>JGI24696J40584_12961521_pt1 | contig 19502 bp, 10 predicted proteins | sample TergutCo191P4_FD_40584 | JGI IMG/M metagenome (IMG submission 40584)
AGGGATTGAAAATAGCATAGCGGATTGCAGCAAACAATTGGAAACCCAAAGTAAGATAGCTGCCATGTCGGAAAAGTTCTCCGTAGGAATAGAAACTATGCAAGATATTGAAGATTTTGATTTTACCGTTAAAAAAAATATTATTACTCACTCAGATATAGAACAAAATGTAAAAGAACAGGCCCAGCAAATATTGTCGGAGATTGAGGAATTGATAAATTCGGAATCAATACAAGAATCCGATATGAAAGATTTATCAGCCATAGCTTGCAATATATATAAAACAGCTTTTGAAACAAAACACTCATTTGAAGCAGCTGCTATTGAATATAAGGTTACAAAACCTAAAATTACGAGAAATATCGCCGTTTTTGATGATATGTATCTGGACTACTATGCCGAATATGTAACTTATTTGGAATTGCTCAACAGCCATGCAAATACTCCGATTAAGAATGTTCCAAAAAGAAAATATCGTTTTGGTTCAATAGATGAACTTCAAAGCGAAATGACACAGCTTGCAGAAAATTCAAAAGCCGCATCTGAAAAGAAATATATCAGGGAACAAATTGGCGATGTAATGCGATTATTCGGTTATGATGTGCCTTCGGAAATTGTTTTTGATGCAAAGCACACAGGAAGCCATTATATCTGCGAAAATAAGTCCGGGCAATCTGCTATTCATGTGTACTTGTCCGATAAAAAACAGATGATGATGGAAATTGTCGGATTTGGTAAAGGTACAGCCAGTACTATAATACAATCTTCAGATTTAAAAGAACATGAAAGAAATGCGCTTCTTGAAGAGCAAGTGAGCTTTTGCAAGCTTCATCCAAAAATTGTAGAAGAACTGAAAAAACGTGGCGTAGTACTAAGCATGAAAAGCAGAAAAGAACCTGATGTAAAATATTGCAGCAAAATAATAAGGCTTTCCGAAAATGACAATGCAGTTATGAGTGATTTGATTAATGAAGAATATGAATATAATGAAAAAGCGACAAAAAAAGGACGCTCTGGAAAACGCAAAGAGCAGCTTATGGCGTTAAAGTGATGAGGTATAAACTATGAGCAAAGAATGCCAATATTGCAAAGCAGATAATGCTGATTCCGCAGTTGAATGCGAAGGTTGCGGAAATAAATTTATCAATATCGAACCGGAAAAATCATTGTGTGTTTGGAAAATCAAATGCCCTGTCTGCGATCACGAATATGACGTTGCGGATAAAAATTCAAGAATTAAAATATGCGGTAATTGCGATGACGAACAAGATAAACTTGAAATTGCGCAAGAACGTCCCAAACGATATGAAATTTTAATTGAATCGGAAAAAAATTTCGTTATCGAAGAAGAAACTGTAATTGCTAAAGAAACAAAGTCACCTGTTCTTATAATGACTCATACATCCGGCAAAGTAATAAAAATTAACGGCAATTGCACTATTGGCAGAGGCGGAGATGTTGAGCCTGAGTTTTTTACTGATAATAATAGATTTGTATCTGAATTTCATTGTAAAGTATTTTTTGAAAATGGTGTATATAAAATAGAGCATCTCGGTAAAAATCCAACCAAAATTGATGATGTAATTGTCAGTAAAGGCACGCGAATGGAATTAAGAAGCGGTAATCGTTTAACAATAGCTGACAGGAAATTTGAAATTTCATTTTCCACAGATGAAGCGGAGCAAGAATAAAATATGCAAATTGATAGAGTATTATATCCAATATCAACGCTGGGTCCAGGAGAAAGACTTGTTATCTGGACTGTTGGCTGTTCAAAGCGTTGCCATAAATGTGCAAATCCAGAATTGTGGAGTGAAAACCCTGTTAAAGATATAGATGTTCTTGAACTTGCGAAAATAATCAGACAGGCTACCGATAAGAAAATTATTGATGGTGTTACAATAACAGGAGGCGATCCGCTTGAGCAAATTACGGAGCTAAATAAATTGTTGCCGCTTTTAAGAGAAATTACCAATGATGTGTTGGTTTATACAGGATACACAATTGAAGAGGCAAAAGCTAAACTTCCCCAGTCCGAATGGGAAACTATGAAGCCCTATACATCCGTATTGATAGATGGAGCTTACATAGATGAATTGAATGATAATGAGTGTGCTTTAAGAGGTTCGTCAAATCAAAATATTATTTATTTCGATGAGACAAAAAAGGAATTATATTTTGAATATTTGAAAAAGGGGCGAACAGTCCAAAATGTGTTTTATAATGAGAAAATGATTTCTGTGGGCATACACAACAGGGATTTATAACCGGAGATAAATGTATATGGAAGCCGCAAATTGGGTACCAAAATGGCAACAAGAAGTGATGAACTTCAAGGGAATAAAAAGCACCTTCATCATAGAAGGAAACATATCGGATAAATATCCTTCCTTTTCTAAAGACGGCGAAGCAGTGTTTTCCAAGTTGGATACTGTAATTGAAAATATATTCAATTCCAGTGAAACTGATGGATTTTATACCTTTCAGCAATATGACCCGCTTTTCGGATTTTCTGCTCCCGAAATAGTAAAACAGTCTGAAGAGAGAATTGGCGTGTTGAATAAGGAAATTGAAAAAAATAACGGAAGCTCAAAAAAGGCTAATCATAGCGGCATAAAAATGGTTCTAGATTCTGAAATTATCCGAACGTCAATGACAGAAAAAACAGACCAAAAATCCATTGTGAATATCCTTAATTTCGCATCTCGCTTTCTCGCATCGCCGGACAATATGTCTATTGATGAAACAACATTTTTTTTAAATTTGCTTCACGCCTCAAATAATGCAAAACGTGTCGCTAAATATATCAATACTTTAATCTTGGTTGTCAATAAATTCAATGATATTCCAGCCTGGTTTTTCCTGAATAATCCCAATGTTAGAACAATAACAATTCCAAATCCAGACAGCAAAATACGGAGTGAGTTTATAAAGAATAATTATAAAAAATTTAATAATGATGCAGAACAAAATAAGTTTGTAGGTTTAACGGAAGGAATGAAAATACTTGAGCTTGACGGATTACGTAGGCTTTACGACAAAAGCAATAGTCCAATAGAAGATGTTGTTGCTATTTATAAATATGGCGTTAAGGAAAATAAATGGGCTCAAATCAGAGACAGGCTTCCTGATGATATGCGAAACAAAATTAATGAACGGGTTAAAGGGCAGGAACAGGCCAAAGAAAAAATTGTACAGGTAGTAAAGCGTGCGGTTGTAGGGTTATCAGGCTTACAGCACTCCTCAAATACAAAACCGCGAGGCATTCTATTTCTTGCGGGGCCAACCGGAACAGGTAAAACTGAGATTGTTAAAGCAGTGACACAACTGTTGTTTGAAGATGAAAAGGCATTAATCCGTTTTGATATGAGCGAATACACCGCTGAACACGCAGATCAAAAACTGTTCGGAGCACCTCCGGGGTATGTTGGTTATGATAATGGCGGTCAATTGACAAATGCTATAAAGAATAATCCGTTTTCCGTACTGTTATTTGATGAAATAGAAAAAGCCCATCCTAATATTATGGATAAATTTCTGCAAATTTTAGAAGATGGCAGAATGACAGATGGTCAGGGAAACACAGTTTATTTCACGGAAACATTGATATTCTTCACAAGCAACGTAGGTATATCAAGGGAGATTACCGATCCGCATACAGGAAAGATTATCGGGCGTGAAAACATAGTTTCTCCGGGGGAACCTTATGACATAATTCAGGAAAAAGTTGAAACTGCTATGAAGACATATTTCAAACCGGAAATTATAAATCGTATTGGTGAAAATATCGTAGTATTTAACTACATAGACGAAGCATCTTCAAGGGAAATTGCCGACAAGCAGATTGCAAATATCAATAATAATTTGCAGAAAAATAATAAAATTAAAATCTCCATGGATACGGAAGCTCGTAATTTATTGTATAGTTTTTGCTGGCAAGACAAGCCACGCAGCAATGGTGGCCGTGGGATAGGCAATGTGGTTGAGGAACAGTATCTGAACCCCCTCGGTGAATTTATATTTGACAATAATTGCAAAGAGAATGATGCGGTGAATGTAAACGCAGAAAACGGCAAGCTGGTTTTCAGGAAGGTATAAGGAATATGTTGGAAATTGCCTGCAAAGTTGACACCGGTATAAAGCCGAAGAATGATGACAGAGCTGCTGTAAATAGCACTCTCGTTTCTAAAGATTCTTATGCAGAAATAACTGAAAAAACTTGCTTGCTTGTTGTTTGTGATGGTGTAGGTGGTGAGGCTTACGGTAATGAAGCGGCAGAGATTGTGACAAAGATATTTTCAAGCCTAAGCGGAGTTGCATTAACAGTTGATATAATCAAGGAGCATATAGCAAAAGCTAACGAGGCTGTTATTGCTGCTCAAAAAGTGGACATAGAGCATTCAAAGATGACAACAACTATCGCAGGACTTTACATAAATGGCGATGATTTTATAGCATTTAATGTTGGCGATTCCAGAATATACAGATACCGTAGCCCGTATATATCGCAAATATCAAAAGATCATTCACTAAAGCAGGAAATGATGGATTTGGGAGTTACACCGCAACCCGGGCAAGAAAGCGTTGTTACGCATTACATTGGCGGAACTCGTGCTGTGCCTGAGATAGTTGATGGTGTTGGTAGGGTGTTTGAAAATGATATTTATGTTCTTTGCAGCGATGGTGTTTGGGGTGTTTTAAGCGATGAAGATTTTGAAAATATCTTGTCTAAAGAATGCAAAGCAGAAGAATTGTGCAAGGCTATTATTGATTTAGCTTTGCAAAAAGGTTCAAAAGATAATCTTAGTGCAATAATTGCAAGGAGGACTTAGAAAATGGCTGATACAATAGCTATGGCAGATAACAGCACAAGAGCAATGTGTATGGAAGAAGAAGGCAATCGACTGTTTTTGACAGAAGATGTGATTTTTGAAGGCAGAGAAAGAAAGTATAAAATTTTTTCCCAGCTAAGGCTTGGGAAAGGCGGTGAGTCACTGGTTTATAAAGCCAAATGCTTATCTACAAATGAAGAAGTTGCAGCTAAAATACATGATATGTATAATGCAAATGATCGGGGAAACAATCTAAATAGAAAAATGGTTATTGAATTTTTAAATAAAAATTTAGATTATAAAAAAACCTGCATAATGCCTTTATACGATTCTGGTTATATAACAATAAATCTTGATGACACTGATTACAAACTCCCGATAGATATTATGCCATTGTGCAATAATGGCACTTTGTCAAATAAAAAAATAGATTATAAAAGTTTGAAGCAAAAAATTATCCCTGACATGCTTAATGCTTTAAAGCTGCTACACGATGAACAATTAGTTCATCGTGATATAAAGCCTAATAACCTGTATATGTTAAATAACACTGTAGTCCTTGCAGATTTTGGAACAACAAGTAAAATCATGTCAGGAACTTCTAAGGGACTAACCGAAGCAAAACGTGGAACTGCTGGATATATAGCTCCTGAAGTGTGGAGCGGTTTTTTTAAAGAGGCGGCAGATTATTATTCTTTAGGATGTACAATAGCTACTTTATATAAGGGAGAGCATGTATATCAATCAATATTGAATAGAGACGATGCATCCGAAAGCGAGCTTAACGCTGCCATGAGCGAAGGGCTTCCGCTGGATTGTCCAGATGAAGAGGCAGATTTACAGGAATTGGTAAATGCACTTGTAATGCGAGATGGAAAAGATCGTGCAGGATACAAAGATGTTTTAGATTGGCTTAATGATACACAATTATTTCACAATAATTGGTTGATAAAATTAAAACGTGGATATGAAACATCATCATTGAATTTTGATTTTAATGGGAAAAAATATAAAAATGAATCTGAGCTTACTGAAGCTATGTTGAAGCAATGGAAAGATGCAAAGCGATATTTATATAATGGCTCAATTGCCAGAAATATCGGCAATGCAACGCTTTCCGATAGAGCCAACACGATCGTAGAAGGCATCAGAAACGAAGGTATAGAACCAGTCAAAAACGAAGATTTGGGTCTTGCCATGTTTTTGCACTATCTCAACCAATCAAAATGCCCAATATATTGGAATGGGCAAACTTATGGGAATTTATCTGAAATATCAAAAGCTATAGCAAACAAAGAAGCCGATGAAAAAAGCGTAACCGCAATGCTTGCAAGCAGTTTTTTATCATGGAAATTCTGCAATACACAAGAAGCTAGCAATCAAGCTACCATTGATGCCATAAAGGATGTTGAATACATAACTAAGAAATATGAGCAACTTGGCTATTACATAGCAATGTATAGATTTTCTACTGCCACAGACAAAAAAAATATAACAGTAGACAATATTTTTAAGAGAATCACGGAAAAAAAGAACAATTGGTATAAAAAATCTGAAGAATTTATAAATAATGATATGGTACTTGCTTATTTTGTAAATTTGGGATATAAAAATTACGTTCTTGCGTTTAAAGATGAGTGCACAGGAATGTTTATTTCTGATAACAATGTTTCGGATTTGGAACTGCTTTATATGTTATTTGAAAGTTTGTGCGAAGACAAGATATTTGTGCGTGAGCATTATTTGCAATATGGCCCGTATGCATATCTTTACTGGTTTCAGCAAAATCTGAATTTGTATTCGTTCAACTCCTCAAAGGCAAAAGGAATTCAGAGTCAAATTAAGAACATTAAGATTGGCAAAAATATGAACATTAGCGAAATGCGAAGCGGCTTAATATCATTGAGGACAATTTTATTAAATGAGTTTATGAAATTGTTTCAAAATAATTATTTGCTGACTTCTATGGGGTTGCGTACCAACGCAAACACCGAAGGGATAACAACCAAATTCACTCACGCTTTTTTTGCCGGAGACTTTTTCGGAATAAATGTGCCAGTTGGATATCTTAAAACAATAGGCTGTGAAGCGAGGAGCATCAATGAATGATACAGATTTGATAGAACAAGCACAGTCTGAGTTAAGAAAACGCATAGAGCAAACGAATAATATATGCGAACAATTTCGAAATAGTTATAGTGAATATTCTTCTAAATTTCAGCAAATTTTTATTCTGCTTTTGTTGGGAATGATAGTTTTAGCATTAATATGGACAATGTTTAATGTTGATATAATATTTGATATATTTTCGACATCCGATTATGAACGTGATAGTTTATTAGTTTTTGCGGCTCTAGCATCTGTATGCTTATATGTAGCGTTGTATATTTGTAAAAAAATAATACATATTTTAAGAATAGTTAAAATAGATACGCTTATATATAATGTGCATAAAATTGAAAAATACTTGCGGTCAAAGTATAATAATATGAACAATATAGCAGTTAATGTCACAAAAGATATTTTTGGACAATCTAATAAAAAACTAAATTTCGATTATGACACGGATTCTGAGATTGAAAAATATTCAGACATTGCGGAAAAGTACCAAAATCCAAATAATAATGTTTTTAATACGCTGCTATTGATGATGTATTGGTTGTTTGGTGCTTTCTTTGCATGTATTTTTTTGTTCATTACTACATCATCTATTATTGATAAAATTTGTGAATGGACGAATTATAAAGGATACGTTATTCATTTTCTTTATATAGCTTGTTCTATAATTTTGTGTATGGCTTTTCTAGATTGGTTTTCTAAAAAATCTATATTGCGTAAAAATAAACGATTATTTTTTAAAACAGTATTGGGAGGAATTGTAGGTGGATTGATTTGCGTATTCGTCGCATTCTTATATAGTATGATAGGCGTTGATATTTTTTTGAAAGGTGTATATATACTAGGTATAATAGGGATATTGATATTTGCTACTGGAAAAGGCGGTTGCGTTTCAGGGATTATAGCTTTTGTTGTTCTTTGTGGGATTGGTAGTCTTATCCTAAAGGGTTTGCTTGAATATATAGCTCCTTTAGTTATCGTCATTGGTGCATATATAGGATATGATGTAACAAAACATAACCCTATACCGTCAAAACCAGAACCTCCCAATTCCAAATCCTCCTCCGCCGGAACCGTCATCGCAACAATCATAGTCCTCTGCGTTCTCGCAGCCATTGCGTACTACGCTGCGCAAAATATGTTTTGGGCTGCGGATGCGAAATGGTATTTTGACAATGCCAAGGCGAAAAACTTTACTATTTCCTCAGCAGAAGAATTGGAAAAACTGGCGCAAATTGTCAATGGGAATTGGATAAGAAAACCTGAGAACTTCGCCGGTAAAACTATTACGCTTAGCGAAGACATAGATTTATTACGATACAATAATGACTGGAAGCCGATAGGGGATTCTGCGAGTTCATTCTCAGGAACGTTTGACGGAGGCGAACATACTATAAAAGGCCTTTCCATAAATCGCCCCAATGCAGACCGCCAAGGATTGTTCGGCCGTATTAGCAAAGGCAAGGTGCAGAATCTTAGGCTTGATGGCGTGAATATCAGAGGACGCAATCATGTAGGCGCAATTGCTGGAATTGTTAGCATGGGAAGCAACTTAACCAACTGTTATTCCTCCGGCAAAATCAATGGCAATAAGAGTGTTGGCGGCATAACTGGATTTGCCGGTGATACCAGTAAGGTGATTAGCAGCTATTCTGCCGGTGAAGTCAAAGGAGATACAGCCGTTGGCGGAATTGCAGGCGGAATCAATAAATATAGTCAAGTGATTTCTAATTATTCCACCAGTACGGTCAACGGACGTTTTGGTGTAGGTGGCATAGCTGGCGGTCTCTTTAACAATAGCATAGTCTTTAGCAGCTATTCCACCGGTGCGGTCAGCGGCAACGAATCAATTGGAGGAGTGGCAGGCGATGTTCGCAATAAAAGCGAAGTGATCAGTTGCGCCGCACTGAATCGTGAAGTGAAAGGAACTGGTACAAGCGTAGGAAGAGTGGCAGGTTTTATTGATGCTAAAGAAACACTTTCGGATAATGTCGCTTTCGATGAAATGAAAAACTCAGCCGGTAACACCAAATGGGCCAAAAAAGGCACATCTGCCAAAGACGGCGCAGACATTACTGTAGTCGCAATAAATCGCGATGGCACAATAGGAGGGCGATTTACTGCTGCTAATGGTTGGGTAGTGCAAAACGGCAGCCTTCCGACAATTGGCAAGCCAAAAACTACATCTCCACAGACTCAGAAAACCGCAGAACTTGAACCTATAAACATAACAGACTCAAGTATGTATTACATACCAGTAAAAGATAACAATGATTTTCATAAATATATTGCGCTTGACGGCAAAAGCATAACAGAAGCCAAGTATGCAAGAGCTTATGTATTTAGAGAGGGTAGGGCGCTGGTTCAAGAGAAAGACGGAACTTGGGGTTATATAGACACCAAGGGAAACGATATTGCTAAAGGTTACACCCAAGGAACTTCCTTTAGAGAAGGCATTGCTTGGGTAAATGATGACGGGGTAATAAAAGCTATTAATCCGAATGGCAATGTAGTGAAAACTTTGCCACGCGATATAATTTCTATTTGGCCTTTTTACGAAGATTTAGCATTGTTCTCTTCTGATGGAGGGCAAAATTATTTAGATAAGGATTTTAATGTGGCATTTAACGAGAATTTTCTGGATGGAAACAGATTTCAGGAAAATATGGCAAGCATAATGTGCGATAATGGCAAATATGGCTATATTGATAAAAATATAAATTATATTACAGATTGTGAATTTGATGATGCGAGAATATTTAAAAATTCCAAGGCAATTGTCAGAGTTGGCAAAGGCTTGGGAATAATAAACGAGCAAGGCAAATATATTTTGCAGCCAAGCGACGATATTGAAGCGATAACTCATGACGGTGATATGTTTAGATTCAAGAAAAAAGATGGAAACTGGGGATGGCTAAATTCCAATGGACAAATTGCTATTCAGCCAAATTTTATTGAAGCAATGAATTTTGGCAATAGGGACATTGCCCCTGTTAGGCAAGATTCTTTGTGGGGATATATTGATAAAAGCGGGAAATATGCTATAAGTTTGCAGTACAGGGTAGCTTACCCTTTTATTAACGGCAGGGCATTTGTAAAATTCGCAGACGGCTATTTTGCAACAATAGATAGAAACGGCAGAAAAGATTTACAAACTAATTATCAAAAATTTGACAACAGTTACTGGGAAGTGATAAATTCCGGAATTGCCGCAGAGCCAAAAATTATGACTGTAAAACCAAGCAGCTTTAACTGTGCATCAAAACTTGCCGGTGATTATGAGAGAATAATTTGCAAAAGTTTTTCCCTTATTAATTTGGATAACAAGATGAATAGCTTGTATGTAAATAAGAAAAACGACCCTGATATTGCTAAGTCCAATAAAGTATTTTTGGCAGAAAGAAATAATTGCAAAGATGCCTCTTGCTTAGAAAGAGTATATGAAGCCCGAATTGATGAGCTTGAGAGCATGAGTGTCGTTTTCCCTTAAAAATCGGTGAAATTTCCGGCATTTTTATGTAAAAACGATGAATTTGAGCAAATTTACGGGGTAGCTACAAAATTGGCACGATTTTTGCATTTCTAAACTTTGGTAATATTGTAGGAGTCCAAAATGCTAAGATCTCTAAATTCCGGTGTAACCGGCTTGATAAATCACCAGGTCCGTATGGATGTTATTGGTAATAACATTTCAAACGTGAATACCGTGGGCTATAAAGGTCGCAGAGTGACCTTTGAAGAGAGTTTCAACCAGCTCGTTAAAGGAGCGAGCCGCACCGAGAACAAAGCCGGTGGAACAAACCCCATGCAAGTTGGCTTGGGCGTGAGCGTTGGCTCTATAGACGTGATGACCGGCCAGGGAAACCTGCAAAACACAGGGCGCATTTTTGACCTTGCGATTGAAGGTAGCGCGTTCTTTGGCGTTAGCGATGGCGAAGGTACCTACTACACAAAGAACGGTGCCTTCCAGCTTGATTCCAACGGCTATATTATGCTGCCTACCAACGGCATGGTGCTTCAGGGCAGAATGGCAGATACCTATGGAAACTTCCCTCCGGGAACAGCTATCGGCAATTTGCAGATTCCAATGAGCCAGCAGTCTCCGGCAAAGGAAACAACGGAAATAAGCCTTGGCAGGAACCTGAACGCCGAAGCCGACGCAAAAGGCAACATAGTATATAGCCAAAAATTCCTGCACCCCGCAGATGGAGCTAGAGCTGGAGGCATAGGAAGCACTCATGGTGACAATGACACTGGCCGCACGGAAACTTCCCTCATCTCTTTGCACAATAGCAACGGGCAGCATCTTGGCATACAGGAAAACGATGTTTTGACAATTTCATGGTATAACCAAGCCACAATAGTGCCCGGAGTTACTACCACAACGGGCGAAATTAGCGTTAAAATTGAAAGAATGCCTTCTACGGATCCGTTTAATCCGGCTAATGGCAAAGTTTGGAATTTGGAACAATTGAGGCAGGCAATTCAGTATCAACTAAACAATGATAAGAATGGAGTTTCTCTAGGCACAGCTCATACGGTTGACTTAATGCCAGATGGCTCTCTTCGAATAAATCACGCAGGCGGAGCAGAAATTTTCAATTTACAAATAAGTTCCAGCAATTCGGAAAGCAATTCTTATGTAAATACCGCTTTCCATTTTGGTTCTCATATAGGCCCTGCCAGCGGAAACTATCCTGCTAATATGCAGCCAACTTCCGATGTTCTTTTGCGCCCTGCGGAACAGTTTGATTTTATACATATGTTGACTGATGGCACAGGAACTCCACTCGTTCCAGGTCTTGAAAACGGCGATACAATAGATGTTTTCGGCTCGGTGGGAAAAAACTCCATTGAAGAGGGAAAATCCGAATATCTCTTCTTTTGGGATGGCACAGGCGCAAATCCAGTTCATCCGGTAACAGGACAAACTATACAAGTTGCTACCATGCTGGAAGATCTTATAACAAAAATAAGAAATGATTTTAAATTGCCAGCAGAGTATGTTGATAGAGACGGAGTTCATATTCCGAGCGTTTCAATGAATGCTGCCGGAACAGATGATAAAATGCCGGATGGCTCTATTGTGATTTATGGCGCGAAAGGCAAGGATTTTTCCATAAATAATTTGGCAATTAAGGCCACTAACTCAAACTCAAACCAGAACTCTCCGATAAACTTCAATTCTGTGTTGAATTTTAAGGAAAAAAGAGCCGCCGAAGACGTGGGCGTATTTGAAACGGTAGTACCGGTTTATGACGAATCCGGCGCAGAACACACTTTAACGGTCACCTTTATTCATACAGGCAAGGCCGGCGAGTGGGCTTGGAGAACAAGCTTTGCAGGCAAAGAGGAAATTATTCCGGGTAGCGGCACGGGTACGGTTACTTTTGGGCAAGACGGCACGGTTAGCTCCTTTATTTTTGACAATGGCGGCTCTCAATTATTGGTTGACCCTCGCAATGGTTCCAATATGATGCGCATAGGCTTGAATGTTGGCGGCCCCGGAGATTTCAGAGGCATAACCCAATACGCAAGCGCGACAACTGTTAATTGCACAGGGCAAGACGGATACCCAACAGGCAATTTGATTGAAGTTTCCATAGACGAATTCGGGCTTATAGAAGGTTCATTCTCAAACGGAACCTCTCGCTCAATAGCTCAAATTATGCTGATTGATTTCGCTAACCCCGGTGGTCTTACGGATTTAACGGATAGCGTTTACACAACATCGGCAAACTCCGGCGATCCAATTTGGGGCCTCCCCTTGACCCAAAGCTCGTCGAAATTAAAACCGGGTTCATTGGAAATGTCCAACGTTGATTTGGCAGGCGAATTTACCAATATGATAACCACGCAAAGAGGCTATCAGGCAAACAGCCGCATAATCACGGTTAGCGACCAAATGCTTGAAGAGTTGGTTAATTTGAAACGCTGATTTTAATGATATTTAGAGTCCTTGCTTCCTGTTCGCTGATGTTTAAAAGACCGGCGTAAAGGATATAAGGGCTGACTGTTGCGCCTTGCCCATTGCATTTAACCGTGATGTGCAGGGCGTTTTGCGTTTCTGCGATTGAAAGTATGTGCTCATTTAAGTTTACGCTTTGCCCTCTGTGATTCAAAACAGTGGGCAATTCTTTTTTTTGCTGCAAATTATATTCGCCAAGCATGCAATAATTCATTGATTTTGGGGGCTGCGAAGAGAGTTTTTCTTTAAGCGGTTCTATTGAGACAATTTCCAAGCCTTTTGGAAAACAGGCGTTCAGGGATTGGATAAGGTTTTGCTTCTGTAGAGACGGACAATTGTCCGTCTTTACAGGGGCAGAAACCGTGTCCAGATTACACAGTAGTTCCACAGATATTATTTCGCAAAAAGATTCCAAGCCAAGCGGCAACGCGCCCATGTTCGCAATGCGGGGTTTTGGGCTGAAACCCTCGCTGAATTTGATTGGTATTCCAAGCCTTACAAAGGTTCTTTCGAAAAATGACAAAGTGTTTTGATGCGGAAGAAAGCGGCTGTTGCCTGTTTTTTTGAAAACAATGCGGTATGCAAATACCGCATCGTGTTGGGGCTGGTACGGGCGACCGCTAGGGTCGCCCGTGCAACCCTCGCCCGTGCAATCCGTGCAACGGGGTGGTGCGCCTAATATGGTTTCGGCCCCGTTGCCGGGTATTCCGCAGGCTTGGCATTTGCCGCCTTTGCAGTTTTCAGTCCATTCCAGATTGTTTGCGTTTTTCCATTCCCTTTGCAAAAATTTTTTGCTGACTCCTGCGTCTATGAAGTCCCAAGGCAAATTTTCTTCTAAATCAAAACCTTTGAAAACCCAGGAATCGTCGTAGCCAAAATCGCTTCGGATTTTTTCCCATTCTGCCGGGTTCAGGCATTTGTTGTCGCTTTCAAAAATCAACCCCCTTTTATAGGCTTCGTAAATCAATGGGGCTAAATTGCGGCAGCCTCTGCTGTAAAGAGCTTCTAAATGCGCTGTTTCCCAGGAATTCCAGGTTAGGCGCACGTTTTTGTATTTGAATAAATTATCCTTTAACATTTTTATGCGAGCGATTATGGTTTCTTTGTTTGCAAATGGCGCCCATTGGAGCGGAGTCCAAGCTTTTGGGATGAAAATTCCTATGCTCAGGCTTATTTGGCCTTTTTTGTTGAAGCACAAAATTCTTTCCGTGAGTTTTACCAAAGCCATGATGTCTTCGTCGGTTTCGGTTGGAAAACCTATCATTATGTATAGCTTTATTTTGTTGAATCCGTTTTGAAACGCGCTTTGCGCTGCCTGTTCAATGTCGTTGTCCGTTATGGTTTTGTTTATGAGCTTGCGAAGTCTCTCCGAGCCTGTTTCCGGCGCAAAGGTTGCGCTGCGGCCCCCTTTTAAGGCATAGACTTTGTTTGCCAGGCTTGAGCTAAAACTGCTGACTCTCAGCGATGGAAGGGAAACATCTATGTTTTTGTAAAAAGGATCTGCGAGGAATGAATCCAGCAGGCTTTCAACAGGGGAGTAGTCTGCGGTGGAAAGCGACAGGAGTCCGAGTTGGCGGTCTCCGGTGGCTTTTAAGCCTTCTTTTGCTACGCTTAGAACATCGTCTGCGTCCAGTTCTCTGGTTGGCCTGTACCAGTATCCGGCTTGGCAAAAACGGCAGCCCTGGGTGCAGCCTCGCATAACTTCCACGCAAAAACGGTCATGCACAAGCGGCATGTTAGCTATTAAATTTTTTGTCGGCAAAAATTCTTTTGAAAGCTTTTCTATATAGGTTCTTTTTATGGTTGCCGGTGGCGGAGCTTGCTGAAGCCCCGGCACGTAAAATCCTTCCAGCTTTGCTATTTCTTCCAGAATTTCCGCTCTGCTTTTGCTTTTTTTGGCTTCTCCTATTAAGCGCAGGACTTTTGGGGTTGCAAGCTCGCCGTCTCCTATGCACATGCAGTCAAAGAAGTCTGCGATAGGTTCGGGATTTGCCATGGATGGACCGCCGGCTATTATTATGGGTTCATTTTCTTTTCTGTTTGCGGCAAAAGCGGTGATTCCTGCGAGTTCCAGAACATATGGAATGTTTGTGAAATTAAGCTCTGTTTGTACTGTTATGCCAACTGCGTCAAAGCTTTTCACTTCGCTGAAAGAGGCGTGCGTGTAGAGAAAAACGGAGTTTTCCCTCATAAGCTTTGCCATGTCTGTCCATGGCGCGAAAGCGAGTTCGCACAGCAAATCCGGTTCTTTGTTAATGGCGTTGTATAAAACCCTAGTTCCGTTGTGCGACATTCCTATTTCATATAGGTCGGGAAAAATCAAGGCCATTTTGGCTAATGCATCGTTTTTAGTTACGCTATTGGCCTCGCCGCCCATGTAGCGGGCCGGATTTTCAACAAAAGGCAGAATTTTGCTAATCAATCGGTAATTCCTTTATTAAAAACATATCTGTACCATCCAGTTCTATGTAACCGTTTTTTATGAAATCAGACAGTTCTCTGTTCACTGTTTCTCTTGAGGTGCCGCTCATTTCCGCTATTTGCTGCTGGGTTGGGCGGTTTTTGAGCACTATCACCGTTTGTTTGTTGCGCTGTATTCGCACGCCTCTTTCTTCTACAAATTGCATTAGGCAAGACATTATTCGGCCTTTGAGCGTGTTCATTGAAAGGCATGCGATTTGCATATAGGATTTATTTATTTTTTGCGTTGTTTGTTTAAAAAACGCAATTGACAGTTTGGGGTCGCTGATTATTTCATTTACAAAATCTTTTCCTTTGAAAGTGACTACGGTGCACTGGCCTTCTGCTTTAACCGAAACCGTGCTTTTGCCGTTTTCATTGAAAAGCTGTATTTCGCCGAAAAAATCCCCGACTCCGAGCAGGTTTAGGATATTGTTTCTGAAATGCTTGATGTCGTGAAATATTTTTGCCTGTCCGTGCGATATGAAAAATATGTATCTGCGGGTATCGCCTGCGAGCAACATGGTTTCGTCGTTTTGAAAATGCAAAACTGTGCCGATTTTTTCAAACCTGCTGAGTGTGGCATCGTCCATTTCGCTAAAAAAGTCCACCCTGCGGAGCAATTCCGTAATGCTAAGCGGAGCTTCAGGCGGAGTTTTAGGTTTTTTCTTACGCACATTTTGAATATAGAAAAATTTTACATTATTAAAATTTCCTTTTTATGTCTTCTATGGACATTCTCATAAAAACAGCTTCTCCCTTTGGCGTTTCATAGGGATTTTGCAAAGATAGCAAATCAGAAACCATGATTTTCATCTCTTGCGCCGAAAGCTCCGTTCCGCTTGAAATCGCTGAACTGTTAGCAAAACACAGAGCGTTCCTTTTGAACATGTCATTTTCCTTGCTTTCGTTTGCGTTCTCCAAAAAATCTATAATTGCCCGACCTGCCGCGCTAATTCGCAAATGCGCCGGAATTCCCCGCAACCGCCAAGTATTTACGCCAAAAGGCTCAAAATAAAATCCTAATTTTTTCAGTAGGGGCAGATAATTATCTGCCCCTACCAAAAATTGGGATAAAACCGCCGGAATTTCAATTGTCTCAGGAAACAAAAGCTCTTGGCTGCTTAAATTCTCGCCGTTTTGCAAAGCCTTTAGAGCTTGCTCGTAAAGTATAAGCTTGTGCGCTCTGTGCTGGTCTATTATAAGCATATTCTGCCCCTGCTCGCAAACAATGTAAGATTTGCCGATTTGCATGCAGTCTGGGCTAGTGGCTAGTGGCAAGTGGCTAGTGGCCAGTTGAATTACTTTGTTATCAGGAAAAAGCTCTTGTGTTGCTGTTTTTTCATGTCCCATGTCCCATGTCCCATGTCCCTGAATATCGCTTGCAACGTAGCTCGGAGTACGTTCTCTAAGTTCATTCACAATAGAAATAGAAGGGTAGGAAATTGCGTTTTGCAATGCGTTGTGCACGGCATGGTTTACGGCTGAAAAAACTGCGCTGTCTCTGGAAAAACGGACTTCTTTTTTTGCGGGATGAACATTTACATCAAAAGTTTCCAAAGGCATATCGAGAAAAATAATGGCGATGGGGGAGTAATCTCCGTAAGGAGAGTAGGCTTGGTTTATGGCTTTGGCTATTAAAGGATTGAATATGGGGCGTTTTTGCAAAAATATATACGGAATGTTTCTTTTGCCGGCTTCCAGATTTTCCGGCGAACTGACAAATCCATAGACTCGTATGCCAAACTCTTCCCACTCAACTTCTTTCAAAGAGCGAGTAGCTCCGGCTCCCAAACAGTCCGAGATTCTCGCCTGCAAATTTCCTTCTGCCGAGCAAAACAGCATGCGGTTGTCTGCTCTGTATTCAAAACGAACTCTTTCATTTGCCATGGCGAGTCGTGTTACGCAGTCTAAAATTCTTGAGCTTTCAACGGAATCGTTTTTTAAAAATTCTGCCCGCACGGGAGCGTTGAAAAATAAATCGTTTACAGTGATTATTGTGCCGGAGGCAATTGCAGATTCTTCTTTTGATTTTAAAACCCCACCTTCAAATTCCGCTTTGATTCCGTTGCTTTCTATAACCATTTTTGATATGGATGCTATTGAGCTGAGCGCTTCTCCTCTGAATCCGTTTGTGCTCAATTTGAACAGGTCGCTTGCGTCTCTCAGTTTTGAAGTGGCGTGGCGCAGAACGCTTTTCTCAATGTCTTCCGGGTCTATTCCGCAGCCGTTGTCTGAAACTTGGATTAAGTCTTTGCCGCCTTTTTTAACAGAAATCTTGATTTGAGCTGCTCCTGCGTCAAGGCTGTTTTCCACCAGTTCCTTTACCGCAGAGGCTGGCCTTTCAATAACCTCGCCGGCGGCTATCTGGTTTATAACGCTATCCGGTAAAAGCTGTATTTGAGGCATAGGTGGAAATTAGAAATTTTTACCGCACCAATTTTTCTATATTAACATCTATGAAAAAACTCCTGAAAATCTTTGGCATTTTAGCCGGAATATTCGTTCTTGTCCTGGCAATCGCAGTTATTGTGATTATACAAGCGTTCCCGCCCGAAAAAATAAAAGCCCTTGTTGAAGAACAAGCTACGGAAATCCTGCACAGAAAAGTCTCCGTTGGAGACGCAGGCTTTAACCTGTGGCCGCTTGGAATCAGCCTAGGGAACATAAAAGTCGCAAACAACCCCGGCAAAGGCTTTAGCGAAGACCCCATGCTGGATTTGCAAAAAGCCGTGGTAAAAATAGACCTTGCGAAACTGATCCAATTCCAGGTTGCCGTGGACCAGATTTTAATTGAAAATTTGAGCCTGCTCTACGAAGTCATGCCAAACGGCAAAACCTCCATAGACGGCCTAGGCGGTGAAGCAGACACAACAAAAAAAGAAACAGTTAAAGACACGGCAAAACTTGATTTCTCAAAAATTGAACTACCGGGTTCTTTTACGCTGAATTCATTCAACATAAAAAACGCAAAGGTAGTTTACAACGACCGTGCAAGCAAAACAAAGGTTGTTCTGGGCAGCATCAATTTGAACACCAACCTGTCTCTCGATAAAACCCTTGAAAACATAAAAACATCAACGGAACTCAGTTTAAAGGAAATTTCATTGGAAGATGCAGGGCTTGGAGTTCGCAAAGGCGGCATAAGCGTGTTCCTGAACACGGACATCTACGCAAACCTGCGAATGCAGCACATAAACATTCAAAAGCTATCAACCGGCTTGCAATCCATAAACATAAACGCCAGCGGAACAGTTGACAGATTTTTGGAAAACATAATGGTTGTGGACTTAAAAGCGCAGTCAAACCAAATAGACATGGCAGCCCTGCTCAGAGAAATTCCCGCCGGAATAAACCCGGAAATTCCTAAAGTCAAAGCAAGCGGAACTGCGTCTTTCAACGCAACTGTCAAAGGAGCCATTGTCCCTGAGAAAATGCCACCCGTAAGCGGAAACCTTGTTTTAAGCAACATAGGGGTTAGCCACAGCGATTTGCCGGCAGGCATTCAAGCCTTGACTGGAAACATAGCGTTTACAACAAGTACTGTTAGCATCAAGCCGCTTTCATTTTCACTCGCTGGGCAACCCACAAGCGTTTTGCTGGAAGCAAGCAACTTGCTCTCGCCGCAGCCCATGCTGAACAATCTGTCTGTAAACACAAAATTAGATTTGGGAGCGTTATTCGCTTTGGCCAGCAAGCTTGTAACCATTCAGGAAATAACTGAGCTTGCCGGGAAAATAGACGCAACAATAGGAGCAAAAGGTGTTTTAGACCCGAACAAGCCTGAAAATATTTCCGTCAACGGCAACGTGAATGTGCAAAACGTAGTCGCGAAAACGCCGCTTATTCCAGACGCTGTTTCCGTTAACGGAGTGGTTAAATTCTCAAACACGGAAGTTTCCGCAGAACATGCCGTGCAAATAGGAAAATCCGACGTCAAAGTAAAAATTCTGACAAAAGATTATTTGGCTATGGTAATGCCAAGGCTCGCCGCCGGCAAAAAAACGAATGTGAATGTTGACGTTAGCTCTTCCAATTTGGAGCTAGACCGCCTGCTTCCGCCAAGCGACCCGAACAAGCCGGTAGAAGAAGGCCCTCCGATGGAACAATACCCGGAGCTTCCT
>JGI24696J40584_12961519_pt1 | contig 19382 bp, 21 predicted proteins | sample TergutCo191P4_FD_40584 | JGI IMG/M metagenome (IMG submission 40584)
TGAGCACGCCCTTCACGCCGTCCACCACCGCCTGGCGGTTCTGCCAGAGCTCCACGTGGCAGAAGCCCGGCAGCAGCTGCGCGGGCAGGTCCAGGGAATCGCCCAGGCGGAGGGTTTTCTCGCGGAGGGTTGTTTTCGGTTTGCGTTTCGTGCTCATACGCGATATTTATGAGGGGGGCTAAAACTCTAGAACTTCGCATATGCTGGCCGGGGTGATGGTATGACGTTGAAGCTCAAGCCAAAGCAATTTTCATCCGTGATATGGATCCTGGCGTGCGCGTTCCTGTCGGCGCTGCTGGTGCTGTATTCCCCCTTGGCGCTGGAGGGCGCGCGTAACGGCCTGGCGCTGTGCGGGCAGGTGATCATCCCTTCGATGTACCCCTTCCTCGTGCTGGCGGGCATTTTTACGCAATTGCAGCCGGGCGTGAAGCGCTTCCCCGCTCCCCTGGGCGCGGTGCTGCTGGGCTTCCTGGGCGGCTACCCCCTGGGGGCGAGGACCGCCGCGCAGCTGCTGGAGCAGGGGGCCGTCACCCGCGCGCAGGCGCAGCGCTTGCAGCTGTTCTGCGTGAACGCCGGGCCGGCCTATCTCATCGGCGCGGTGGGCGCGGGCCTGCTGGGCAGCCGCCGGGCCGGTATGCTCCTGTTCGCCTCCATGCTGCTGGCGGGGCTGGCGCTGGGGCTCCTGACAAAATTTCTGCCGGAGCAATCCATAGGGGCGGCGTGCCAGCCGCCCGCAACAGCATCCCCCCCGGAGCGCAAGCCCTTCGACCACATCCTGCTCACCGCCGTGACGCAGGCGACGGGCTCCATCCTGGGGGTGTGCGCGTGGATCGTGCTGTTCTCCGCCCTGTGCGCTCTATTGCAGCTGCTGCCGCAGAGCCTGTGGCCCGCGATCCCCACGCTCAACGTGCTGCTGGAGGTCTCCTCGGGGGCGGCGGCCGTCGTGCGGGCGTCAATGCCGCTGCCGGTGCTCTGCGCGGCGCTGGGCTGGGGGGGCCTTGGCGTACACTGCCAGCTGCTGGGGGATATCCGCAAAACGGGGCTGCCGCTGCGGCTGTTCTGGGTGTCGAGGATACTGCACGGGGCCTTGGCCGCGGCGATATGCGCGGCCCTGGTGCGCTGGTTCCCCGTGGAGCTGCCCGCCGCGGCGATGTGGGGCGCGGGGCGTACCGTGCGCCTGTGGGCGGTTTCGGCCCCGGCGGCGGCGGCGCTCCTGTTTTTTTGCGCGTTCCTGATCCTGGACCTTGACCTGAACCGCAAAGTGTGCTAATATAGACGTTAGACTGTAGATTTTAGATTCTAGATCCTATGCGGGGAGCTTTCGCTTATGAAACGGGCCATGAAGGGGCTATTGCGGGCGTCGAAATACCTGCCCGCGTGCGAGTTCTGCCGTTACGGCAAATCCGCGCCCGACGGCAGCGGCGTGCTGTGCTCGGTGCGCGGGGTGATGCGCAAGCAGAGCTGCTGCAAAAAGTACGAATACGACCCGCTCAAGCGCAAGCCCAGCCGCGCGCCGCTGCTGCCGGAATATGACCCGGAGGAGTTTAAGCTGTAGGCAGCGCAGAGTCTGTAGGGGTGGCTGCCCACAGCCACCCGAAGTACAAATTATCCATCAGGAGGAACCCATGTCATTTCAAATCCCCATGACCTCATACGATTCCGCAAATGAAACCGTCCGTTCCCGCTATGACGACCAGATTACCAAGCACGGGCGCATCACCAACATGAAGCGCACCCTGCTGCACAACGTCAAGGCCTTCGACGTCTTCATGGAGTGGTACCCCCTGGCGGACCTCTGCAAGGCCTTCATCGGGGACCGCGCCCTGTCGCTGTACGCCTACGCCATCAGCGAGGGCAACCGCTGCCTGGTGTGCGGCACGTTCTTCCGCAAGATCCTCATCGACGCCGGCGACGACCCGGACAACCCGGTGCTCAGCGAGGAGGAGAACCTGCTCATGGAGCTGGGCTTTTCCATCGCGGAGGACCCGCACAACATCGACCCGGAAATTTACGCGCAGCTGAAAGAGCGCTACAACGACGAGCAGCTGACGCTCCTCTTCGCCTTCGCGGGCATCATGGCCGCCACGAACCTCTTCAACACCGCGGCCAAGGTGCCCCTGGACGAGGTGCTGTACGAATACCGCAAGACGGGGGTTACGGATTGATGAACCTGTAGGGGCGGCGACCCGCCGCCCGCAGAATATATTTTTAAGGATGGTGTGTGATGGAATACTTTTTCACGATCGCGGGGAGCGTACTTGGCCTGTTCTTCTTGATCCTGCTGTTCAAGAGCTATGTCAAGGCGCCGCCCGACACCGCGTTCGTGATCTCCGGCCTCTCGCGGGAGCCGAAGATCATCATCGGGCGCGCGAGCTTCCGCATCCCCTTCCTCCAGCGGGTGGATAAGCTGCCCCTGGAGCTGGTGAGCATCGACATCAAAACCAGCAGCTCGGTGCCCACCAACGACTACATCAACATCGTGGCCGACGGCGTGGCCAACGTGCAGGTGGACTTCAGCTCCGCCGACAACGTGCGCGTTGCCGCCAAGAACTTCCTCAACCGGGGCACGGAGTACATCGGCCAGGTGGCGCGGCAGATTCTCGAGGGCTCGCTGCGCGAGATCATCGGCCAGATGCGCCTGGCGAACCTCGTCACGCAGCGCGACGAGTTTTCCAAAAAGGTGGAGGACAGCGCCAGCAAGGACATGGCGAAGATGGGCCTGCGCGTGACCAACTTCAACATCCAGAACTTCAAGGACGACAACGGCGTCATCACGGACCTCGGCATCGACAACGTGGCGCAGATCCAGAAGAACGCGAAGATCGCCCGGGCCAACGCGGCCAAAGAGGTCGCCGTGCAGGAGGCCAAGGCCAGCGAGGAGGCCAACCGCGCCCGCGTGGAAGCCGATACTCTCATCTCCGAGCAGCAAAAGGAGCTGGCCATCCGCCGCGCCCAGTTCAAGAGCGAGCAGGACCGCGAGCAGGCTCTGGCCGACAGCGCCTTCTCGATTCAGCAGCAGCTGCAGCAGAAGGTGATCAACGAGAACGAGGTGGACGCGCAGATCGCCCGGGCGGAGCGCGAGCAGAAGCTGCGCACCCAGCAGATCGACCTGCGCCAGAAGGAGCTGGAGGCCTCGGTCATCAAGCAGGCCGACGCCGCGAAGTACGAGAAGGAGCGCGACGCCGAGGCGAACCTGTTCCAGGCCAAGGCGCAGGCCGACGCCAAGCGCTACGCCGCCGAGCAGGACGCCGCCGCCGCCAAGGCCCGGCTGATCGCCGAGGCGCAGGGCGAGAAGGAGAAGCTCCTGGCCCAGGCCGAGGGCGAAAAGGCCATTTTGCTCGCGCAGGCGGACGGCACCCGCGCCAAGGCCGAGGCGATGAAGCTCATGGGCGAGGCCGCCGTGCTCGAAATGGCCTTCCAGGTGCTCCCCGAAGTGGCCAAGAACATCGCCGAGCCCCTGAAGAACGTCGACGCCATCACGATGTACGGCGAGGGGAATTCCAGCGGCTTCGTGGGCGATATGACCAAGGGCTTAGCCCGGGTGTTCAGCGTGGTGGAGGACACCACGGGGCTGAACCTGGGCAACGTGATCAAGGGCTTCGCGGAGAAAAAGGCGGAAGAGGCGTAAACTTATTTGAATTGAAAGTAGCGGGCGGCAAAAATGCCGCCCCTACAGGTTGTAAAGGCCGCACGAGGATTTTTCGCGGAGCGACTGACCGTTTTGCAGGAGGACAAGCACCATGGCCACCGCAAAAAAGCGCCGTCACCGAGCCCTGCTCCTGTTTTTGATTCCCGTCGTTTTGCTTGCGGCCGGCTTTGGCCTCCCGAGGATCAGCCTTTGCCCGCGCTGCTTTTCCACGGACACGGCGCCCATCCAATACGGGTACTTTCCGCCTGACGCGCAGGCCATCGCGAACCATCAGGTCTATCCAGGCGGCTGTGAAGTTGAGCTTTCCGCACCGACGCGGCATTGTTTTAACTGCAAAAATGAGTTTGGTCTTACATTGCTGCCCGTGTATTCGATTGCCGCCGCCGTGCTCAGCGCACTTGTGCTCGCGATTACATTTGCTGTCATATTCATCGTAAAAAAAATTAGGTCAAGGAGAAACATGCATGCCTGAATTCACCGGCAAAGTTGCCTTCATCACCGGCGCGGCGCGCGGTCAAGGCCGAATCACCGCCCTGGCCCTGGCCCGCGAGGGCGCGTCCATCCTCGCGTTTGACCTGGGCGCGAAAATCGAATATCCGGCCTATTCCTACGCGGCGGGGGAGGAGTTGGATTCCCTCAAAAAAGAAATCGAGGCCCTGGGCGCACAGTGCGTCGTGGCCCTGGGCGACGTGCGGGACGACGCGGCCGTTGCCGCCGCCGTCGATGCAGCCGTGGCCGCCTTCGGGCGCATCGACATCCTGTTCAACAACGCGGGCATCTGCGCCTACGCCGAAATCGATAAAATGACGGACGTCGAAATGAATAGCATGATCGATATCAACCTCAAGGGCCCGATGATCGCGGCCCGGCATATCGTGCCCGTGATGAAGGCGCAGGGCAGCGGCGTGATCATCAACAACTCCAGCGTGATGGGGCTGCGCGGCGGGCGGCGGCTGAGCCACTACGCGGCCTCCAAGTGGGGCCTGACGGGCTTGACGAAGTCCTGGGCCATCGAACTTGCCCCCTGGAACATCCGCGTGGTGAGCATCCACCCCACAGGGGTCAACACCCCCATGAACGACGGCCTGGCCGCCCTGGAGGGCAAAACACCCATGGAAATCGCCGAGGCCAGCGCGGGGAATCTCCAGCCCGTCCCGTGGATCGAGAGTGAAGATGTGGCGGCAATGGTGCTGTATCTCGCAAGCGAGCGGGCGCGGTTCGTCACCGGGGCGCAGTTCGTGCTTGACGCGGGGCTGCTGACGGCGTAGGGGGGCCTATGCCATTCGAAAAAAGGGCAGGCGAAGCCGAACGCCGCGCCTACGACCTTTTCGCGCGGGCGGGGATTCCGATACCGGGCCTGCTCTCGTATGAGGCGGGCATGCTTTCTTTGGAGGACCTACGGGATACGCACGCAAGCGATTGGGCGCAGGCCGGCCGCATGGTGGATATGGCCGCCGATTTGCACGCCGCGTTCTGGGATAACTACGAGGCCTTCGGGGAAGTCGGGCTGCCGTGGCGGCTGGACAACGCCAAAAATCTTGAGCGGCACTGCAAGGCCATGGAAAAGGGCATCAAGCCCTATTGCGGGGCGCATGGGATGGACACAGGGGTTTTCCGGCAGGCCTTGGCATATTTTCGGGCAAAAATGCCGGGGCTGCTGCATGAACGGCTCCATGCGGGTAAAAATAGTACGGTCATTCACGGCGATTTGCACCCGGGGAATCTGCTCATGCCGAAGGACGGCGGCGGCCGGGCCGTGTTCGTGGACCTGGAGGCCGTGCGCATGGGCCTTGGCGCGGAGGACCTGGCGATGCTGCTGGGGCTGCATATTGCGCCGGAAAAGGAAAGCGCCCTGCCGCTGCTGGAGCGCTATCATCACAGGCTGTGCGGGCGCGCGGAGGGCTACGCCTTCGATACCCTGCTGGCGGATTACCAAGCCGCCTTGGCGGAGGTCCTGTTCTTCCCCATAAAGCTGTATTTCAACGGAATTGACGACGCGGATATGATGAAAAAAGCAATACAAGCCTGGAGGGCGTTCGTATGACAGTCCTGTATATCCTGGCCGGCGCCTGCGTGGCGGTTTCCGCCGTGACGGCCACCCTGGGCAACAAGAACAAGATCAAAGGGCGCTTCGTGTGCAAGATGGTCTCGTCGCTGCTGTTCTGCCTGGTGGCCTTCCTGGCCGCGGCGGGGCGCGAGGCGCCCATGAACATCCAGACGGCCCTGATGCTCGGCGCGCTGGTGCTGGGCCTGGTGGGCGACATCGTCCTCGGGCTGGACATGTTCATCGCCGAGGAGCACCGCGGCTTCGTGTTCCTTCTGGGCGGCACGCCGTTCTTCCTCGGGCACCTGCTCTATATCGTGCTGCTGCTGTCCTACGGCAATATCCAGTGGCACCTGGTGGCCGTGCTGCCCGCCGTGCCGATGTTCTTCCTGCTGCTCAACCGCTTCGGCCTGATCAAGCTGGATAAGATGATGATCCCGCTGTCGCTCTACGGCCTGGTGCTGGGCGCGATGATGCTGGCCACCTTCAACCTGGCCACGCAGGGCGGAGAGCTCGGCCGGTGGATGTGGTACCCGGGGATTTTATTCACCATCTCGGACGGCTCGCTGTTCCTGCGGACCTACGGGGAGGGGCCGCTGAAGAAGATGAATTCCGTGTTCTCTTACACCGTGATGCTGCCGTACTACGCCGCGCAGGGGATATTTGCGCTGACGGTGGGGTGGCTGTAGGGAATCCCCCCGGCGCTACCCGCGTTCATAGGGTGCGGGCTCGCCGGTTCTTCCCATGAGGTAATCGGCGCTTGTGCCGTAGAAATCGGCAAGCTGCCCCATGACGTCCAGCGGTATATCCCTGTCTTCCCGCAAGTCCCGGATTTTTGGATATTTTAGTATTACATTTCGCATGGTATCACCTCAAATACATCATATTATCCCATATTGGTATTATTGGCATTTATACCAATGCGGGATATAATGTTTCCGGAGATGAACTTTATACCCATGCAATTCGGTGAAATCCTGCAACTGCTCATGGTTTTGCTGCGATTCCATTATACCGCTTTTGGAGCTGCTTTGCAACTTTTGTACATTATTTTCCCCCTGCGTTTTCGGCGATTTTCCCTTGACATACCCGCTCTTCCTTGCGTTGCTTGCACTTGCTTATCTGGCTGGTTTGGAAATGGGGTAACTCAAGTTTTTTTGCCAGGTTCGCGCTGCTTTGCGGGGAGAGATAGACGTTTTCGCCCGCAGCAACGAATGTCTGCGGCAGGTCATCGCCCACTGTGACAACCGCCCCGGCCTCCTGCGCCCGCCGGAGGAATTCCCGGGTGTGCTTCGAGACCGTTGTGGTATCCAGGTCGAAAATGCCCACGATATCGTCCCGCTCGCACAGGACGCCCGGGCCGATAGAAAACATGCGCATGAGAACCTCCGAATTGCGTCTCCTAAAAAGACCCTTCGCCTATAAAGCTTTTCAATTCCCTCGCCAGCCTTGCCGCCGGCAGCCCCACCACGTTGAAATAATCCCCCGTGATGCCCTCCGCCAGCAGCGCGCCCCTGCCCTGTATGCCGTAGGCCCCGGCCTTGTCCATGGGCTCGCCCGTGCGCACGTAGGCCCCGATTTCCTCGTCGCTTAAGCCGTAGAAGCGCACGAGGCTCTCCTGCGAGAACACGCGTTCGTCCTCCCCGCGCCGCAGGCAAACCCCGGTGATCACGCGGTGCTCCCGACCGGAGAGCAGGCGCAGCATGCGCGCGGCGCCGGCGGCGTCCGTTGGCTTGCCCAGCAGGATGCCGTCGATCTCGACAATCGTATCCGCCGCGATAACGCAGTCCCCGGGGAAGTCCCGCGCCGCGGCCGCGGCCTTCTGCCGGGCGAGTGCGCGCGCCGCCTGCGCGGCGGTCCATGCCGGGTCAAGGCGCTCTTCCACGTTCGGGGCGTGCACCTCAAAGGGGATACCCAGCAAGGCGAGCAGCTCCCTGCGGCGGGGGGAGGCGGAAGCGAGGACATAGATCATGTATAATCCCTTCGGTGTCATTCTTATTACATAGGATATCACAAGTGCCGGTGCGCGTCAAGGGCCTCACAGGAAGCCCGGAAATTTCTTCGTTTCATGTTGCGGTACATTAGATAAGTGAAAAAGGGAAGAACCGTGGCCCGAGGCGCGTTCCTCGGCCCGGAATCCCTCCGCCTCAATAGCATTGACGAGCGCGTCCGTCTGGCCGGGAAACCTCGTGTCGATCAACACGAGCTTATCGTCCCAAACCAACGTGGGGTAAATCGCGCCGTTGGGCCTTTCGAGTTCCAACATGGCTATGTTGCCGGTGATTTTCATTCAGACGATGTCCTTTCTCTTTGCTTCACAGCTATGATACCACAGATCGGCGCAGTTGTCCATGGCCTGAAAATAAAAACGACTCATTGCGTGTTTTTCGCGGGTGTGCTATAATGGCATGGAGAATGGCAGGAGGCTTTGATCGTGTATAGCAACGTAGTTCGCTCCGAGGAATATAAACACCGTATAATTGCGTTTATCCGGAACGCGTATGGCATAGAGGCTGTGAATATCCCCCTTGCCAGGCGCGGCTTTTACGGCGAGACGTGGCGGCTGAATGCGGCTGACGCCAGCTACTTTTTGAAAATCGTTTACGCCGCCACGCATCAGGCGGTTTACGAGCGCAGCTTTGCGGTCGTCCAGCATCTGTGCGGCCACGGCATCGACTTCATCAGCCGCATCGTAAAGGCAAAAGACGGCGGCCTGTTCACTCGATTCGACGGCGCGGTTCTCGGGGTATTCGACTGGATTGACGGGGAGAACATAGAGACGGACGCAACTAAAATCCCGGAATATCAGATGCTGGCAAAGGTGTACACGGTTCCGATCCATGGCGTTTTCATTCCCTGCGAGGATTTTTCGGACAGTTTTGCCCGTAAATTCTTCGGACAGTGGAGCGTGCTGGAGGATCCAGCGCTGTTATCCCTGCTTGAGAGAAACCGCGCGAAGCTCGAGCACAGGGCCGGGCGGCTAAAATGCTTTGCCAAGCGGTGCCAAGGAGATACAGAGGGCTTCGTCATCACCCACGGCGACGCAGGCGGGAACTTCATTGTGAGCGGCGACAGGCATTTCATCGTGGATTGGGATAACCCTGTCCTCGCGCCGCCGGAACGGGACGCTTGGGTCATGTGCTGCCGGGAATGGGCGAGGGACGCTTTTCACAGCGCCCTGCGTCAAAACGGCATCAGCTATACCCTGCGCCCCGAGCGGTTGGCGTATTACTGCTATCAATTTTTCTTCTTCTATCTCACCGCGTTCCTGGATGTATCCGCGCAAGCTGACACAGTTGCGGAATATTTCGATCACTGGATTGAAGACAGCTTCGCGTATGCGGACAGGGTGGCGTGAGCAGGCCGGCTTGGCGGGACGAGCTTGGCGAGTTCTCCGACGAGGCTCTGCCCGAACCGCTGATAAAGCACAAGTACCATAGTGATTCGCGAACTGTCCAGAGAAACCGTTATGAGCATTACCGGCAGACAGTGCGTTTGGCGTGGCCGCTCCTTTTTCACGGAAATCCGCGAAATGTCTTTACAGCGCCGCGTGCGATATGCTATACTGGGCGCAGCAACAGTGAAGGAGAATCCCTATGGCGACGAAAGTGAAATCCAAGGCCCCGCCGGCGGTGAACACCCATCCCAACAGGATCGGCGTGAAGGAGGCCGCGGGCTACATGTTCGGCGACGCGGGCAACCTGTTCGTGCTGACGTTCATCTCGACCTTTCTGAAAATTTTCTACACCGACGTGCTGAAGATCGACCCGGCGCAGGTGGCGGTGCTGTTCCTCGTCACCCGCCTGTGGGACACCGTGAGCAACCCCATCTGGGGCATGATCGTGGCGAAGAGAAAGCCGGGCAAGGGCGGCAAATACCTGCCCTACCTCAAATGGCTCAGCTTCCCCCTGGGGCTTTCCACGGTGCTGTGCTTTTTGAACTACCGGGGCGTGATGGGGAACGGCACGCTCATCACCGCCATGGCGTACGTCACCTATTTGATTTTCGAGGCGCTCTACACGGGCATCTGCATCCCCTACGGCTCCCTGGCATCCGTCATCACCGACGACCCGGCGGGCAGGACGCTGCTTTCTACCTTCCGCTCCATCGGGGGCGGCGTCGGCGGCGGCATCGTGCTGATCCTCGCGCCCATGGTGGTGTACAAAAAGCAGGACGGCTACGACGTGACCAGCGCGAACGGCATGCTGCTGTTCGCCGCGGCGATGGCGGCGTTTTCCGTGCTGTTCTATCTCCTGTGCTACAAGGGCACGAAGGAGCGCGTGCCCTCCGAGGAGAACCCGAACGTCGACATGAAGCGCACCTACCTGGGGCTCATCAAGAGCAGGCCCTTCATCGCCATCGCCCTTTCGGGCATCCTAGTGAGCGGGCAGCTCCAGTTCGCCTCGTATAACCAGTACCTCTACAAGAATTTCTTCGAGGACAAGGGCCTGGCGATCATCGGCACGGTGGCGAATTACCTGCCCATGGCGATCCTCATCCTGTTCGTACCAAAATTGGTGGCGCGCTTCGGCAAAAAGGAGCTGTGCGGGGCCGGGGCGCTGCTCTCGGCCGCGGCGGCCATCGCGGTGGCCGTCATCCAGCCGGGCAGGGACCAGGCGGGGCTGTTCATGTTCTTCCTGACCGTCATCGGCACGGGCTACTCCTTCGTGAGTATCACCGTGTGGGCCGTGGTGGCGGACGTCATCGACTACCAGGAGATGAAGACGGGTATGCGCAGCGAGAGCGCGATCTACGCCGTGTATACCTTCTCGCGCAAGGTGGGGCAGACCCTGGCGGACACCGGCGGCATGCTGCTGATCAAATGGGCGGGCTACAACGACGTGAACGCGAACCTGGGGTATGTCCCCGGCGTGGGCGAGCGCCTGATGGTCCTGTGCACGGTGATCCCCGCCGTGGTGTATACGCTGGTGTTCGTGTTCATGCAGTTTGTATACCCGCTTTCGAAGGAGAATTTGGGGCCGGTGTACCGGTTTATGGAGGAGAAGCGGGGGAGGGGCGAACAGGCGGCGGACCTGCAAAAAATATAAAAAAATAAAATATCCTCTGGATTTTTCCCTTGATTTGTGATATACTCACCCTAAGCGAATGATTAGGAGGGCGAGCATATGACAGCCGTTCAGACACAGACAAACCTCGAGGTGGTGCGTGTGCAGCGCAGTTGCGTGCACGACGGCCCCGGCCTGCGCACCACGATCTTTTTCCGGGGCTGCGCCTTGCGCTGCCAATGGTGCCAGAACCCCGAAAGCCTCGATTTTACACACGCAGAAGGAGACGAAAACCTCACCGCCCAAGACGCCGCCGAAATTATTCTGCGGGACGCGAAATACATGCGGGCTTCCGGCGGGGGCGTCACGCTCTCCGGCGGCGAGCCCTTTTTGCAGAGCCCCGAAAGCCTTCTGGAGCTCCTCTCGCTCCTCAAGGAGGAGAATATCCCGGTGGCCGTCGAAACCGCCCTGTGCGCCCCCTGGGAGCACATCGAGGCCCTGCTGCCCTATATCGATCTCTTCGTGGCCGACCTGAAGGCCGTCGACCCGGCGCTCCACAAAGAACTCACCGGCAGGGACAACGCCCTCATCCTCGGCAACCTCGAAAAGCTCGCCGAGCTGGACGCCCCCATCCGTCTGCGCATGCTCATGGTGCCGGGCCTGAATGACAGTGAAGACGCCATCGAAGCCGCCGCCAATTATCTTAAAACACTGGGATTCGATCAGATCGAGCTCATGCGCTACCACAACATGTACGAGGACAAGGCCAAGCGGCTGGGCCTCGAGGTCCCGGCTCTCGGCATCACCGGGGACCAGAGCCTGCTTTCGCTCAAGCGCGGCATTGAGCTCTTCGAGAAGTACGGCCTGCGCGCCCGCAGCGACGACCTCGCGCAGAAGCCGCCCACGGCGCGGTTCACCCAGCGCGTGTTGGATATCCAGAAAGCCATCCGCGAGGCCCCGCGCGGCATCTGCTTCGAGGTCTCGGGCCTCAAGACCGAGTACTACAAGAAATACGACGGCTTCTCCAAGCCCGTGCACATCCACCGGGCGGAGCGGCTGCGCCATGTGCTGCGCCACAAAAAGACCATCGTCTATCCCGGGGAGCTGCTGGTGGGCAACTTCACGGGCAAGCGCGTGGCCGGGCAGATCTGGGAGGAGCAGTACGGCGCGCTCTACGCCACCTTCCTCTCCAAGGCGGACAGGCAGACCCCGGTGAAGTTCTACTCCTCCCGGGAGGAGCGCATGAATTTCTACACGAACATCTTCCCCTACTGGCTCGCCAAGGGCACCATCATGCGCGGCGGCGGGGGCCTGAAGAACATCTTTCTCACCCTTTCCCGCGTGGCGGAAAGCTCCACGGGCTTCAACAACAACTTCGCGGCCATCGCGCACTTCGTGGTGAATTTCGAGCGCATCCTGCAGCTGGGCACCACGGGCCTGCGGGCCGAGGCTGAGGCCAAAATGCGCGAGCACCCCGAAAACAATCAAGATTTTTACAAAGGCGTTCTGATCTCCCTGGAGGCCCTGGAGACCTGGGCCGAGCGCTACGCCGCCCACCTGTGGAAGCTCGCCGCCGAGGAATCCAACGCGCAGCGCAAGGGCGAGCTGGAGCACATGGCGCGCATCTGCGCCCGGGTGCCGAAATATCCCGCCCGTACCTTCCACGAGGCCCTGCAGAGCATGATGTTCCTCCAGCTGGCCCTGTGCATCGAGGCCTACGAGAACGCCGTGTCCTTCGGCCGCTTCGACCAGATCCTCTACCCCTACCTCAAAAAAGATTTGGAGGCCGGCGCCATCACCTACGATGAGGCCAAAGAGCTTCTCTGCCTCTTCATCCTCAAGATGGACGAGGTCATCCTGGTCAACGACGGCGACGGCTTCCTGAACGTCAGCAAGCTGTTCGAGACCCTCTCCGTGGACCAGGCCCTGACCTTCGGCGGCATCGACCGCAACGGCGAGGACGCCGTGAACGACGTGACCTACATGTGCGTCGACGCCTGCGAGCTCCAGCCCCTGGCCATCAACATGTGTGCGCGCATCCACGCGAAGAACCCCGAGAAATATCTTGACCGTTTGGCCGAAATCTACATCAACGGCTGCCCCATGCCCGAGCTCTTCGGCGACGAGATCTATATCGAGAGCCTGCGGCGCCACTACCCCGACACCTCCCTGGAGAACGCCCGGGACTACGCCATCGTCGGCTGCGTGGAGCCCACCGCCTCCGACGACCACTTCGGCAACACGGACAGCGCCAACATGAACCTCGCCATGCCGCTGCTGCAGGCCCTCAAGGGGCAGGAACACGACCTCTGGAAATTCGGCTTCGGCCTCCAGATCGAAAAAATGGCCACCCGCGTGGTGGAGTACTTCCTCCCGCAGTACAAGTCAAAGCGCGAACAGGCCATCCGCCTGCGCGACTGGAAGCGCGGCCTGTTCGACTACGACCCGCCCAAGGACATGGACGAGCTCCTCGCGCGCTTCCAAACGCGCCTGACCGCCCTGGCGAAATCCATCCTCGCCGACCAGCAGACCATCGAAAAGGCCCTGGGCGAATACTTCACCACGCCCCTGGCCTCCTCCCTCTACAGGGGCTGTATGGAGACCGGCAAGGACGCCTACGAGGGCGGCACGCACTACAACACGGCGGGCATCCAGGCCGTGGGCGTCACCGACGTTGCGGATTCCCTCCACGCCATCGACGAGCTTGTCTTCAAGCAGAAGAAATATACGTTGCTTGAAATCCTCCACGCCATCGATTTCAACTTCGAGGGCAAAATCTATCAAAAGATCAGAGAGGACCTCCTCGCCGTTCCGAAGTTCGGCGACGACACCTCCCCCGAGCCCGCCAAGTGGGTCACGCTGGTGATGAAGCTCTTTAACGAGGCCCTGGCGCAGTGCCCCTACGCGGTTCGCAACGGGGACTACCGGGCGGGCTACTACGCCCTCAACGTCAGCGACCGCTACGGCATCAAGACCCAGGCGCTGCCCTCCGGCCGCCTGAAGGGCACGCCCCTGGCCAACAGCGTGGCCCCGGCCTACGCCATGGAGAAGGCCGACCTGCTCAGCTCCCTCAACGCCCTGACGGCGGCGGACTTCACCGACTACGCGCCCAACGGCACCACCGCCACCTTTACCATCGACGCCGCGCTCTTCCCCGGCGGCGAGGGCGTGAAGAACCTCGCGCGGATTTTCCGCACCTTCTTCACCACGGGCGGCATGCAGTTCCAGCCGAACATCATCAGCCGCGGCCTGCTGGAGGACGCCTACGCCCACCCGGAGAAATACAAGTACCTGATGGTGCGCGTGGCGGGCTACTGCGCCTACTTCAACGAGCTTTCGGACGACCTGAAGAAAGTGATCATCAACAGGACATGTTATGGGTGAGTTTATGAAAAAGCTGCTTTGCCTATCCGCTGTTCTCGCCCTGCTGCTCACCGGCTGCGGGGCGCGGCAGCCTGCGCCCGAAGAAATAACGGAAGCAACAACGCAGGCCGAAACCCAACCGCAGGCAGAAGTGCCCGAAGAGGGCTTGGCCGTGCTCACCCTGCCGCTGGATTACGAAATCCTCAGCGGCCTTGCCAAAACCCCCACGCACTACTACGCCCCTTACGACGGCGGCATTTTACGTACGCCGATAGACAATCTTGCCCTGGCAGAGAAAATCCCCCTGCCGGGCAGCTATCATGGCCTGCGGCTTTCCGGCGCGGAAATCTGCGGCATCACGCAGGACTGGCTGTTCGTCAACCTCTGGGAGGCACGGGCGAAAAAGCGCGACACCTACGGCGACGGCCCCGACGATTATTATGAATATGAGGATTACGAAAACCGCACCTGCGTGACGTACCGCATCGCCATGGAGAGCTGGGAGGCGGAGGAGATCGCGGCAAACAAATATAATGAAAGGCGGCCTTTACCGTGGTATAACGCCGCCGGCGATTCGCTGCTGATTCCGAGTGTAACCGAAGGCTACTTTGCTATCGAAGCCATGCCGCTGGCTAGCCGAAAGTGTGTCCCGGTTGTGCTGGGCAATCAGCCGATTTCATACTACAACAGCTATTGGCGAAACGCCATTGACGGCCGCGCGGTGTTGGTGGACCCCTGCAGCGACCATGAGGAAGAGTGTCATTACTATGTGTTCGACAAGAAGAATCAGGTGCATCTTGTTGGTTATGACGATGTGAATCTCCCGGCGAGATATGAGTGGAACTACGATGCTATAGCCGAATATGATTGGCTCTTGCCGGAGTTCGACGACGAGCAGGGCAATGCCGGCTATGGTCTGTTTCTCTGCGATGATAAAGTCATGCTAGTCTTTTTTCAAATCTATGCCCCATCCACCTTCCAATTCCTCTACGACCCCGCCACCGGCGCGCAATTCCCGCCGAAAGAAGCCTGACACCTACCCCCGCATCGCCTTCTGCAGTGCCAGCAGAGCCTTCTTCTCAATGCGCGAGACATAGCTGCGGCTGATCCCCAGGCGCTTCGCCACCTGCCGCTGCGTATGGAAATCGTTGCCGTAGAGCCCATAGCGCAGCACGAGGATCTCCTTTTCGCGGGATTCCTTCATGCGCCCCAGCAGGTCATAGAGCTGTTCCACGCGAATTTTCAGGTCGATCTCGTCCGAAACGGTATCGTCCATGCTGATGACGTCCATCAGCGTGAGGGGGTTTCCCTCGCTGTCAACATCAATGGGGTCGCTCATGGAGACATCCTGGGCGGTTTTCTTTTGGTTGCGGAAGTACATGAGGATTTCATTAACAAGCCACCCGTGTTGGCCTCTTCTCCGTCGGAAGGGGAAATATCCGCACCATTCAGGTCTGGCAACTCGGTGATTTCTCCGGAACAGCCGAAATAAATAACGTGCGCCTTTTTTCCGTCCCATATGATGCGATTGATGAGCGTGCCCAAGGCGATGCGCTTTTGCGGCACCGACATAGTATCAAACGAGCTTGCAAAGGTGGAGAGCATACCCCGCAGAAGATCAAATTCGTTATCCGAAAGCTGCTGGCTGTTTGCGATGGCTTCCAATTCGGCAATCTGTTGTTCCTTGTCTTTGATTTGCTGCCCCAGTTGCGCGATGTCTTTCCGGATATACTCATCAGCAAGAGCAGTTTCAGCCTCTTGGTCTTGCCCTATGGAGCGCAGCAACCGGGCAATGACTTTTTCGTGCTGCTGAATTTGTTTGCGCAAATCCTCTATCTGTTTTTCCTGTCCTTCTGTCTTTCCGCGGATTTGCTTTTTGGCCTGTTCCATCTGACGGACAAACACGGAACCGTCCTCATCCAATTTACGGACATCCTCGCACACCCAGCGGTCAAGAGCGTTGCCGTCTTTTACTCTGTCGCATTTGCAGCCCTCCCGCTTGGTTCTCTCCTTGGTCAGGCAGACATACGGATACACAGGTTCATCATATAGTTTATGCATGCGGTCGGTAAGCTTATGCCGCATGAAGGAGCCGCACTCACCGCATACCAAAAGACCGCCGAGCAATGAAACATCGCTTGTAGTCGTTTTCTTTGGCGCGGAGTTTGATTTCCTGCTTTTGCTTTGAAGCATGGTCTGCACTTTCGTCCAGTCTTCGCCACTGATGCAGCCTTTGTGCTGTCCGACCGCAACGACCCACTCCGTGATGGGGCGAAATATCTTTTTCGTTTCGGGTTCCTGCTTTGTGCGATTGTATACCGCAACGCCATAGGTTCCATCGAACTCGGATTCGTCCGCATAGATGTTTGCGCCCAATGCTTGAAAATACTGATAGGCCTCTTGGTCCGCTGCCATGTAAACGGGGTTCTTCAAAATATCCCTGACGGCATATCTCGTAAATGCATTGCCCCGCTTGGTTTTTACATCTTGCTTCTGCAATTCGGCTTCTACCTTTACCGGGGAATCCAGTTGCATGAACAGCTGATAGATTTTTTCTACAATCGCTATTTGTGAGGAAACCTGCCCCAGCCGATGGAGTGTGCGGGTCGTATTATCCTCCTTGATGCGCTCCACCTCTACGCTCTCATATCCTGTGGGGACCTCTCCCCCCAACCAACGGCCTGTCCGCGCAAGGGCCATCAGATTGTCCCGTATGCGCTCCGCGATAATCTCCCGCTCAAATTGGGAGAATACCGTGACCATAAACATCATGGTTCTGCCTGCGGGGGTGACGGTGTCAAATCCATCGCTCTTGGAAATGAACCCGACATTCAGCTTTTCCAGTTCATCGATGAGCCCGGCAAACTCGCCCACGTTGCGTGAGATACGGTCCAGGCGATAGCAGACGATTACCTTGATATTATTGTTCCTGTACTCCCGCTGCATCTCCAGAAACCCGGGACGGTTCATGCTCTTGCCGGAGAAGCCCTCATCCTCAAACACGAGAAAATCATCGTCAGACAGGGTTACGCCAACGCTGGCTGCCCTGTATCTGCATTCGGCAAGGCATTCTTCTTTTTGGTTTCCTATGCTATCGCCCTTCCCTGTGAACTTCGACTTGCGGGAATAAATCGCGATTTTCCGTTTGTCCGCCGGGTCGAAATACTTACCGTAATTGACGCTCATAACCTGTTCCTTTCGGCTGTTAGAAATTCAGTGCATGTCCTGCGATTTGGCCTGCCTATACTACCACAATAACGCAGAAATAGCAAGTCCCAAATAACAATAACGAAGAACCGCCCTTGGCAATTGCCGAGAGCGGATTTTTGTTTGTTTACAACAAGTTTACGGATTGTTCATTATAATTTGGACTTTCCCAACGTTATTGTTTTAAGACCATTTTTTGAGGAGGGCTTTCCATGGAGTTCGACAAGGTAGCTTACGGCAAGCTTTTCAGTATATTGGCTGAGCAGGCACAGGCTATGGCAACCGGGGTATACGTGGCGCAGGGGAGTTTAGCCGGCTATGAAGCTATGCTGATTCTATATCCTACATCTCGTCAATGTGCTCCACCAGAACCCGGAGAACCGACATGAAGGGCTTTACCTTGTCCTTGTCTTTTGACTGAATGATGGACAGGATGTTGGTGAACGAGGAGTCAGCGCTTGAGCGGGTGCCAAACATGAGTTCGTCCATGCTGACGCCCAATTCGCACGAAATCGTATGTACGGCATCCAAAGAGGGAATGCGTGTGCCTCGTTCGATATTGCCGATATGTGCCGCTGATAATGAGCAAAGCTCCGCAAGCCTTTCCTGCGTCAGCCCCTTTTCTTGTGGAGCAATGGAATGGCGCAGTTAACGAAATGTGGGCTTACTCCTGCTATTTGAATCCCAACGAAAATTCATTGCTTTACCCCGTAGACGCTGGGGAAAGTATTTTGTGCGATTATATTTTTTCAGAAATTGCGACTATGAACATGAGTATGGTTTGTAGCAAAGATAAGTCCTCCGCTAAAGTGACATTTGCTACAGGCGCCAAGCAAAATGATGGAAACCTGCATACATTGCTCTCTGTTGCGCTTCTGACCATGAGTGGAGGCGGGCCAGATTACGACTTCAACAAGTTTGTCGAAGGCGTAACTATAACCTATGCAGGCGAACCAAGAAGCGGTGTCTTTTCCGGATACGAATGCGTTATCTCTGTTTTGCCAAGAGGTTCTATTGAATTATACAAAAATCTATATGTCTGCGAAATGACAATGACGAAGGTGTAATGCAGCTTCATAAGAAAGAGAGATGATCTTTGTGCCAGAACATATCTGCCCCACTTGCAGTGGGCAGCTTCGATATGATCCCGATAGCCAAGCAAGCGTATGCGAGTTCTGCAATAACTCATTCCCCATAAAAGGCACAACAGAGGCAAATGCAGAAGTTGCCACCTGCACCCAATGTGGAGCAAATTTGCAATTTGACCCTGAAACGCAAGCTACGATCTGTCCCAGTTGTGGTCATCGCATAGAAGCGCCTGTAGAGGAAATCTCCATCGAACCAAATCTCATTGTCCCCTTCACCGTTTCAAAACAGAAATTTCAGGAAACCATGTTAGATTGGCTTGCGTCCTCTCCAAGTAGTCCACCTGATATTTTTGATAAGATTGGCTTTGAATCAATGGAAGCGGCGTACTTGCCCTTTAAAATGTTCAAGACACATGTTTCCGGCTATTGGAATGCATCTATAGGGTATGATGAAGAAAGAAGGGAGTTGGAAAGGGATAACAGTGGAAACCCATATTATAGAACAGTAACAAATGTGCGTTGGGAGCCCTTTTCATCTACTATTGATCGCAACTTCGCTTTTCCCATATCTGCAAGCGACTATCTAAAGCGATATGAGTTGCCGGATTATAACAAGAATTCCAAATTTAATACCCTGTGGTTCCTTAATAAATTTTCATATCCGAATTCATGCGATTATGACACACGTTATACTGCTGGCTTTCCTGTAGTTCCATTCGCATGTGATCCCAAACTTGGTCGAGGTGTAATTGATAGAAAAATAGAAGCAGCAATAGAAGGCATGGCTCCAAGTCGGCATATCAGCAATATTTCATGGGATGCACATACAGATGTAATTGATGCTTATTATGCATATCTACCATTCTGGTTTTCTATCTATACCTACAAGGAATCCAGACAAGTTTTTATGTTGGATGGCAGTAATAATCAGCGAGTAAATTCCCACCATAAGTTCCACCGTGGACGGCGCGGTGGAATTTTGTATGGGAAGAGAAAAGCGGTAGAATTAAGTCCGGGAAAAATTC
>JGI24696J40584_12961517_pt1 | contig 19361 bp, 17 predicted proteins | sample TergutCo191P4_FD_40584 | JGI IMG/M metagenome (IMG submission 40584)
TGAAGTCATAAAGAGGTGTCTTAAGTATTTCCGAGCAGAAGCGGATGTACCAACGGAGAGCCAGCCTTGGGACGTTGTTTATCAAACCCGGCGAAGAACTGCCGAGAATGCCGGACGCGATCTGCTGTCCCGGTTGCTGGATTGTGGAAAATACCTTCCTTGCGATGAAGAAAAACTGCGCAACATAGTCCCCGGGCGTCGTTATCCATTCAGTCAGCTTGATGCGGTGTTCTACTATCTTACCGAACAATTCTATCAGTGCAACGCCTCACTAGAGGAGCGCGCCGCTGAAGCGCTACCGGAGCATGAAAATCTCCGTGCCATGTGCGGCACCGTCCGTTTGACTGCAGTCAAGCAATGGCTAGCTCAGGCACGTCAGGCATTAGAACAATTTCACAAGCGAGATGCCGAGCTGCAGCTTGAGTTTGGGCTAATCACGACATCTGAACTAAGTGCATCTGCAGGCGAACATAAAAAGGCGCAAACTATCTTGGCGGCACTAATGGAGGCTCATCGGAACAAAGACAGCGCGGAACAACTGATTCAGTTACGGGATGAACAAAGAGCTGTCTTTGCACGAGCTGAAAGGTTTTTGACAGATTACGAATCATTCGTAAAAGAGCTTGAAACTATAGCAAATGATTTGGATGACGCGTTACGCGGGTTCAGGGATCGGGACAATATTGCCATAAAGGCAAAAGAAAGGTTTGTTGCTGATTTTCTTCCCTTCCTTCGTAGGCAGAACCTAACCAGAGATGGCATTACAAACGGAGGACTGCTTAACGATATCCTGCGCGAATACGAGAGAAGCATGGCCGAAGAATTGCTGAGTGACTCTGTGGATTTCTTTGCGCGAATTATGCAGGAATCCAGTCAGAACACAGAAAACGCTGCCGCTCATTATTTGGATAGTGTTCTTCCTATGTGTCGTTTTCCTGAAATCTTCAATTGGGGAGACAAAACAGAATACGCTGTGCTTGTCAGTGCTTTAGAGAACAAGCACCAGGGATTCATTAGCGCCATACGCGCTCACAAGCATGTGCCTTACATTTGCCAAGTGGGCGGCACTTCACTGTTTGTATTGTTAAGCTTCACTAGCGTAAAACTAGATAATCTACAGATTATGCAATGATAAAGGCGGGACTACAATGGATTACGACAACAACGATTTTAAGGGGATTGTGCAGGGCGGCGGCTTGGGAGATTTTTCTTCGGAGCTTTACGAGCGGGATGATGATGCAACCAGAGCAGCTTCAAAAGCAAAAAAGAAGCTCAACCTGTGGTTGCTGATTTGCGCTCTTTTGGCTGGTCTGATCGGTTTTATTTTTGCTGAGCTGCTCTATCGTGCGCTACTGGATAGAATACCCGATTGCCTTGTGGTCGGGCTGTGCTTTTTTGTATTCGCTTCTGTGGTGGTCGGCGCAATTTTTTTGGCCGACAAAGTCGGTGACGGTGTTTTTCCGAAGAAGCGGAAGAATATGTGGATTCTGCCCGCCTTGCCGGTTGCCTTTTTGATTCTTGGCATTCTGTGCCAGTTGATTTATGGCCTCAACATGGGCAAGGTTACACCCATGCAAATTGACGATTATTTGTTGGTAATTGACAACTCCACCAGTATGCAGAGCACGGATCCGCAGAACAAGCGGCTACAAGCTTCAACTGATTTGATTCAAAGCCTGACACCCGTGAACAATGTGGGGCTTATCCGTTTTGATAGAGACGCTGTGGTGACTGCACCTCTGGCCGCCGCTGACACGGAGCAAAAGACAATAGTCGAGCAAGCAATCAACGAAATATTGTCCGATGTCGGCTACACCGAAATCGGTGTTGCGGTGCAGGCAGCGATTGATCACTTCAAAGCAATGGGTGTGCCCGGACGAGAGCGTAGTATTCTTCTGACAACAGATGGTGAAAGCAATTCAAGGGTTGACATTGACAGAATTGCCGAGCAGTGTAAAGCAGAAAATATTCGCGTACATACCGTCGGGATGAAACTGCGTTCCAGTTTTCTGGCGCAACTGGCCGGAGAAACCGGAGGGCGTTACTATACAACAGATAACATGGAGGCGTTAAGTGGCATTCTGGCGAACATAAAAAATGATGGGGACCGCCGTAACTTACTGGATATGCGGTCCAGCCTTTCCAGAGACAAGGCTTTTTATGGCATTTGGCGGGTGTTCACTTTGATCATCCTTAGCATGGTGTTGCATCTGGCCGTCTTGATCGTCAGTGATGACAACAATGAAACACGCTCTTTTGTGATACAGGGCATATTAACCGGAATCGGTGCGGGCCTAGCCATTGAACTGGGCACCTATTTCTATTGGGACGGCTTAACGGCCAGAGGCCTGATGTATCTTCTGCTTAGCCTGATTTACTATTCGACGGCAAGAAAACAGTATATTCCCCCGCCGGACACTATAGTAGACGACGATGGGCCTGTCGATATCAATGAGAACTGGAAAACCGGATCCGCCGGCCAGTTTAGTTCCGGTGCAACTCCCTGGTCCGATATGTGACTGCAATTACTACAGAAAGCGGGTATCGGGTATGATAGACCAAGACTATTACATTCAGGGTGTGTATCTGGATGATAGCAAGAAACTGTTCTTTAACTGGACAAAAGGCCTGCCACAGGCTGAAGTTTTTGTGCTCCCAGCGAATGTCAAGCCAAAAGACGAGCAGGAAATGGCAGATGCTATCGGAGAAATGGCACCATTCGCCGTGCTCTCTGCAGATACCCCTCCGCCACTTAGCCTGAATGGCATTCCCGCGAATGTAAACCTCTTGGTTATACCCAGCGTGCCAAGTGAAAATGGTGAGTTGCGGCGCTTGATGCAGTGCAACGGCAAAAATGTCTTGCTTTCGTTCGATGGTATGCGCACGCAAGTAACTTTTTCGGTAAAAGAAAACGCTGAGGCCACAGAGGCTACTGGGATATCGAAGCTTCTGAAGCGAAAAGATAAAACACCAGCACGGATTCTTAGCTGCGATTTGTATGTGCAAAGTCCCGAACCATTGGAAAAGGGAGCGATAGTCCTTCAAGTTGGCGATGTGTTAGTTCCGTTGCCAGCCGTTGACAGCATCCTGCGGTTGGCACGATTGCCGTTCACAGGGAAGCGGCAAGTACAGCCGAGATTTTACCGTGAGGAGGATCAGCACAAATACGAGCTGTGCGTGGGCGCAATCCCGTCTTCCCAATAAGAGATCGAGAGGATATTATTTTGCCGAAGCTAATCAGCCGCAAGGCCATGTTGGTATGTCCTTGGTGCTACGAACGGTTTTCGAGTGAGGATGTCTTGTTTATGTTGGACACAGACGTTCCTCAACAGCTTTCTCATGTAGATGTTTTGGGGCGCGGGGCAAGGCATAAATGGACCGTGCACCAACCACTACCGCAGGTTTTTCCTCTGCTAACCCATTTACGTGGATGTGGCATCCGTTGCTGCCCGCGATGCAAGGGTGTATTGCCCAGCAAATATGGTGCGCGTGCTGCACAGATGATTGGTATCATGGGAAGCAAGTCATTGCTAGAGGCTGGGGAGGCTGTTCGGTTTGCAGCTTTGGTGAGCGGTATGTTTGGCGGCACACACCGAAGTAAGATTATAGATGAGAAGCGCAAAAGTTCCATTGCGGTTTATAGCCCAAAGGCGTATATACTTTATAGTATCCACCGCGTGGCGTGCGTATTGGACAAGCAAACATTTAGTTCGAGTTATTCAAAAAGAATAAGGCAAAATTTTGCCACGCAAATGCAAGGATTCTGCTATGTGTATCTACTGAGAGATGCTCCGGCCCGCCAGACTCGAACAGTAAATGCTGATGCGGCAAGTCCCGAATATAGTATAGAAATGCCGGACAGCGAAGCAGCGATACGTTTGAGAGATATGTACGATGATTTTTATTTGAGGGATGACCCAGCCGCAGAACAATGTCCATTCACTGTTGTTCTGGATGAGGCCGAACATGTAAAAAGTTTTACATGCCCAGAGTATCCGCAAAAAAAAGACAAAGAAGCTCTTGCGGAATACCACGAAAAAACACGCGATTTGCTGGAGCGGGCGGATCCTATATTTGCTGAACGTGTGCGATTCCTTTTTCCGTCTTTCAAAGTCTACCTAATGCGCGATGCCATCAAAGCAATTGACGCTCTTCCATGCAAATGGGAAAGAGAATCGCAACTTGTGTTCAACAAATAATTCGATAAGAACAAACGGAAAGGATGAACCCTCATATGGCCAAGAAGTCCATTACATTTACCTGCCCTTGGTGCTTCGAAGACGTAGATTCGATGAGTCTGCATTTTCGGTGCCATCCATCAACAAGGAACTTGCTTGGCTTTGAGGATGAGCCTGATAGGGTGTTGATGGATTTCCGAAGCGGCGTTGCGGGCATGGAGCCAGGCCTCCAGCCGAAAGCGCTATCCAAGGAAAGTCCTGGCGTAAAGGCTATTACCGAAAAGAACCCAAAAACAAAAGCTTGGCACTTAGTCGGTCTGCGTGATATGCATATGAATACAACAACGGTTCGACTCTGCTCGCACTGTCACAACCCTCTCCCAGCCTCTTGTGGGAAGTCTAACACAAAAATCATTTCGCTTCTTGGTTACACAAAGACCGGCAAAACAGTCTTTCTGGTGTCCTTGTTGGAGTGGTTGACGAAAAACATACATATAGCTTTACCGGGAGCTTGTTTTGGGTTTATTGATGCTTCCATGGGCGATTGGTTCCACAGACGCATGCATGAGCTCAACGATGGAAACCTTTGGCCAACAGAGGTATGCTACATTGAACCGATCATCGGTGAACTGAAGCTGCCCAACGGAAATGCTATTTTACTGAGCTTCTATGATTTCCCCGGAGAAGCTGATGTGGATCAGATGCGTGTGCTGGCTCAGAAGCATATCAACAAAGCCGACGCTTGGATGTATCTTTATGATTTGACCCGCACAAACACCTGGTGGGAAGCTGCATGCCGGTATGAAATTCGCAGTAACCATTTGCGTCTCCAAGATCCCGCTATCAATGCCGCGCAGAAAGCGTTCCTGGAATATGAAATCGCTAACTTGGACTGGATGAGGCAAAACAAAGGATTTATTCCCGTGCGCGACTACACCGGGGACATCGAGGCATATCAGTATATAGGTGCGCAGGACTGGCTACAAGCACGGCTAGAACACATCATAATGCAGAATCCACCCCAAAAAAAGAAGAGGCGAGAAATACCTAAGATGCGTCCCATTGCCGTGGTGGGGACGAAGAGCGATGAAATAGCCAACATAGCTGAAGAATTTTTAGAGTACGCAGGTGATCCGGCTAAGCTCAAGAGCGGCATCGCCGTTTTGCGACCGACAAGCAAAAAGCTGGACATGCACTCAATCGACCAGGTGCACAAATGGATGGTGGCTACTGACGGTCTGTTAGCGGGTGACGCGAACCTGAGACATTGCATTGACAGGCTCACATCGATAAGCCACTATTTCGCCGTTTCGTCTCTCGGCTGCGCCTATGCAGAGAGTATTGATGACAGCGGCGTGCTTGAAAAGACATTACCGATTGAACACCGTGACCCCTGGCGAATTGCTGAGCCTCTGCTGTGGTTGCTTGATGCACTAGATTTGTATTCCATATGACCTATGTATCATAAATATATTTGCTAGAGCGAACAGGAAGGATGAACCCACATATGCCAAAGAAGTCCATTACATTTACCTGCCCTTGGTGCTTCGAAGACGTAGATTCGATGAGTCTGCATTTTCGGTGCCCAAAGCAAACGAGCGAGACGAGAGATCCGGACTTCGCAGACGAGCCGGATAGGCTACTGGCAGCTTTCCGGCAAAGCATTGGCGTTCCGGCTCCCGACTTGATGTACAAAGCTTTGACCAGAGATAATCCAGGCGTTCGGGCAGTCACACAAAGAATCGGCAAGACAAAAGCGTGGCAGTTGACCGGCCTGCGCGATAAATATAAGAATACCACCACCGAGCGACTCTGCCCACATTGCCATAACCCCTTGCCTGCTTCCTGCGGGGAAGCGAACACGAAAATCGTTTCAATCATCGGGTATACGAAGATTGGCAAGACGGTCTTCCTGGTGTCGCTGTTGGAGTGGCTGGCCCAGAAGATGCATACTGTTTTACCGGGCGCGCGCTTTGGCTTCATTGAGGGGTCCATGGGTGACTGGTTTGCAAAGCGTAGGCATGAACTTAACAAAGGCGAAGTAGTTCAGACACCTGTCGAATATGTCGAACCTATTATCGGTGAACTGAAGTTGCCCAACGGCAGTGTCCTGTTGCTGAGCTTGTATGATTTCCCCGGAGAAGCCGACGTGGATCAAATGAGGGTCTTGGCACAGAAGCATATCAACAAAGCTGACGCCTGGTTGTATCTTTACGATTTGACTCGTACCCTCACATGGTGGGAAGCTGTTTGCCTAAACAAAATCCGCGAAAACAAGTTGCGGCTCCAAGATCCTGCCAACGATGCCGCTCAGAGAGAATTTCTGGAAACCGAAATTGCTAATCTGGAATGGATGCTCAAGGAGCCCGGGTCCATTCCCGTGCGCGATTACAGCGGAAACATTGAGGCCTCGAAGTACGTGGGTGCTCAGGAATGGCTACAGCAACGGTTAGAGAATATCAGAGAGAAAGAGACCGAAAAGAAAAAACGGCGGAAAGAGGTCGCCAAGGTGCGTCCCATTGCCGTAGTGGGAACAAAGAGTGATGAAATTGCCAATATAGCGGAAGACTTACTGGAGAAAGTCGGTGACGCAGCTACCCTCAAGGACGGCATTGATGCATTGAGACCCTCAAGCAAGAAGCTGACCAAACAATCTCTTGAGCAGGTGCACCGATGGATGGTGCATAACCAAGGGTTATTGGCTGGTGACTTAGATTTGACAGACTACATCGGAAAACTATCTCCTCTAAGTCACTACTTCGCTATATCTTCTCTTGGCTGCGCTTACAAAGAAAGCGTTGGTATGAACGGTGAGTTGGTTAAGGAACTTCCGATTGAATCACGCGATCCATGGAGAATTGCTGAACCGTTGCTGTGGCTGATCGGTGCGTTGAACTTATATTCCATTAAATGATATTTTTGTAGACTGGAGGGCGGAACAATGCCACATCAACAAATTTATTCCCGAGGAACATACGGGCTGCTGTTGAAGGGTCCGGGACACGATACATTGGCAAAATCTCCGGATTACCCTGAAGATACGCTACGCGCTTTACATCCCTACTTCACAATTTATGCCAACGGCTTGCGAGATGCCCGGGGCGATGTTGTGCCTATTATCAGCCGTATCGTGCTACCGGATGGCGAAAGCGCGTTGGTACGCACGGCACCACGTACCTATCGGGATTTTGGCGGCGTTACTCTTACGCTCTTAGCCCACGCCATGCTATTTTCAGTCGAAGAAACGGCCCACTATGCTTGTAATACCGCAGGCTTAGCGGGCGCCACCCTCCCATGGCAAATCAATTTTGAAGATGGCACGAGGGATTTGCCTGAATTGTCGGAGGCTGATTTCACGGTTGAAGACGAGGCGTCGGCGCTGGCCTCATGGGTGAAAAGTCCATCGCACACGGCATTTTTGGTCCATCTAGCCCTCGCATGTTGGCAGGCAATTCGAGAAGAGAAGAGAGTATTCATTGTTTCTCCAGATATCCTTAATCCGCAAGAAGCGCTGACTCTGATGCGTGTGGTATACGCACTGTTGCCCTATGATGTGCGCAGGGGAATAGGATACAAAACCCTCCACATGGATGGAGCGCAATCTAGTCAAAAAGGGTTCATGCCTGGCATTCTTGTGCATTTCATACATCCTGGCGAAGGCGAAAGCATACAAAAAAGGCAGACGCTTTCAAAGGGTACATTAGTGCGCAATGATTTTTCATTCGATGCAAAAGCGCTACAGGCTCTTACGCCTAATATGGATGCGCCGAAATCCGACTATGCGAATTTCCTGACAGAGTATCTGAATGCGAACGCTGCAAAATTCATTACTACGTATATGGCAAGCCTTAACACGTTCCTTCAGAAAGCCGGCCTGTCATGTTCAACACCAGAACTGGCAGAAGCATATATACCGCTTTGGAAGCTACTTGAAACCGAGGGGTATCTTCCAAGAGACGGAGGCGGCCTTTTGTCAAAGGTTTTTGATCACGCAGAACTATTCACTTCAGGTGCTTCTCCAGAAACTGTGTGGCAGTTGATTTGTGAGGCCGCAGAAAATGTAATTAAAGTCCATGCCGCAGGGCAAAAGGCATTTATGACAACCATTGCAAAGCAGATGGTGCAATGGTATATGAGTTTACCGGAAGGTACAGCACAAGAATACGCCATTGAATTGTGCGGCAGTATATTGCAGCTTGCTGCCGATTATGAGCCAAAGATATTCATAGATCAGCTCCGCTTGTTTAGCGATGAAGACAAGGCCGTATTGACCTCTCGCTTCATCAACAACAATGATGCCATGATCCGGGCGTTCTACTCTAAGGAGTTTTCCGATCATACTGATTTGGCCGCTATTTTCGAGTATTTGCGCAAAAAATCGGAATGTGCCCGCCGGGACAGGGAAGAAACGGACTTGCTTGAGAATTTGGCTTTCCTACAAGTAGCTTCGGAGCGAATCAACCAGTTAGCAAGCCAACAAAAATCACCTGCAATGCAAGCTACCTTCTGTTCTGAATATTTCAGACAGCTAGAGAATAACCTCCCATCGAATGCCGAAAAGGGGCTTGGATTCGGCTTATCCGCGCTGCTAAATGCATGGTTTGATTCAATTTCACTAAATGATCTGACACATGAGGATATTAAGCAGCTAGATGGTATTCCGCAAGCTGCTTGGGGAAAAACCTCAGAGAAACTAAAAAACACAAAAGCGCTCATCCGATTCCTACAGCAATGGGTAGATGATTACAGTAAATTTTATAAAAAATATGACCTTGAGGATGCTCGGGCGCAACCCTATTGGCCTTCCTGCAAAAAATGGCTGATGACCTATTATAAACAGAACCCGCCACAGAATGATAACGATGTTGCTGCGCTTCTCGGCTTATTGACAACACCGGTCACAGGGGTATTAGATTTTGAGATTTTCTTTTCCTTCTTCACAAACGGAAAATCGCTGGAATTTTTGACACGATTTTTAAGAAGGCTTCGCAATGGAAAAACCGAAAGTGGAAAGCCACTTCTTTATCTGTACTACGATGGCTGGGCCGAAGATGAATATCATCCATATGTGTATGATTTTTATTGCCACATCTGTAATGCGTTGCTTGCCCACATCTGCAATTTGGCTGCAAAGGAGGACAGTGAAAAGTTCTCGTCCAAACTGGAAGATCTGTTTGTGGATGCTTTTGCATTCGACGCGGGAGTCGAATCCCACCCGATGCCCAGCGATTTGCTCCATGATTTCCGTAAACAGCTGAAACGTGCCATGAACGGTAAAGGAGCCGAGTCAATATTCTACTCACCTAACGTTAAGCCCAAAGGATTGAGTGGCATCTTCAAGCGAGGTGGAAAGGAGAATAAATAGTGGAGCAATGGTTTGCACCAAAAATTTGGGCTAGGCCCCGCTTGCTCTGGACGGTGCGCTATTGGGCGCGGCGTGGTGAGTTCTTTTTCCATCAACCGCGCACGATGGACCACAGTGGCCGTCTTGCCGCCCTTTGGTTCCGTTCTATATTATGGTTTCTGCCACTTGGATTTGTCACAGCAGAGCTCTTTTACCAGATTACTGGAATTGACAAGGAAAACCTTCTAGAACACAGCTTGTTTATTCTTGGTGGCTCCTTACTCTGCGCTACGTTAATTACTGTGCCGGTTATGGGGTTTATTAAGCGGAAAAACAAGCAAGCAAAATTTGCAGTTGCGTGCTCTGGCGTCCCAGTGGGCGTTTATGTAACATGGAGGATGACTTATACGCTGCTCTGGAAGTTTAGTCTGTTGGCCGCGACCGCCAAGCTCATTATTATGGGGCTGGAATACTGTTTTGCCATTGGTGTGGTTACAACGGTGATTCGTATCGTACTATGGATAGCACTGATTGGATATTTAGGCGTTTGGGGTTATACATTTAAGGATCGTTTTTATCAAGGGTTGCGTAAAATAACAATTGAAACCGAAGGCGAATGGCTGAAAAAAGCGATGGCTGGATCTATCACCGCCAATGCTACGGTAAGCACAGAATTGGACGAGTGCTTGCAGAGGTATCGTCGTCTGTTAGAATTGAGCAGTATAGTGGATACTGCTTACTGTAAACATGCTCGGCTTGATATTTTGAATTGCCCAACTATGCAAGCGGAGTATGATTATACATTCCATTTTGAAAGTGATGAGCTTATACCGAGCACTTCCAATTACCAACAGAAGGCAAAGCTATTGAGTTATCTGAAAATGGTAGAGCAGTTTCATCCTTCCTGCCTTAATCCTGCCAGCATAGCGTTGCTGAAAGAAAGCAGAGGGAGCAATAGATGATTTTTTTCATTAAGTGCGGTGTAGTGGTGCTTTGCGCGTTGTTCCTGCTCTTCCTCTTCTTTCGGATAAGGAAACTGTGGGAAGCCAAGGAGGTAGCTGATACTAATCGCTTTCATGATATCAGCGACAGAAAGCCATCGGTTAAAAGTTTTCGCGAGAGACGCGGACTGCTCATACAGCAGGTTCGGCATTTGAGCGATCAATTGTCTCAGTATTACCAGCAGATGCGTGACAGTGTACTCAAGCAAAAAACTACAGCACAGGACATAGAAAAAAAAGATCGTGAACTGGCGGGGCTTGAGCGGAAATTAGAAAGAGTGCAACAACGTGCGCCCGCTCTGCGTAGCCAGAATCAAGACGAGAGCGACCCTCCTGTAAATTCTGCCGCATATCGCCTTCAACAAAAAGAAATCGCTTTAATGACCAGCCGGATGTCCGTTGAGGATGAGTTGGCACAGTTACGTCAGCTGAGTGAGGATACGGAGGAAACAATCAGTACGCTCAATCAAAAGATCACCTCAACACAGCAGGCGATAAAGGATGCCTGCAACGAGCTTGGAAAACCGGAGCGAATGACACTTCGTATACTACGGATTGACCAACGAGCAATTGATAAGCTTGGGAGAATGGATCAGAAGACTCACCGCATACTGCGCGACGAAGGCGTAGTGGAAAGTGCAGAGGCAATGATAAGGGGGCAAATCTATTGAAACGCATTTTCCGATTTTTCTGGCTGGCACTTGTTGCAGTGCTGGTCATCTCTGCGTTTTCCATTGATATGCGGCCTATGTTCGGTGACACCTCACAGTCCCGCCGCGATTCAAGGTTGGTGTTGAGATATAGAACCAAGGTTGATGGCAGTACATCCATAAAGGATTTCCGGCAGGAGCTCACGCCAGAAGAAATGGATGAAGATTTTGATGGCGACGGGTTGTCCAATGCGGAGGAACAGGAAGCAGGCACAGATATATGTAATGCGGATACTGATCATGACGGTTTGAATGATTTGCTTGAAGTAAGCAATGAAACCAATCCCAAGCGATATCAGGCATCTGCTTTTTCGAGTATTTTATCTTGGGGCAACCGTGAGGCCTGTTATAATCCCGCATCACTGCCTCAGCTCCCAATGGATTCATCTATTACTTGGCAGGACAACACACAGACACCTTTCATGTTTATTTCTTACACTGGAGCTGCTTTTAATGGGTTTCAATGCGATAGTGATCCATTTATTCTCTTGGGCAGGGGATCTCGCTCGCTACAAATGACGATTCCCATTTCGGCAAAAAAGCTCGACACATACCGCAGGGAGCTTGATATTAGCTCTTCAGATGATGTGACTTTTATCCTGGTTTCTTATGATGCAAATAAGAATCAGTACACAGCGTTGGCAAGCACACGTGCGAACAACAATGACAACTATTATACACTGAGCGTAAGAGTTTGCCAGGCTAATATACCCTTGTGCATCGTAGCTGCGAAAAATAATCTAAACAACGACTCAACAAAATATTATGCTCTGTCGCACTACATGCAAAGCGAGCCGGAGCGCTTTGTCTGTATACACAGCGATTCGATTAAAATTGTTTTGCGCGCTGTTCCAAGCTCACAAACGCGCTTGCTGGAAGTTCCATCTTTACCGAAAAGCGTAAGGCCCAACGGTTGGTACGGCGTGATCAATGTGCATGAAAGCATTCTCAACCTTTTACTGAAAGCCAATGAGGAGCAAGCTGCTCACAAAAAAGATCATATACCATTGCCCCAGGATCCTTTCCGCTTGAACGACGCGTTCCCTTGGCTGGTGCGCAGATTTAGCCGCTTTCTTGTTGAAAATTATAGCGTTCGGCCGAGAGAAGTCCCATTGGGCGATGCGGTCGCCAGCGCGGCTTTCAATGAAAAAATTGATAATCAGGAGGTGCGGCAATCGCGCCGCACCGTGATTGCCGAAACTAAATTCAACGCAGCTATCCATGGGTTTGCTGATATCTCCCAAAAGGGTTATTCACCCGCAATGGCTGAATTGGCTGCCGATGGATTCAATAACGCGTTGGGATTGTTCTATTTGCAAAATGGACAAGTGCAGCTAGACGCAAAACGCGAGGAGTTGAAAAACCTATACCTATCACAGAAAGACAAAGCTCCTGTATCGACGGACGTTTTGAGGCAAGTCAACGACCGATTGGAATCAGGCAAGGTCGTACCCGCATATTTGGTGAAAGGCGGTCGGGTTCATGCTGTTGTGGTATATGCTGCAGAGCAAGACAACATAGATCCCAATGTGAGTTATTATAAAGTATATGATCCCATTTATCCCGGAGGAAATCTGACTACCTTTGACAAATACGGCAACCCCTTTCTTTCCCTTCAGGCGAACACTGAAATCCGAATCGAAACAGCATGTTATCCTATGCTGCAGATTGCGGATGATGGCGCGGCCATTGTTGAAACAGGCAGTTACTGGGCGTTCGAGTATAACGATGGATACGGCAACGTCTACAATGAAAACCTATACTTTAGAAACGATGCAATGGGTTTTCTGCACTAATGCGAATCAGGAGAAAATCTCAATGGATATTCGTTCGATAATAAAGCAGGCATTACCTTTGGTTTGTGCACTGTTGGTTATTGCCGCTGCAATACCAATTCTGCTTGCCATTGATGGCAACGTTGCAACGCGCCAGCCAATCGGCAATGACCCACCCTATAGACCGCCTGTGACAGCAATAGATCCACAACAGCCTATTACCCCTGGTCAACCAAATGGAGGAGGAGGAGCCGGTTCAATTCAGCCACCGCAACCACAGCAAAAGCAACCATTTTCATGGGAGTGGTTAAAGTACGTCCCCATCGGCTTAGGCGCCATTGGCCTTGCGTTGCTGTTACTGAAATTCGGATCGTTGATACCAGCCCTTTTGGCATCTCTCTGGCCGTTGTGGATAACGCTGGCGGTTCTTGCTATACTGGGACTGATCCTGTCTGGCATCTCTTCTACGATTGATGAAAGCTATATCCGTCCGGATCCACCATATATACAGACAATCAACTAGGGGGACATATAATGAAGCGGGTATCTGCCGCAGTATTAGCGCTGATTATGGTTTTGCTGCCCTTGGGCGGCCTGACTGCATCTGCTCAGGAACCCGATAGCATCCGTATCATTTCCTTAACGCCAAACTACTTCTCTACATACGGGAAGCCTATTACCTTCTCAATGGAAGTGGAATACAGCCTGGCAAGCGCAGCTGAAGGGATCATCTGCCTGGGCTTTAACAATGGCGAAGAGAATTACTTCTATTTTGTAGATGACCGTGTAACCGTTTCCCGAGGGCAGGGCATATGCACGCTTACCGGCACAGTAGCCCCCGTCAATTGGGCCGACACAGGGATCAAGGGTTGGATTGACAAAGCGAAAAGTTGGTTGGGATTTGCTCCTCCGGCTTTCGCTGCTTATGTCGGTTTATCTGCAATTTCGTCTGATTGGAATCCACTTGCCGAGGAGACCTTGATCCTGGAGCACCGGCCCAATGATCCGGTAGACCCTGCCATTTTTGCAATGCACCCGCCTATTGTTGTTATCCCGGGCATCATGGGAAGCAGGCTGTTAGAGGGCAACAGGCAAATTTGGCCCCCAATTGTCTGGCCTCCCGCTGATTTTTCATTTAGCTTAGATCGTATGGCAATAAACAATACGCTGAGTGTTCCTGACTATAAGAAGAACATGCAACTGCTGCCCGTGAGGGACAGAGAATACGGCGCCAATGATACATATAAATCACTCTGTGACAAGCTGAGCGCCGCATTCCCGGAGCGGGCAATATATTTCTTCTCCTATGATTTCCGGCAATCCAACCAAGACACTAGTGAGGTGCTGGAAAGCTTCATCAATGGGCTGGGTGTAGATAAGGTCGATCTCGTCTGTCACAGCATGGGTGGCCTCGTTGCATCCCAATACATAGCCAGGAACCCGGCAAACGGGTCTAAAATTCGTAGAATCATTACATTGGGGACGCCATATGAAGGCGCGCCTATGCTCTTGCATGTGGCCGCCATGGGTGATTTGCATCAGACGGACAGCGGGTTTGCGAGTGTGCTGGACAAGCTCTTTGATGAGTGGCCAAAGAAAATTGTAAATTTAGTAGCATTATTGTCCGGCTTGACTTTCAATGTACGAACCGGGATGCCCGGTTCTGCAGAATTATCTCCCACCCTTGACTTCGCTCGGGAGCATCCTTTCAAATCAGATTTGTACGCATACAAGACATCGCTGAAAGTTAGCGAATACCAGAGTATACTCACGGCTCTATTTTCCTCCATTCCCTATAGCAGGGTTCTTTCGGCTCAAAACAATATTAAGTCCAGCGATGGAGCCGGCATTCTGTCTTCGCATATGAACTCCACATTTTTAGTGGGGAGTGGAAAGCGGACCATTACTTCCGTCATGTTTCTGCCGGGCACATTTATCATAACGGATCTAGGCTTTGGGTCCGGAGACGGCACTGTGCCCTATGAATCCGCAACCATGCTGGGCAATATGCCTCAGAGTAAAATAAAAGTATTCCAAGCCGACCACGGCGAGCTTGCCGCGAGAGAAGACTGCGTCAAAGAGATTATCACGATTTTGCGCACGGATGAAAATTTCCTTTATACAGGGGAACCAGCTATTGTTGCTTCAACTCCATATACCGTCATTCGTGCGGCCTGCCCCGTTGACATTTCGATACGGAAAAACGAAGAAACTCTAACAAATAATCCTGGTGTATTCAGTGAGAGCGCCAGCTTTGGTGAAATGTATCTCTTGGGTGAAGACGGGAATATAAAGCTCTTCGTTCTGGATGATGGAGACTACGATGTGAAAATGCACGGGACAGGTGACGGTACAATGGATTACTCCATCCGTTATTATAATGCGGATAATCAACTCAAGGAAGCGCGCTCATTCAAAGATGTTCCGATTACCCCAAAGACCGTCATATCCACAGGAACAAAGGAAAATCAAAAGACACTCCTAAACGTTGACTCCAATGGAGATGGAACGGTGGACCAGGAGCTGGAGCCTGAAATCCATAAAGAAGACGTGCGCAGCAATAATCTTATTCTGATTCTCGGGATTGTAGGCGGCGCTGTTTTGTTGGTTGCCCTTGTTACCATAGGCATAAAACTGATTGGCTCAAAGAAAAAGTCAAAGAAAAAAATCGTTCAGGACAGCGCAGATGATGATTCATCTACAGGCGGCTGGCGGGAGAACATGTGAGTTCCATTAGAAGACAACGTCAATGCAAACCAATACAGATACAAGGAGGCACTGACATATGGCACCTGAAGTTTTGGCGGCTATCATCTCCGGAGTATTGGGTATACTCGGGTCAGTGATTGCGGTCCTGATTAGCAGGGAACGGAAGAAAAAGATGGGGTCGGTACGCTGTGATGCCTGCCACCAGCTCAAGAAGGACACAGCGAAGAATATCAAAAGGTATGATCCGTACTACTGTGCAAGCTGTCGAAAAAAGCACAGGCAAAGACAAAGAAACAGGAATAGGAATACGCAGACGAATAACAGCCGGAATAACCAGAATAGTCAGAGGCCAAACAACCAGAGGTCTGGCGGTAGCCAGGGCGGCAACAGCCAAAACGACTGGGCTTCTAGGATGTGATATGTGATGCAAAAGGGGCACGTTGAGAAATGTTGGGGGTAACATATGAGCAATGGAGCTTCGGGGACTTCATCCGCGCTTAATGGCAGGTGGCGTCCTTTTACTGCCATTGAGAAAGCGGTGCAAAAAATAATTCTGGACCCGTACGAGCAGTACAGGCCAGGCGAGATTTTAGGTTTTCGTGTTCTCGCTTATCCTGCGTTTTTCAAGGCAAATCTAAACCGCGCAGTGTCGGATCCTGACACGCTTAGCGAGCCTGATGAAGATCAGGTGCTCAACATCATTGATGCTGTTGAGCAAGGGTATGGCGCCATTATCGTCTGCGCAGAACGCGAGGGATGGGACGATAAGTACACACGCCAGGAGCTAATTTTGCACCGCCACCGTCGCGAGAAGAAGTCAGAGAAAACTGACGGCCCTAAGAAACACAAAAATCAATTTGACCTTTTGCTGGAAATACTCAGGTGGTATCGAGATGAGTTTAAAATTTCACCTGAAATTCGCTCCCCCATAACTTCAATTCGAAAACGAGCAAAGTGGTTTCCATCATCTCCATGGCGAACAAGACGCTATCCATTTCCACAGTTTCTGTCAAAAATAGATAAGAAAGACAATGAAATTCGCTGGCAAACAAAAAACACCAGAAAAACCAATCTCACATCAGTTATTGTCGCAATCATCGCTGCTATAGCAGGGATCATAGTTGCTCTGGTAACAACAATTGTAGTCCCCGAACTTTCCCAGAGAGAAAGAGTTCAAGCTGTTCTTGACAGGGTTTTAGGTGAAAAGAAAGACAATAATGAGGACAAACTCAAGGTTATCGAGGACAAACTCAAAGATATTTCTGATCAGCTTGATAAGTTGGTCGGGTTCTTTACGCCTGTTAATCCTGGGGCTGCAGATGGTTCGTCACCAAGACTAGCAACACTAAGCATTACAGATTTTCTTGACCGCATAGTCTCATTCATCAGAAACTTTTTCAGCGGTTTGATTCCTGGTTTTTTAGTAAATCCTGAAGGAAGAAGCACATTAGGGGATAGGATGAATGAATGGCAAACTGGAGCCAGAGGGTGGCTCGCAGACATAACAACGGAGCTTACAACCGGTCTATTTAACGTCTGGAACTGGATTATTGCATCCATTCAAAGCGTGATTGGTCAAGCTACAGGGCAACCGCCAGCGCTTCCAGCTTCAGGCTCAGGTAACTAGGTGATTGTCTGTTCAGGTGGTCTAGGCCAGCACCGGCATCAACTCCCCATTGATCTTCTCCCATACCGGCGATATGCTCATGAACTCATTGCCATTGACCGTAACGGCCTGCCGGGTGACATAGCCCGCCGTAATCATCTCACTCAGGATTGGCTCATACCTATTTTCATTACCGCCGTATATCCTGGCTGCGTGTTCCACTGTTTTTCGGAACGTCGGCACCAGGCCCTTCTGCTATACCATTTTCTCAGAGAAAAGACAAGTTTATTTTCGCCCGAACAAAGACGAAAAACGTTGACACTGCCCGTTAAGCCGTGCTATACTAAATCCAGTCAATCTGAATGCGAGGAACAAAGCTTATGCTGAACACAGCCCAACTGGAACAACTAAAGCGGACAAACATCAGTAAAGACCCTGAGAAAACAAAAGAGCGTGTCACGGCGCTTTGGCAGGGCCTGAAGATCAAGCAAAAACAGGCCATCCGGGCGTTGGCCGGCACAACAGCGCAACCCATTTACAGGACGCAGGAAACGGGCAACATCTCCGCCAGAATGACGCTTGCCTTCGCGCAGTCACTGGGCGTAAGCCCGGCTTACATCACGGGTGAAGCAGACGAACCCGGGGAATACACCGAAGCCGCTGTCCGCGATCTGCTGCAAAAGCATGGATACAAAGCGCTGCTCGCCGAACTGCCGCCGGCGGAAAGGCAAAAGCGCGCCTATACCCGCCATCCAAAGCCTGAACCTGAAGAGGAGCTGGCGCAAGCGGTCGAAGAGAACGTCGAAGAAGAGTCTGCCGGTCCCGAAGCACAATTGCCTCCCGGCAGTGATGCGCTGACTGGCGAGGATCTGCAGAATTTGATCTTTGCGCTGTATGTGCAGGCGAAGGCGGGCATTCCCGGCGCGAAGGAAAAGCTGGATCAGATCAAGCTGATCATACTTGCGTAAGATGTAAAGAAGGTGTCGCTATGAAAAAGCGGATGATTGCCGCGCTATTGGCCATTGCCATATTGTTGTTCTGCGCGTCCTGTGCCGGCACACCGTCAAACGAGCCGACGAGCACAACGAGTGCGCCGCTGGCGGATGATGCCGGGACGGTTTACACGATTGCCGATTACTATAACGCGGACGGCGAGTTCTCAGCTCTCGGATTGGCGCTGGACGAGGAAAACACCGAAAAGGTTCTGACTGCAAGCTGCGGTGATATGCTCATTGTTGGCGACCATGTGTACAGTGTTACGGCTGAATCTCTCACGCTCACGTTCTATACCCAGCCATCGCTGGACGAGGTTATCGGGTGGTGGACGGAATATTGTGAAGGCTGGAGAGCGCAGGGCGCGCTACAGACCAAATCATGAACGCACTGATGATGCCCATCCATGTAACGGCCATTCGTTATCACCTCACATACTCCCACAGGGCTGTCGCGATCTTATTCATGAAGCTGAGATATAGCGTTGACATGGTCCGAAATACCGTGCTATACTAAATCCAGCAAATTGAATGCGAGGAGCAAAAATCATGCTGAACGCAGCCCAACCGGAACCGCTGAAGCGGACCAATACCAGTCAAAGCTCCGGGCCGCAAAAAGCCGTCCCCTTCCTCCTGGCCGCGCTGCTGGCCGGCGTGATGGCCTGGTACTGCGACGTCTACGTCCATTGGAATCCGGACCGCTTCCCCTTCGCTGTGGCCGCCTCCGTGCTGGTGTTCCTGGCCCTCGCGGCTTCGGTGGCCTGGCCGGCGGAGGGGAATCCCGGCAAAAAGCTGCTGCGCGTCCTCGGCTGGGCGGCAGCCTTTGCGGCTGCGGAGCATGTTCCCGCGGTGCTGGTCAACAACGTCATCTTCAAGGGCCTGAAGCCCCAGGCGGCCATGCTGGCGGTTCTGCCGCTGCTGGCCCTGCTGACGGCACTCCTGCTGGCCAAGCCCTGGCGGGCGCTCACCCCCGGCGGCAGGCGCGCGGTATGGATCCCCCCGGCGGCCCTGCTGTGCGCGCCGGGCTGCGCCCGTGCTGCGCTGAC
>JGI24696J40584_12961518_pt1 | contig 19361 bp, 15 predicted proteins | sample TergutCo191P4_FD_40584 | JGI IMG/M metagenome (IMG submission 40584)
CCTCAAGGGGGGGAGTTGCAGCAGTACTACCTTCAAAGTCCCCCCTTGAGGGGGGATTTAGGGGGGCTGGGGCTTCGCAAACAACAGCAACCGCACCCTTTTCTATTGCCATCGGTATAAAATCGTGTCCATCAACCTGCGTACCGCGTGTGGCAATGAACAAACTACCCTGCTCCACTTTGCGCGAGTCAAATTGTATGCTGCTGATTTCTTTGTCGCTGAAATTGATTGTTTTCAGCACAGAAATATTTTTTAGTATGGTTGATAAATTTTTCATAATCAATATTTTATTTCAAAGTAAGTTCTACATATTTGCCATTTTGTTTGATTTCCTGCACCGTTCCGATGCAATTGTCTGTGTTCAAACGAACGGTGTATCCCGCTTTTTCCAAAAGATAAACGGCATCTTTCAATCCCATATCTTTTACCGAATTGACGTTGACTTGCGCAATACCCGCCACCTTCACTTGATTATCTTCTGCATTTGTTTTTACCCATTCTGCATCTGTATTTCCGGAAATTTCAATGCCAAGTTTGCGGGCGGCATTCTTTAATTCCGCATAATTACCGCTTTTTGAGGGGACTTTCATTTCATTGCCGTCAATGGACATTTGGTCAATGCCGAATCTGGTATTATTCAAAAACATTTTTTCCGCCACTTCCTTGACTACCGATGCCGATGCGCTGCCGTACAACAACGATTTTCCCCGCATTACCACAATACAACTGTACATTTCGCCGTCAATCGGAAAATATCCTACAAATGAAGCCTGATAGCCGGTTATTTGCATATCTTTGTTGTGGATTTGCGCCGTTCCGGTTTTGCCTGCAATTTTCACTACATCGGACTTTGCCCTGCGGTATGCTGTGCCGTGTTCATCGTCCACCACTTTTTCAAGCATCGTTTGAATTTGTCCCAGTGTTTTCGGTGAACATATTTTGGGATTTATCACTTCGGCTTCAAAACGGTGAATTTCTTTGCCGTCCCTGTTTAAACTTTTAACAAAAAAAGGTTTTATCATTTTACCGTCATTGGCAATGGCATTGTAAAACATCAACATATTGATGGGCGGAATGCGCACTTTTCCGTATCCGTAACTCATTTTTACGAAATCGACAGCGTTTGTCGAAGGCGAGATGGAGTGCCGGCTTCCTTCGCTGATGTTGTAAATGCTGGTACGAAAATCAATCTTTGTGTCCAAATTCATTTTATAAAGCAAATCATAAAATTCTTTGCGTTGCTCAGGTGTTTTGCCGTAAGCATTCCACAATAATTTGGAAATACCTGTGTTGAGCGATGTTACAATAATTTCTTCGGGTTTGGCAAAGTGGCTTTTCCTGTCCGGAAACTGGTGGTCTTTGTCGTCTTTTATTTCCGTACCGGCAAGGTTAATAATGCCGTCTTCCACATCCACCTCCGTGTTGAGGTCTATTTTTCCCGATTCGAGCAGCGCCATCATCACCGGCACTTTGAAAGTGGAACCGGGTTGCGGAATATTTTCATTGGGGAGAATATCGCCAAAAGCCATATTGATTTGTTCGCTGTACTTGCCGTTGCTGTCTTGTTGCAGGTTGACAATAGCCCGCAATTCGCCCGTGCGGCTGTGCATCAACAACAGACAACCTGTGGCGGCGCCGAGTTCCGAGAGTTTTTTGCGCAATGCCTCGTCGGCAATGTTTTGCGTACCGATGTCGAGCGTGGTATGAATATCATAACCGTCAATCGTTTCTTTTCCCTTGTAACAACGCTCTATGCGCATATCGCCGATAAGGACGCTTTCGCCCAATCCGGTTTTTCCCGTCAAAGAATCGTTCCATTCTTTTTCAATGCCGTAGCGACGTTCTTTTTCGCCTTTGATGATGTTGTTGCCGATGGTTTGCTTGGCAAATTCGCCAAAAATATAAAAACGTTCATATTCTTTTGTGTCGGTCATCGCCCTTCTGAAAATCGTTTTTTTCTCTTTGTCTTTTCCCTGTATTTTGATTTTTGTTGTAAAAAAGGGCAATCCCAACAATTCTTCGTATTGCCTGTACGAAATTCGCTGCGGACAAAGTTTATAATTCCTTGCTTTATTTCCCGAACGATAGGCTGCCGTAATGCTTTTTTCATATTCTTTTGCCGTTTTGTCCCCGAAAGTATGCGAGAGCCATTTTGCCAATTGCGGCAAATGCAGGTTGAACAACGAATCTCTTTCTTTTGTATGCCTGATGCACTCTGCGCCAAAATCAATAAATATATTCCGGTATTCAAAAGTTGTGGACAGCAGTTCGCCATTGGCAGCATAGATTCCGCCGCGATTTGCAGAAATTTTGATATTGCTTTTTTTATTCGGATTCAAGGCATCTACTTTATTGCGCAACTCCTCGCCTTCAACATAACGGATGCTGACTAACTTTACCACAGTTGCCATAAACAGAATAACAATTATTCCAAAAATAACTGCAAAACGGTTGCTGATTGTTTTTTTTACGGGAGACATATTTTTGTTTGTTTTTACTTTGTTAATATTTAAACGGCGGCGTATCGGGATATTCCAAATCGATTTGGTTTTTGTTCAGTTTGTATATCACCTCTTCGCGCGAATATTCTTTGTGCAAACGCCCTTTTATCCTGTAATAATCTTCTTCTTGATATTTTTTAATTTCTTCGAGCCGTTTGATTTCGCGCACTTTATCTTCGTTATTGAGTCTGATGCCAATATAGACAAAACACAAGAAAAGTCCGAGCAAGATAATTTTGTAATGCTTTGTCACTTTGTGGTTTAGCATTATTTTTCCGCCCAATACATCGCGCCACGAAATTTGATTTTCGTCTGCCAATGTATTTTTCTGTTCTGTATTTTCTTGATATTCTTCCATATTCTTATTATTTATAAGTTCCCTCTAACGTCCCAGCGGCTGGGCGCAGGCGGGGCTTCCACTGCCGCTCGGACGGGCGCAAAACTTCCAAATTCGCACAAACTTTCAGGCGAGCCACTGCCCCGCTTGCGCCAAACCGCCCGTTATAGGCAGGCATTATCATCGGTTTATGGTGTCATTATTTGTAAAGCGGCTAAATATCCCAATGTACTCATTAAAACAATCAAAATAAACAAAATAATGGCTATTATACTAATTACCTTCTTTTCAAATTTATAGGAAACCCACAGAATACCAATGAATATAAAAATCCACAAAATCGCTTCAGGATAGCCGATTATTTGTTCCATAAAAGACAGTTTGGTATAAATAAAACCGTCTATAGAACCACCAGCAGCAGCAAAGGTTGATAATACCGACAAACCTAAAATCAAAAGTCCCAACTTCAAAAAACCGTATTTTCCTTCGGTAAAAACTTTTCGTATCGGCAGTAATACCAATGCCATAATGAGACCACGAATGATTTGTAAACAAGGTCCAAATACAACGATTGGTGTGCTTGTGGGTTTCATAAACAACGACAATGTACCGCTTGAAATCAATTCTGGGTAATTAAACAAGTTCATTACAATTATGCCTGCAATAAAGTAGGCAATGGTGTGTGCTACGGTAACTCGCCACGCAAATTTGAAATTTTCTTTATTCTTTTCTGTCATTTTTCTATTTTTTCTGTCCTTTTTTCGGACGGTTAATATTTCTGTTTAACGTTCAGTTTTTTAATTCATTGTCCGCTGCGCTGTCCCCCGCTTGCCTATAACTTGTTAAATACACGCATTTTTATCGCCTTTTTTTATTTTTATTTTTTTTCTGCAACCCTCAATTTTGCGCTTCTCGAGCGTGGATTTCTTTCAATTTCGTCCTCGTCGGGCGTGATGACTTTATTGTTAATCATTTTGAAAGGACAAATCAAATTCCCATAAAAATCTTTTTCCTGTTTTCCTTCAAAATTTCCTGTTTTCATAAAATTTTTCACCAGTCTGTCCTCGAGCGAATGGTAAGTTATTACTGCCAATCTTCCGCCTTCGCTCAATATTTCTGCCGCTTGCGTCAAAAATTTCCGCAAAACCGCCAACTCATTATTGACCTCAATCCGCAACGCTTGATACGCTTGCGCCAAACCTTTTTTCTGTTGTTCGTGCTTCAAAAATTTCTTTAACAGTTCCGAAAATTGCGCTGCGGTTTTAAATTTTTCATTTTCCCTCGCTTTGACAATCGCCTTTGCCACCGCCCGCGCATTGTGCATCTCGCCATAGAAATAAAGCACATCTGCCAATTTTTCCTCAGAATAAGTATTCAGCACATCGGCGGCTTTCAAACTTGCCTGTGTGTTCATTCGCATATCAAGTTCGCCGTTTTCAAAGCGGAACGAAAATCCGCGGTTTTCCGAGTCAAAATGATGAAACGACACCCCGAGGTCAGCCAAAATACCGTCTATTTTTTCTACTTCAAAATATTTCAAAAAGCGTTTCAGATACTCAAAATTACTTAACACAAATGTAAATCGCTCATCATCTATCCTGTTTTCATAAGCATCAATATCCTGGTCGAAACCAAACAATTTTCCGTTTTCGTTTAACTGTTTCAAAATTTCCCGTGCGTGCCCTCCTGCTCCAAACGTCGCGTCAACGTACACGCCGCCTTCGGGCTTGAGGTTCAAACCTTCGACGCTTTGCGCGAGCAGTGCCGGTATGTGGTATGAGTTTGTCATTTTCGTTTAATCTTTGTTGCCGAATCTTCTTTGGGTTTCGTCTGCAAGTTCGCCGCGAGTCATCAAACCGTTGCCAAATTCTTTCGTGGCAATGGTAAAGAAATCGCAAAGTCCGGTTACCTGTACCTCGGTATCCAAACCAACTTGCTGCATATAATATTTCGGGATAAGGATACGACCTGTGCTGTCCAATTCGAGCATACGCACCGTGCGGGCATAACTCATAAAATAAAACCGGTCGTTTTTGTCGAGCATATTCAGTTTCGACTTAATGTTTGCCAATTCTTTGTCCCAAATGCTTTTCGGATAAATATTCAAACAATCGCAGTAATCATCAATGCGTAAAACGAGTTCGGTTTCGCCCTGCTGCGTGAGTTGGTTGCGGTATGCAGCCGGCACAGAGAGGCGATTCTTCGCATCTAATTTACATTCGTTAATACCGTGAAATGAATATTCCATTGTTTAAATATTTTTTGACTTGACAAAGATAAGTGCTTTCAAAGGATTTCGTTGCACTTTTTCCCACCTTTTTTCTAACATCTTATCAACAGTATTTTCGACAATAATCATCCTGTTTTCAATGGGAAATTAACAGTTTTTCAACATATTTTCAATAGATATAGACGTTTTGTCATTTTTTTAAGATAGTCAAATGAGTCTTTTATGAAAATATTTCGTGCAAATTTAGAAACTAAAATTTTAATTACCAAATAAATAGTACAATTTTTCCCATATAAAATCAAAAAAATAATCGTTTTTTTTAAACAATAAATCCGAAATCTACATTAGAAACGTAGCGTACAGCCGCAAATGGGGCTGTACGCTACGTTTCTAATGCAAAATATGGGATAAAATATTTTTAAGTAACCAAGGGTTTTAATTTTGGTGGCGGGTTGATCAATGGGTAATAAAACTTCCCAAAAATTCTCTGTTTTTCATTTTTTTCAAAGCCTCTTGCGCCGCATTTTGTTGTGATTCTTTTTTTGAATAACCTGCACCGTAAGAAACCACAATACCGTTTAGCAATACTTCTGTCTGAAAAATTTGTTCTTGCTTATTCACTCTTTTGCCTTCGGAAGAATTGTATTCGAGTGAAATTTTATAGCGTTGCACCATTTCCAGCAATATGGATTTGTAGTTGAAATCCCGTTTAACGATTTTGTCCAAATCGAGGTATTTGTCAAATATTTTTTGGATAAATTTCCGGCATTGCTTATAGCCTCTGTCCAAATAAATCGCTCCGATAAACGCTTCAAAAGCATTGCCGTAAATATTGTCTTTTTTTAGATAATTATTTTTTGCCGTGAGGATAAGTTTATCCAAACCAATCTCTATGGCAATGCGGTTAAGGCTTTCGCGGCTCACTATTTTTGAGCGTGTACCGGAAAGAAAACCCTCATTGCCTTTTTTGTAGCGGTGATAAAGAATATCAGACGCGATGGCGTTCAAAATTGCGTCGCCGAGATATTCGAGCCGCTCGTTGTTCACAAAACCGCCACCGGGCGACTTTATTGCCGAAGAGCGGTGCGTAAGCGCCGTCTGATAAAGGTTTATCCGGCGGGGCAAAAATCCCAGTATCTTGTAATACTGAAAATAAGGCTCCTTATGTTTTCTCAACACAAAAAGCCTTAATCGAATGAGAAAAAATTTCAACACTTCTTCTTATTTGGTGAATTTTTTAAAAATCACGCTTGCATTATGACCTCCAAAGCCGAAAGTATTTGACAATGCCACATTCACTTTGCGTTTTTGCGCTTTGTTGAATGTAAAATTCAATTGATAGTCAATATTTTCGTCTTCGTCACCTTCGGTAAAATTGATGGTTGGCGGCACAATATCATCGCGCAGAGCCAATACGCAGGCAATTGCCTCTATTGCGCCCGCCGCGCCTAACAAGTGTCCGGTCATAGATTTGGTTGAACTGATGTTCAACTTATATGCCGCTTCGCCAAAAAGTTCCCTGATGGCTTTCACTTCCGAAACATCGCCCAGTGGCGTAGAAGTGCCGTGTACATTGATATAATCAACATCTTCGGGTTTCAAATTTGCATCTTTCAGTGCGCGGCTCATCACAAGTTTTGCACCAAGTCCTTCGGGGTGTGTAGCGGTCATATGATAAGCATCTGCCGAAAGTCCTCCGCCAACGAGTTCGCAAATGATGTTTGCCCCACGCGCCAAAGCGTGTTCCATTTCTTCTAATACAATGCAACCGGCGCCTTCGCCAATCACAAAGCCATCGCGGCTTTTGCTGAAAGGTCGTGAGGCTTTTGTCGGTTCGTCGTTTCGGGTGGAAAGCGCCGTCATAGCGTTGAAACCGCCCACGCCACTTGGTGTAATTGCTGCTTCTGCACCGCCTGCCAATATCACATTTGCCTGACCCAAACGAATAAGGTTGTAAGCGTCAATAATGGCGTTGGTGGAAGAAGCGCAAGCCGAAGCCGTTGAATAGTTCGGACCGTGAAATCCGTAAAGAATGGAAATTTGACCGGAGGCAATATCCGAAATCATTTTGGGAATGAAAAACGGATTGAATTTAGGTCCGTCTGCCTCGTGCGAAAAATAATAACCTACTTCTTGTTCGAAAGTTGAAATACCGCCAATGCCTGCTGCTATGATAACCCCGATTTCGTTCCTGTCGGTTTTTTCGAGGTCTAAACCACTGTTTTCAATGGCTTCTTTCACGGCAACAATAGCAAATTGGGTATATCTATCTACCTTTCGTACTTCTTTTTTGTCAAAATACAAGTTTGGGTCAAAGTTTTTTACCTCACAGGCAAAACGAGTTTTAAATTTCGATGCATCAAAATTAGTAATAGGTGCGGCGCCGCTCACACCACCGACAAGGTTTTCCCAAAACTCGGGAATAGAATTACCCAGCGATGTAACGGCACCCATACCTGTTACTACTACTCTTTTTAATTCCATATTTTTTGAAATTAGAAAAAAGTAATTTATTTGGCTGCTACCGCATCTTCAATGTGCTTAATAGCGTCGCCTACGCAAGAAATTTTTTCTGCCTGGTCATCGGGAATTGAAATACCAAATTCTTTTTCGAATTCCATAATCAATTCAACGGTATCCAAAGAGTCTGCGCCCAAATCGTTGGTAAAACTTGCGTTATCGGTTACTTCCGATGCTTCAACGCCTAATTTTTCTACAATAATTTCTTTTACTTTTTCTGCAACTTCTGACATAATTCTAATGTTTTAGTTAATAATATGTTTTTAAAAAATTTGCGATGCAAAGAAACAACTTTTTATTGATATAACAAAATAATTTATCAAAATAAATATAATTTCTTGCACACTTAGTTTTGGTTTGTGCATAAAATGGCAGTTTTTCAACTGTCAAAATAATAAAATTTTGTTGTTTGTTTATTTCTTTTGATTAACAATTTCGCAACTGTAGCCCAATTTTTTGATGGCTTCTTGCAATGTTTCGGGCGTTGTTTTCTTTTTGTCGTACTTAATCGTAACCGTTTGCGCCTGCAAATCGGCAATCAAATCTTTCACGCCTTTTTCAAAACTGATGTTGTTTTCAATGCGCTTTTTGCAGTTTCCACAGTGCATTCCAACGGTAAATACTACCGTTTCGCTCTTTCTTGTTTTTTCGGTTTTGTTGTCTTGCGCACTTAAACTTACGCAAAGCAACAGGGCTAATACCGATGTTAATAATTTTGTTGTTTTCATATCAATAATTAATTATCAATTGTCAAAAGCAAATTTATGTCATTGGAAGTTACGCCGAAATGCGTACCAATACGTGAATTTATGAGAATACCGTTGTAGAGATATGCGCAAAATCCTGTGTTGCGTTTGATATAGTTCAAGATTCCACCCGAGTGTTCGGCTTCTGCCATTTCGTTCGACAGCACATCGCTCAATGCCATAGAGGTTGTTCGTGCCACACGCGCCGAAATATTCGGTACGCAATAATGCACAACATCGTGTCGTGTGTAATACGGTTTGGCAAGGGTGCTATGTTCCGAAGTCTCAAAACAACCATTTTCAGTAATATCAACAATGACTGCGCCTTTTTTCATTGTTTTTACAATATCTTCGGACACAATAAAAGGTTGATTTTCGGTTATATTAAGACAAGCAATAACGGCATCGGCATTCCGGAGGGCTTTTGAAAGCGCAATGGGATGAAGTACAGATGTGGCAACTGACGCAGCGTTCGTTTGCTGCAATACCGCGCGAAGTTTATTAATGTTATGGTCAAAAATTTCAATTGTGCAGCCCAGTGCAAGAGCCGCCTTGACGGCAGAAATACACAGATTTTCTGCACCAATGATAACAATTTTTGTTGGCATAACGCCCGTTACGCCACCCAAAAGGATACCTTTTCCGCCGTGTTGGTTGCTCATTAGTTCCGACAATACGCCAACTGCCACTTTGCCCTCAATTTCACTAATGGAATCGGTAACGGTGGGAGTGTTTTTGCTGTCTTTCAAAAAATCATAGGCAAACGCTGTGATTTTTTTTTGTTGCATCGTTCTAAAACTTTCTGCGGAAAAATGGCGAAGTTGCAGGAAAGAGAAAACGATGGATTTTTCTTTCATCATTTCGCTTTCTTCGGTGTTTGGTACGGCAATTTTAAAAATTACGTCTGCGTTGAAAACCATTGTTTTGCTGTCTGTTACAAATGCGCCCGCCTCGCTGAAAGCCATATCGGGATAATTAATGCCTTCGCCCGCACCGGTTTCCACAATGACCTCGTAGCCCGCATCAACGAGTGCTTGCACCCCTTCGGGCGTAAACGGCAGTCGCGGCTCACGTGCGGTGTTTTCTTTTGGAATGCCGATAACAACGGGCTTGCTGCTTGCGTCTTTGCGGTAAAGAAATTCTTGTGTAAAGAATTTTTCCTTGGTTAATGTTTCAATAAAATATTCCATAGTGCGGTATTTTTTAAAAAAACGAACTATTACTAATAAGCAAACAGCGGATAATCTTTCATTATGCCATTCACTTTTTGCGCAACCGATTTTATCAGTGTTTCGTTTTCGGCATTTGCAAGCACAGTGTCTATCATTTCAACAATTTCGCCCATCAACGGTTCTTTTGCGCCGCGCGTGGTAATGGCAGGCGTTCCGAAACGGAGTCCCGATGTGAGGAAAGGTGAACGGCTGTCGAAAGGCACCATATTTTTGTTGGTTGTAATGTCGGCGGAAACCAATGCTTTTTCGGCAATTTTTCCGGTCAAATCGGGGAATTTCGGACGCAAATCTACCAACATTGAATGGTTGTCTGTTCCGTCGGAAATAATTTTGTAACCTTTGTCCATAAACGCTTGCGCCATTGCGGCAGCGTTTTTCTTCACCTGTATTTGATAATCTTTGTACTCGGGTTGCAGGGCTTCGCCAAAAGAAACGGCTTTGGAGGCAATGACGTGTTCCAACGGACCGCCTTGTACGCCGGGGAAAACTGCACTGTCGAGCAGCGCCGACATCATTTTTATTTCACCTTTAGGTGTTGTTTTTCCCCAGGGATTTTCAAAATCTTTTCCCAAAAGAATAATTCCTCCGCGAGGTCCGCGCAAAGTTTTGTGTGTGGTGGAAGTTACGATATGTGCATATTTTACGGGATTTTCGAGCAATCCGGCGGCAATCAATCCGGCGGGATGCGCCATATCTACCATGAAAATTGCTCCGATTTCATCGGCTAATTTCCGCATCCGCTGATAATCCCACTCGCGCGAATAGGCAGAGGCGCCGGCAATAATCAACTTCGGGCGTTCGCGGCGGGCAACTTCTTCCATTTGCTCGTAATCCACGCGACCGGTACTTTCTTTTACATTATATTCCAAAGCGTGATATGCCAAACCCGAAAAATTGACAGGCGAACCGTGCGAAAGATGTCCGCCGTGCGAAAGGTTTAAGCCGAGAAATTTATCGCCTATATTGAGGCAAGCGAGAAAAACCGCCATATTTGCCTGTGCGCCCGAATGCGGTTGCACGTTAGCCCACGCGGCGCCGAAAATTTCTTTCAAACGGTCAATCGCCAACTGCTCTGACGAATCGACCACTTCGCAACCGCCGTAATAACGTTTGCCCGGATAACCTTCGGCGTATTTGTTGGTTAGCACGCTGCCCATCGCTTCCATTACTTCTGAACTTACAAAATTTTCAGATGCAATCAATTCAATGCCTTTCATCTGGCGTTGACGCTCTCTTTCGATAATGTCGAAAATTGCTGTATCTCTTTTCATTATATATATGATTTTATTTTAAAAAAATATTTCTAACTTTTTTTCTTAACCGCCATAAAGCGCAATGAAAATACCGGCAATAATAGCAGAGCCGATTGTGCTGGAAACGATTGGTCCCATTGCGTGCATCAACAAATGATTGTGCGGATTGTATTTTTGCCCCATTTTCTGAGAAATACGCGCCGCCATCGGCATTGCAGATACACCTGAATTGCCAATAAGGGGATTTACCTTTCCGCCGGTAACTTTGTAAAGAAGTTTTGCAATTAAAATACCGCCAACGGTTCCAAAACTGAATGCTATCAATCCGAGGAAAATGATTATCAGTGTTTGAGGCGTTAAAAACCGGTCGGCAGTAGCAGAGGCGCCAATAGAAACGGAAATCAGTATTGTCAATATGTTTAAAAAATCATTTTGAAGGGTATGAATATACCGTCCGGTTACACCGCTTTCGCGGATTAAATTGCCCAGCATAAACATTCCTATCAATGTTCCCGCTGCCGGAACCAACAGCAAGGTTATAACAGTTACTGCAATGGGAAAAATTATTTTCTGTTTTTGTGTAACTTCATTTGGCTCCGGCATCACAACGACCCGTTCTTTTTCGGTAGTGAGCGCTTTCATTATCGGCGGCTGAATAAAAGGTACCAGCGCCATATACGAAAAAGCGGCAATGGCAATGGAAGGCAACAGGTCGGACGAAAGGCGGCTGGCAGTGAATATAGATGTTGGTCCGTCGGAACTTCCAATAATGGCAATGGATGCCGCGTCGCCAAAACTGAATCCATCAAATCCCGGAATCAATGGCTGCAAGAAATTGCCTAAAAGTATAGCGCCGCCAAATGCGACAAAAATTCCGAGTTGTCCTCCTAAACCGATAAGCGCGTTTTTAGGCGAGGCAATCAATGGTCCAAAATCGGTCATAGAGCCGATACACAGGAAAATGAGCGGTGGATAAATAATATGTATTATTCCCTGATACAGGAAATGGAGCAAACCGCCTTCGTCGTATGCCGAAAGACCGGCAGAGGGTATATTGGCAAGCATTATGCCAAAAGCCAACGGTAATAAGAGCAGCGGCTCATATTTTTTTGCAATGGACAGATAGACAAACAGCAAAGCAAGCAATAGCATTATTATTTGCGGTATTGTTATTTCCGTAAGACCTAAACTATAATTGCTCATTGTTCCGCCGGTGCTGATGGCAACTATGTTTTCACTTACAATTTCTTGACTGATAGATGCTTGTGCCTCCATTGTGCTTATGCCAACAAAGACGAAGGTTAAAAGAAAAGCAAAAAGCCTCATTTATTATGAATTTTGGTGCAAAAGTACAAAAAATAATTGATTTACCTGTGATTTTTTTGTTTTAAAAAAATAACTTTCGACAGTATCTTGCTATGAAAACAAGTGTTTTCGCTTACAGAAAATACATAATTAATGAGCGATAGCGAAATGAACATCATCGTTTGCCTACGGTTATTCATATTTAAGGGGTGATAAAATGAGGCTGTCCTAAAAGTGAATTTGAATGCAAATGACCAAATACTTCGACTACGCTCAACACAAGTAACGCAAATTTTCGCAAAAATCATTTTGTTGATAATCAACTAAGTAACGAAAAATAAATAACTTGTAAATGTTTCCCACAAAGGCACAAATACTTCGACTGCGCTCAGCACAAGAAACACAAAGTTTTTTTCCCGCAAAGACACAAAGAACACAAAGTTTTTCTTAGTGAACTTTGTGTCTTTGCGGGAAACATATTGTTATAAGTTATTTATTTTGTGTGCCTAAACTATAAACAGAATTTCTTTAATTAGTGGAAATTAATGTAAAAAAAAGCGTAACACGTTTTTTTTAGAAACGTATTACGCTTAAATCGCATTGCGAAGAGGAAAATATCTTATTCCACCAATACCTTATACCTGTCGGATTTATCGCCATTCTGAACTTTGACAACAAAAACACCGGAGTATAAACTTACACGATTTGCATTGTTTATCGTGTTTTCTTCGGTTATTTTTTGTCCCTGTAAATTATAAACAGCGAAAGACGCAGAAGAAGGATATCCGTTTATGTACAACTGTTTATCTTTCACAAAAACGTTTTTTTGATGAGTATCTGTTTCCGAAATAGAAGTCGGACCGGAAACCGTCAGTTGTTTTGTGAACTGATTATTGGTCATATCGCTTTCTTCAAATACTCCGCCGTTATCGTTTACCCAGCCGATAATATTATAATTTCCTTCCAAACCGCAAATCCAGTAATTGTTGCCATTACCACCGCCATTGGCTGTTAATATAATTTCTTGCCCCGGCGCCAAAGAACCGGAATGCGTATCGCTCCATGTGGCATTATTTCCTATTGTTCCGATATGGAAACTTACACCGTGTTTTATCGCGTTGGGAGTAGCCGTTTGTCCCTGGTTTTTTATATTTGCGCTGAAAACAACATGGTCTCCCGTTTGTGGATTTACCGGTGTCCAAGTGATGTCTGTTATAATCAAATCGGGTTTTCCTACAATGGGGTCGCCCGTCACTGCCACAGGGAAAGAGCCCTCAACCGTAACTCCGTTTATAGTAACCGATGCTTTGATGGTTGCAACGCCGCCACCAACTGTGGTAACGTTTCCGGACTGATTAACGGTAGCCACATTGAGATTGTTGCTGGAATAATTTACCGTAGCCCCGCCACTGCTCAAATTGTAGAAACTTTCATCGCTCATAGCAAGGGTCAGTTCGGAAGCAAAAGATGTATTAGGCGCTGCCACTATTTTTGCGCCCCGCAGGGTTACGACTTGCAACTTGGGCGCTACGGCGGTTACGGTTATTGTTTTCATTGTTTGCCCCGGGTCATTGCTCGATTTGGCAACATAGATTTTGTATCCGCCTGCAAGCACTTGGCGCACTCCATCATCCTGACGAACCATAGAAAATTCGCTGACATTCATCGGGATAGTTACCTGTTTGGTTTCTCCGACGTTTAATTCAACACGTCCAAAGCCTTTCAATTGTTTTGCGGGAACATCGGGATTTGTGTCTGCATCCGGCGCTCCGATATATACTTGAACTACTTCGGCGCCCTTGCGGGTTCCGGTATTCATTACATCCAAAGTAACATTGAATTTGCCGTCAGCCGCCACCGAACTTGCGCTCAAAGCGACATTGGAATAAGTGAAAGTGGTATAACTCAATCCATAACCGAAAGGATATTCTACGTCTCCCGTAAAGTGCATATAAGTACGTCCGTTTGAGCCGCTTCCTGCTTTGATGTTATAATTGGCAATGTCGGGAATTTGGCTGTTGTCCTTGTACCAAGTTACCGGCAAGCGACCGCTGGGGTTGTTGTCTCCAAACAATGTTTCTGCCAAAGCCGTTCCCTGATACTGACCGTTATAACTGTTGTATGTGATGGCTTTTACGTTGTTTTTGAATGACGATACGTCATGTATGCCGGCAGACTGCATAACCGCAATTGTGTTGGGGTTTTTCCTGGCGACTTTTGCTATTAATGAATCCTGATATGCCGGAAGTCTCAAATCTTTCCGGTCGTTTTCTTCGGAAGCCACTTTGAAACCGGAAACAAGTCCTCCCGAACTGCCTGTATACACAATGGCTATATCTGCTTCAGCAGCCTTGTCCACTTCTTCTTCGTTTACAATTGCTTCTTTGGGATCGAAAATCAGGTATATATTTTGAAGACCGCTTAATCCATTTAAGTTAATATCGGTGGTAGTGAAATCTTTGTAGATGCTCCAGTCGCCGGGGTTGCCGGTGGGTTCACATAGCACGTAAGCAATTATCGGTCCGTCCACTGAACCAACCCGCACTTTGATTCGCGAATCAACACACCATTCGCGAGGCGCTGCCGTGTTTAAAGTAACGCTTTGCAAATTTGTAATGTTAACGTTTTTGAACATCATAAACATACCGGGTTTTATGTTCCCTACATTGGTACAACTATTATCGCACATGTTCATGCCGTCAGAATGATCGTCGGCAGTCATGGCTGATCTGAGGTCGCTGCCGAATTTGGCGCTTCTCATGTTAAATATATAATTAGGAAGAACCCCTACACCCGGTGTAACACCATCGTAATATTTTAGTGTTCCGCTGTAGCCTTTTTGTGCAAGAAGAGTTTGAAGTCCTTGCCAGAAAGAAACCCTTTCGGAAGGATTTCCGATATACCAATCGTCTCCCAAATCACACGCTTTTGCCATAGGACCATATACCGCTATGGAGTTTACGCCGGTCAAATTAATGGGCAATATGTTTGTGCTTGTGCCCGATTTGGGTTTATTTTGTAAAAGAATAATTGCTTCCCGCGCCGATTGCAATGCAATATCGCGGTGTGCCTGAGCCTCTATCGCATTTTGCTTGATGTTTGTGTATGGCACCATTGAAGGCGGATCAAATTCACCGGTTCTCATACGGTTGGTGAAAATACGCACTAAGGCTTGGTTTATATCATCTTCGGTTATCAGTCCTTGATTCAGGGATTTCAGAACCTGTCCATCGGAAACATATAAATCGCCACACTCCAAATCAGTGCCCGCTTTTATACTAAACGCCACTGCTTCCGTAGTGTTGACCGGACGTGACCAACCTGCCGGTTGCCATTTATGCTCATTCACTATATCTTTTATCGCCCAACAGTCCGATACCACATGTCCGTTAAAACCCCATGTTTTTCTCAAAAGGTCGTCTATCAGATAGTTACTTGCCGAAGATGGTATTCCATTAACCCGATTATAAGCGGTCATTGCGCAGGCTATCGGATATTTTTGTGTTATATCCATAAACGCCCATGTATAGTAGTTACGCAGGGTACGGTTGTCCATTTCCGAGTTGCCGCCGTGCCGGTTGAACTCGCTGTTGTTGGCTGCGTAGTGTTTAATTGTACTCATGGTTTTCAGGTATTGCTCGCCTGTGTTGGGATTTTTGTAATTATCCTGCGTACCTTGCAGTCCGGCTGCAAAGCGTCCTGCCATTGACGATGTCAGAAACGGGTCTTCGCCGTAACTTTCCTCGTTTCTGCCCCAGCGCGGGTCGCGGGACATATTGATGGTGGGAGACCAATAACTCAGGGGCTTGTTAATTTTGTCCGCATATCCCCGCGCCTCATTGGAAATGGCGTTGGCAATTTGCGACATCAGCACAACGTCCCACGAGGAGGTCATACTGAACGAAACCGGAAAAGATGTGGCTACTATTACTTCGTTGGATAGACCGTGACCGGCAATGCCGTGAACAGCCTCATTCCAATATCTGTAACTGCTCACACCCAATCTTGAAATAGCGGGTGCATCATCACCCATTTGCGCTTGCTTTTCCTCAAGTGTCATGCGTGAGACAAGGTCTGCCGCTCTTTCCGCAAAAGTGAGCGTGGGGTCTTTGTACGCTTCGACGGTTTTTGCCGAAAACGGAATTGTCATCATCATCACTGTTAATATGATGCTTGACATTTTTTTGATTTTGTGTTTCATAATGTAATAATATAGATTAAAAGTTTAGGGCTCAAAGATACGTATTATTTTTTTTAAAAATGTAAAATATTTTCAAAAATAAAAAAATCTTCTTATATTTGTCCCCGAAAGTTTAACATTAAAATTGCCTATGATATAAAACAGCGTAGATTGATACGCACATTTTGAATGGAAAAGGCGTTTTGTCCACGTTTTTTTTATGTGTGTATTTTTAACCTATTTCAAGACAAAAACAGATAAGGAAACCCCTTCTCTAAAAAAAAAATAAACTAAAATTTAATATCAAACTAAAATTTCAAAATTATGACAAAAAAAATCATTTCTCTATTTTTTGCTGCCGCCGTATGTATGTTCTCTGTATCAGTTCAGGCTCAAATAGGTAGTAAATTAAACAAAACAACTCAAGGTGTATCAAATTCTGCAAAAGATGCGACAAATAGCGCAAAAGAAGCAGCAAACAGCACAAAAGATTCTGCAAAAGAAGCAGCAAACAGCACAAAAGATTCTGCAAAAGATGCAGCAAACAGCACAAAAGATGCTGCAAAAGATGCAGCGAATAGTGTAAAAGATGCAGCAAATGATGCCGTAGAAGGCGTTCAAAATGCCGTAGAGGAGATAATGGAATGAAAGAACATTTCCGGAAGCGAGGCTTTTTGCCTCGCTTTTTTTTTGAAAATAAATACTTGATTGAAAAATGTTATAGAACCAAGATTCCTCACTCCATTTGCGTTCCGAAAGAAGCGAAGCGGAGAGAGGAATCTTTTAAAATGTGTTCTTTGCATCCCTGCGTTAAAATATAAACTCTTTTTATTCTACCAATATTTTATATTCGTCGGATTTATTGTCATTTTGAACTTTGACAACGAAAATACCGGAATGTAATTTTACCTTACCTGCATTATTTATTGTATTTTCTCCGGCTATTTTTTGTCCCAATAAGTTATAAACGGCAAAAGATGCAGAAGCGGGATAGCCGTTTATGTACAATTGTTTATCTTTTGCAAAAACGTATTTTTGCTGCGTATCTGCGAGAGATGTCGAATTTGTCATAGGGGTATCTTGTATGTGGTATTTCAAACCGGCAGTTGTGGGGAAGGAAATTTTATCGGCGCTTATAACCGTGGGTGTGATTAAATTTCCGCCGGGGTAAGATGCAATGTAATAACTGCCTATTCCATTATATTTCAATACGCATTCTGTTCCTGAGTTTGAGAGTACTTCCATAAATGTTATTTTTCCACTGCTCCACGTTGCTTCTATTTCAAAATTTCCACGCGCTTTGATGCCTTTGAAACTTCCGTTGTTCCACGCATCGGGCAAAGCAGGGCAAAGTTCGATGCAGTCGCCTTGACTTTGCAGCAACATTTCGGTCATTCCCGCTGTTGAGCCAAAGTTTCCATCAATTTGAAAAGGCGGATGTGTATCAAAGAGGTTGGAAAGTGTTGATTCTTTCAAAATTTCCTGTACAAGTTTATGCGAGCGGTTTCCATCGTGCAGCCTTGCCCAGAAGTTGATTTTCCATGCTTTGCTCCAACCTGTTCCGCCATCACCACGTGTGTTGAGTGTTTTTTTAATGGCATCGGCATATTGGTCGTCTTGCGCAGTTCTTCCGGTTACAATCTGTGTGCCCGGGTGCAACCAAAAGAGATGATTGGCGTGACGGTGCTGATTGTCGCCGGAAACATCCATTTGCAATTCGTCTTTCCATTCCATAAATTGTCCGTGAGTTCCAATTTTGGGACCGGAAAGTTTACTTTGGGCTGTTCTTATTTCGTTTACTTCGGATGTATTTTTTTGTAATATGTCGCTTGCTTTCAGTACCATATCGAACAGTTCGGCAATGATAGCCTGATCGCAGGATGCACCTAACGAATAATTACCGTGTTCGGGAGAAAAAGATGGATTGGCAACAAGTTTGTTATCTCGGGTATCGAGCCATAAATTATCTACCCAAAAGAGGGCTGCTTCGAGCAAAATGGGATAATTTTCTTCCAAAAATTCTTTGTTGCGGTTAAACTGGTAATGTTCCCAGATGTCTTGACACATCCAGCCGGCTGCTGCCGGAAAATGAAAACCTTGATAGTAATTTCCCGGAGCGGTATTAGCCCAAATATTGTTTTCGTGGTGGATAACCCAACCTCTGGTAGCGCTTCCGTCGGGTTTGCAGTAATAATGGAGTGCGGTATTTCTGCCGCGCGGTACAAGGCTTTTTGTGTATTCAATTACCGGCAAATGGCACTCGGCAAGATTGGTTTGTTCGGCAAGCCAATAATTCATTTGCAAATTAATATTGGTATGGTAATCGGCATTCCAAGCCGGCGAAAGTCCTTCTGCCCAAATGCCTTGTAAATTGGCGGGTAAAGTGTTTTGGCGCGATGAAGAAATTAACAGATAACGACCAAACTGGAAATAGAGTTGCTCCAGATAACGGTTTTCTTGCTGTGTATTGCTACCGTTTTTGTATCCGGTCAGCAATTGAGGGGTGGTTTTATTGCCGGTATTAGCAGCATTACTCAAATTGAGGGTCATACGGTTATACAAAGATTGATAATCCTGGATGTGTGATGACAGTAATTGGGCAAATGTTTTTTGCGACGCGCTGTTAATTGCCTGTTCTACTTTTTGCAGAGGGTCTGTTGATGAAAAATAGTTAAAAGAATTGTCTTTACATTGCACATAATTGGTTGCTGCAGAAGATATGATAAATATTTCGTCGGCATTTTCTATTTGAATTTTATTGCCGCTTATGCTCATATTTCCTCCGGTGGGGATTATTTTGATTTGTTGTGCAAATTTTAGTCCGTTATTGTTATGGTCGGCAGGTTTTCCCTGCATAGTAATAACACCGCCGGAAGCATTTTGTGTAATACTTGTTTGAGCAGTCGAAAGCCATATAGTTCTTGTCAGTTTTCCCGGTTGGTCTGCCGTGTAGCGGATAACAATAACATTATCGGGATAACTCACAAAGTATTGGCGGGTATAATTCACATTGTCTTGCTTGTAATTGACGGTAGATGTTGCTTCGTCTATATTCAG
>JGI24696J40584_12961515_pt1 | contig 19158 bp, 19 predicted proteins | sample TergutCo191P4_FD_40584 | JGI IMG/M metagenome (IMG submission 40584)
TCAATCATGACCCCCCCCCCCGCGGTGATATATTCATCAAGAACGGCGTTGAATTGCCCAATCCTCTCGTTGTTATAATACAGCTCGCCGTTCCACGCAGTTGGCTGAACACGCTGGTCATCGACTGGTGTTATGTTCATAAATATTACATTGTCAACATATTTTCGCGCTATATCACCGAGCTCTTTGATGTCACGCGCAAATTGTTCCGGTGTAGAAGCAAACTTACCAGCTTTTTGATCACTATCATTTATGCCAAAGTCAAAGATAATCGAATCGTCACGGTTGCGCACTCTGGATGATACATCAAAGTTAAATCTAGCTTTAATTTTACTAGCGTTATCGCCAGAAATGCCTAAATTAAAGACTCCCTGAGCGTCAACACCATATTTTTTCACAAGCATACCAAACAACCTAGCGACCCAACCGCCCTGCGTGTCGTAATATCCCTGTGTAATACTGTCGCCGAAAACAAGAATCATTGGAACTCCTTCAAAAATCGCAATTTTCCTGATTCGAAATGACGGATGTCGTCGATGCTATATTTGAGCATCACTAAGCGATCAATTCCGCCACCCCACGCGAATCCGCGGTATTTAGTTGGGTCGATACCAGCTTCCTTTAGAACGCTCGGGTGGATCATACCACAACCCAACATTTCCAACCAACCGTCACCTTTACCGCCCAAACTCTTTGGTTTCTTGATCAAAAATTCCATACTTGGTTCGGTGAATGGGAAATATGCCGGTTGAGTTCTAATCTCAAGTTTTTGACCATAATAATTTTCAAAAAATTCGCGCAGGACAGCAATCATTTGACCCAAATTAGCATTTTTACTAACGAATACCCCTTCACATTGATATAAAGTATGTTCATGAGTGACATCTTGATCTTCGTTACGAAAAACTCGACCGTAACTAATTGTGGCGATTTGACCACCGGCTTCGAGTTTGGTTTTGCCTTCTCGCAAAATCCGATTTTGCATTGTGCTAGTATGTGCTGGTGGAATAAAACCTTCTTCGGTATAAAAAGTGTCGTAACCATCGCGCGCTGGATGTCCGGGCGGAAAATTCAAACTACTAAACATATGATAATCATCGTCGAGTTGACGCGATTCAATAGCGTCAAAACCCATCAAATTATATATCCGCACAACCCGTTCAAGTTCCGTCATTAACGGGTGTTTACTACCATGATCCGCCGTCATCAATTGCGTCAAAGGTTGATTAATATCACACGGTGCGGTGATATCGATTGATTCGATCTTTTCGTCCGTGACCGAATTTTCGCGCTTAGAAATCGCAATTTCGAGCGCTTGTTTTAACGCGTTGATTTTCTGACCGAACTCGCCGCGCTTTTCTGGCGAAAGTTTTGGGATTTCGGCATATAACTTTTTCAGTTCAGGCGCACGTAAAACTGAACGTGGTTCGCTAGTCACTTTGACACGCTCTAATAGCTCTGATTTTATCTCACTAATATTCACGGAAACAATTGTACCACAAATAACGCACTTTAATTCACATTTTTTTGGAATTCGGCGATACGAGTGTTCAGTTTTTCACGTAATTCATCCAGGAATTTGTCGCAGTTTTGTAGGACCGCGTCGATATCGATGCTGACCGCATCAAAATTAGTGTTCGAAGTAATTTTAGTCGCTAAATTACCAATCATCGTCGCTCTATCTTTCTCGTCAGGAAAACGATTTTCCATAACAGCTCGTAATTTATTAACTGATTTTAGGAGATCGCTGTTAAGTGGTTTCTCGCCATTAATACCAGCATTGTACTGTTCGACCAAAGCATTATGTGCATCCAGTGCTGCAACGTAACTCTTAGTATCAGTTAAAAGTTTTTTGTAATCGTTATCTAGAGTTTTGATGTGTTTATAATCGCCGCTCAACATTTCGCCCAGTAAAACACCGCTCAATTCTGCTGGCACACCAGTCGTTTTCCCAGCAATAACGTCGTTTAATTGTACCGTCGTAGCACCGCGATAGTCACTAACCGCTCGATACGCCATCACCGCTAAGCTGATGACGCCAAGAAGTGCCAACGTCACGATCACACCAAGCACCCAGAGCGCGATTTTTAAACTTCGATGCATTTTCGATACTTTCACTAACCGTTCCTTTCTTAATTGATTGCTATTATAACCGCGACTATTGTACCAATTGCACCCACGCCAATCAAAGCCCACACCCACGCCAGCGACGTGGTTGATTTAGTATTTTTTAGGTAAGCGCTCGTTTCGTTATCATATTCTGGTGCACGTAGATCAGTGTTCAAACTCTTACTGGCTTGTTTTTCGCGCAATTCAGCTGCGATGCGCTGTTGTAGCTCGGATCGTTGTTTTTCGTCATTAAAAATGATTGCCATGGGAATATTTTAACATAGAATTTAGAATTAGAAGTTGGAATATGGATTATAGATTCTATCTTCGCGCTTCCCCGCTTGTGTACTAAATCACGTTTGTGCTATAATGAACAAGTCAACTTATAAGGAGGGAGAGTGATGGCTACAAAAAAAGCCTCTTCGTCAAAGGCCGCGACCAAAAAGCGACCAGCGACCAAAAAGCCCGCAGCAAAGGCAACGACGGTAGTTGCAGCAGCGGCAAAAACGGGTGGTAAAAAATTAACGTTCAATGAGAAAATCGCAGCATTGCGTCCTGGCGCGTTGCTCGCGGAATTCTTTGGTACGTTCGTGCTGGCAGCCGCGATTATTAATTTGGCCGGTAATGGTATTATGGAGACAACCGTTATTGCCTTGATCCTGGCCGCATTAGTGATCGTTTTTGGTGCAGTCAGTGGTGGTCATCTTAACCCGGCAATCACCGTCGCTAAGTACGTTAATCGCAAAATTGACGGTGTACGTATGGTAGCTTATATTTTTGCGCAGGTAGCGGGTGCTGTAGCAGCGTTTGGGGTAATGCTCGGTTTATTCACCGCAATGAATCCATCACTTGAAAGTGTTGTTTATGACACCTTGACTAGTAGTGGTTACGTTGCTGCTGCGGACATTGATGAGGGTGGTGGTGTCGCGAAATATCTTGAAGATGAATACGATATGACCGTCGAGGACGCTGCTAAGTCTTTGGGAATTAGTGCGCCGCAATTCATCGATCACGAGATGACTGCTGATAAGGAGTGGGTCGATTTGCTACTTGAATTAGTCGCGGCGATTGTCTTCGGTCTCGGCATTGGTTACGCTACTTACTCAGAAAAGAAGTGTTCCGTTGCAACTGGCTTGGCTGTTGGTGTGTCGCTGTTGGCCGCTTTAGTGATTGGCGGTGCAACGGTGATTTTGAACCCAGCAGTAGCTGCAGCTATTGGTGGTTTTGAAGCAATCAATCCGTTCGGCGCAGAAGCTATGACGTTCTGGTGGCCGGTGTTTACTTATATTGGTATCACTACGATCGGTCTAACTGCTGGTTTCACCGCTTATCGATTTATTGCGAAAGATGCTTGTTGCTGCGATTGCAACAAATAATAACCAGGTGTAAAACAAACCAAACCGCCCCGCAAATAGGGGCGGTTTTATTACTCGTCCCTTGGTTTGTCAATTTGGAGTGGTTCGACCGAAGTTTCGCCGCCAGCGATTTTGACTACGTCTTTGTCGACTTTAGCGAATTCTTTACTAGCAGCGTTGTAATGATTAACCGTTGTGCCGAGCGCGCCGCCCAGTTTGGCTAGGTATTCTTCGTATTTCGATAGATGTTGACCGAGTTGACCGACGCGTTTTTGGATTTCTTTGGCCTGTTCCTCGATTTGCAGACTGCGGAGACCCTGCATGACCGTTTGTAGATACGCTAGCAGCGTCGTCGGACTGACGATGATGACTTTTTTGTCACTAAAAGCATAATCGATCAGATTGCGCGAACTGCCGCCCTGGCCGACATCGTTAATTATTACGTCGTAATAGAGCGCTTCGCTGGGGATGAACATAAAAGCAAAATCCATCGTGTTCTCTAGCGGACGAATGTATTTGGCGGTTTCGTCGATGCGATTCTTGAGATCGCGTTTTAGTTCCGTATTTAATCGCTCGCGTTCGGTTTTGTTCGGCGCTTCGACCATGCGATTGTAATTTTCCAGGGAAAATTTGCTGTCAATCGGCAAGATTTTACCATCCTTTAATCGAACAATCGCGTCAACCGCTTCGCCGTTTTTGAAATGATATTGTTTTTCCCAAATATTCGGCGGTAGGACGTTGCCCAGGACACTCTCGAGGTAATATTCACCCAATCCCCCACGTTGTTTGGCGTTGGTCAGGACGTTCTGGATGGTTTTCAATTCTTCGGCCACATCGATCACGCGTTTGTTAGTTTCGTCGAGTTTAGTCAGGCGCGTCGAAATATCCGCCACGATTTTCGACGAATTTCTCAGTTGCGCCGCCATCGAATCTTGGGTTTTATCCAACTTTTCATCAAAAGTTTTTCGCAAATTATCCGACAACGTCGTTACATCGCGACGCAAATTCGCTAGATCATTTTGCAAGAATTTTTCGCTATCGATTACTTTTGGTTTTTTGAATATAAAAACTAATAAGATTAACAGTACCAAAATCAGCAAAACAATAGTAACTAGCTCCATGGGTCTATTGTATCACAATTAAACAATTAGATTACACGAACTATACCTCGAAAAGTTTGTTGATTATTGATTTTTTCAACGTGTTTTCTTAGCTAGGCTTGTGCTAAAAACCAAAAAGCTGTGACTAGGACTATCAATAATGCCGCCGCTAAGACGTAGCGTTTAACTGACGCTATGAGTGCGAAGAATAAATACAAACCAGTTGCAAAAACCGCTGTTAACAAGGTCGCGACTACTGTGCCGCGCGTGTTAAGTAGTGACCAAAGTGCGCCCAAACTAACAAATGTCGCCGCCGTAATGACTATGGCCCGAAAGACACGCATCGACGCGAGAATAGTCGCCGCAATAATACCAGTGACAACTAGTGCGATAACAAACGAAATTAGGCTAGCATTAGTGCAGACATTAGCTGTATCGGGTGTGCCGCAAAACAGCGATTTTATCGCCCAGTTCTCCAGGGCTAGATACATCAACCAAACCACTGCGCCGCCAAGCAAGCCAACTACCAAGATACGCAAAATTTCCTGTTTTGGTAGTACCCGCGTCGCCCGCGCTTTCTCAACATCAACGGTTGAAAAGTCAAAGTCCTTCCACTCATCAGAGGATGACTCACCACCGTTTGACACCATCGTCTCACTCATGATGGTTCTATCTTAGCATAGATTTGACTTTTGTGCAATACCCCGCAAGGTTTCATTCTTAAGTTAGTTTCCAGCGCCGACCGATCCACTTGTGCACCTCCACGACCGTTGTCATCGCTAGCGCCGCAATCGCACAAGCCCAAACTGAGTCGGGATGAATCTCCACCGCGTGTAAAATTTCACGCGCTGGTGTAAACATGATGGTAATTTGCAAAATCATCGTTACAAGTAATGCTACAAAAAATGGTTGGTTTTTAATCTTGAATAGTTTATAAAAGACAGCTTCGCCGCGCATCACAAAAGCATTGACCCACTGAATAATAATCAGAACTAAAAACGCCACTGAGCGTGCTTCAGCTTGGCTGTGCATGTTCAAAAATAGCGTATAAATACTCAATGTAATAATTGTCATAGTAGTGGCCGTGATGACGATGCGACTGATCATAAACTTCGACAAGATCGGCGCGTCGGGACGTGTTGGTGGATGTTTCATGATATCAGATTCGCCCGGTTCGAGACCCAAAGGAATAACCATAAAAGTATCCGTCGCTAAATTGATCCACAAAATTTGAACCGCGACGAACGGTAGCGGCAGGCCGACCAAGAGCGCCCCGAGCGTGATTAAAACTTCACCAGCATTAGTAGCAATCAAATAAACCAACATCCGCCGAATATTTGAAATAATAATACGACCTTCGCGCACTGCGATAACAATCGAGCGAAAATTATTGTCTAATAGCACAATATCACTAGCATCTTTAGCAATAGCAGCACCCGCTCCCATCGCCACGCCAATATGCGCCTGAGTCAGAGCTGGTACATCATTAACACCGTCACCAGTCATCGCCGTAATGTCTGTTTTATTTAGTTCAGTCAAAATCTTGTGTTTGGCTTCGGGAATAACGCGCGAGTAAACGTGAGCTGCCCCAACAACTTTTGCTAAGGAAGTTGCTTTTAAACTTAGTAATTTTCGACTGTCATAAATTTGCGCTGGATCGTTTGCAATGTCAATTTTGCTCGCAATATGATAAGCGGTTTCAGCGTGATCGCCAGTAATCATTCGTACTCGTATGCCAGCATCAGCAGCTTCATGAATAGCCGCGACTACACGCGGTCGTAATTCATCAGCAATTGCCACAAAACCCAAAAACTCTAGTTCACGATTCGGCACTTGACTGAACTTTTCAATTTCTTGTGATGTATCAAACTTAGCAAAAGCAACCACCCGAAAACCCTCTCTGGCAAATTCATGGAGTTTTTGTTCGGCTAATTTCTGTTCACGATCGGAAATTTTACAACGATCAAGAATTTTCTCTGGCGCACCTTTGAGATAAACTTCAAATTTCTTACCAAATTGCCAAACGTTGCCACTCATGGCGTAGATGTAATCAAACGGCAAAGTTCGTATCGACTTGGCGCGTATGTTCTCTTGTGGTACACCAATCTTTCTTTGTCCCATATATAGTATTAACGCTGTATCAAGCGGATCGCCAGCTTTGCCCTTGGACACGTTAAGGGTAAAAGAAATTTGCAACGCAAAAGCGTTTGGGTTGAACCGCGGCGACCAGGTTTCCTGAACTCGTAATTCATTGCGAGTTAACGTACCCGTTTTGTCAGTAGCAATCGTCGTCACCAAACCAATATTTTCAATCGCTCGCATGTTGCGCACTAGGGCTTTTTTGGCCGCCATTCGCCGCATGCCGAGCACCAGTACCACCATAATGGCGATCGGCAAACTTTCAGGCACAGCTGAAACTGAAAATGCCAAGATGAAGCGTAGCGCTTCGACCAGTTCAACCCCGCGGGTTAATTCCAAGACAAAAGCTAGCACCGCCATCGCGAGTACGACTATTACTACCCATTTGATTAATTTATCGACCTTTTCTTGGACTGGTGATTTAGTTTCACTTTGACCAGCTAGTTTAGCTAGCAGACCAAATTCAGTATTATTACCAACCGCCGTAACGATCGCTACACCCGCGCCGGATACTACGAACGAACCGCCAAACAGCATGTTGATCTGTTCATAGATTTCTTTACGACCCTTAATTTCGTGAGCTACTTTTCTGACGCTCAAACTTTCACCAGTTAACATTGATTCATCTACATGTAAGTTATCTGACTCGATAATGCGCGCGTCGGCCGGTACTTTCTGACCTTCATGAAGAATTATTACGTCGCCGCGTACCAGATTTTCACTTTCCACAGTTGAAACATTACCATCGCGATAAACTTCGACTAGTTCATTTTCGCGTTTTTTCAGAGAACGCAAAATTCGTTCTGTTGACCATTGCTGAAACCAGGCAATTACAGCGCTAATCATAATAATGGCAAAAATAATAATAGCGTCGATTAGTTCTTTCTGCCAAATGGAAATAACGCCGGCCATCACCAGCACACCAATCATCACATTGGCAAATGGTTCAATAATTTTCTTCCACAGCGGTTCGCCCCGGACTTTGATTTGGTTTGGGCCATCATTAATTAATCGTTTGGCCGCCATTTTTGAAGTTAAACCCTCGTGACCAGCATTTAACTCATTCAAAGTTTCCTCAATCGATTTTTGATAAAATTTCACATGTATATTATAAAGGATATGGTTAGTTTTGGGAAACTTTGTTCAGATATTCGCGAATCGCTATGGCGGCGGTTGTGCCCTCGCCGCAGGCTGATGAGACTTGTTTGGTAGCACCGGAACGCACGTCACCGCTGGCGAAAATGCCCGGCACGTTGGTCATTAAATCTTGGTTAGTGATAATGTGACCGCTGCCATCCAATTCGACGTCGGAACCGGTCAGGAATTTCGTGTTGGGAATAATCCCAGCGAAAATAAACACTCCGTCGGTTTTGATGTTTTGTTTTTCGTCCGGCGCATCGGTTTTATGCATGGTTATGGACGTGACTCGACCGTCGGTCGCCACAATTTCGTCCGGTGTCCAACCAATATGTGGAGTTATTTTACCACTACTAACGTATTCTTCTAGTTTCTTTTGCAAGATTTCGGATGCGGTGATTTCTGAACGTGCTACTAAATCAATATGTGCGGCGAATTTGGTTAGAAACATCGCTTCCTGGATGGCTGAATTGGCGCCGCCGATGACAACTAATTTCTTGTCACGATAAAAAGCACCGTCGCAGGTCGCGCAATAATGAGCGTACTCACTTTCGCCCGGAATGTTGAGTTTGCGATGATCACCGCCCGACGCAATTAGAACAGTGCGCGCTTGGAATTCACTCGTATCAGTGGTCACAATAATTAAATCGCCGGATTTTTTGAGTTTTTGCACTTCGGCTAATTCAATTTTAGCACCAAATTTTTCGGCTTGCGTCTGGAAATCCATGGCCAGTGTCAGACCTTCGACGCCTTCGGGGAAACCAGGGTAGTTTTCGATTTTATCAATCGTCGCCATTAAACCACCCACAACACCTTTTTCGATCAAGATTGTGTTGATATTTTCGCGCGTTGAATAAATCGCCGCTGTTAACGCGCTCGGTCCCGCACCAATAATTATCAGATCATGAATTTCACTCATATTTTCTTCCTCGTTTTCGTTGTTACTCCGTTTTCTTCTTCGGTTAATTCTGTGTAGGCGACTTTGCCAATTTTAGTTTTTGGTAAAGTTTTTCTAAATTCAATCGAGCGCGGCCACTTGTACTTAGCAAGATTCTGTTGGCATTGTTTCATAATTTTTTCGTGTATATGATTGCTGGGTTTAACACCGGTTTTTAACACTACAAAAGCTTTGGCGATTTGCCCACGATAGCGATCGTTGACACCTACCACCGTAGCTAGTAGTACTTCTGGCACATCCATGATGACGCTCTCAACTTCGTTTGGATAAATATTATAACCACTGCTAATAATTAAACGTTTGATACGACCGCTAAAGTAGATGTAACCTTCCTTATCCATATACCCCATATCGCCAGTATGCAACCAAATGCGACCGTCGGGGTGAACTTGGAGTGTTTCGTTAGTTTCTTTGTCGTTGTTGACATAACCTTTCATAATTGTCGGGCCGCTAATTACGATTTCGCCGATCTCGCCGTAGGGTTTTTCAATATGAGTCAACGGTTCGACAATTTTGAAAAAGTTATCCGCCAGCGGCAAACCAATCGCGCTGTCACGATTAGCATCCGTCAAGTTAACGCAGGCCATCGACATCGACTCGGTCAGACCATAACCCTGCAACAGAACGTTGGTCGCGGCACCATGCGCCACCAGGAATTTGTCAACTTCCTTTTTGAGTGGTAACATCGCATTATCGCCGCCGGAAATAGCAATTTTGATAAACGACAGATCCATTTTGCGAATTTTTTTGTTTTTAATCATCGCTTCGTACAGAGTCGGCACACCCACTAGTAAATTTGGTTTACTATCGGATAGGATTTTGTCAAAGCGCTTAGCATCGAATTTCGGCAACATATTGATCGTCATACCGTTGGCCAAAATCGTGTGCACACCAATCCCCAGACCGAAACCATGAAAGATCGGCATGATACCGAGCAGTTTATTGCCAGGCACCACCAGTTCTGGAAAAGCGTTTTGCCCCTGCGCGGCGGTAGCGTTAAACGATAGATTAGTCAGAGCAATACCCTTGCTTTTGCCAGTAGTTCCACCACTATATAACACAACCGCAACATCTTCACCCGACATTTTTTCGTAAGCTTCATTGACCACGTATTGTCCACGACCCAGGAAAGTTTCCCAACTCATAGCGCGTTTGTTTTTGAGCAAAATTTGGGTCAGAGTTTTTCTTAGTTCTTTGGGTTTTAATAACTTATATCCTAGATAAGAAAACAATGGTAGTGAATCAGCGGGCGAAATAATGATAGTTTGCTGAACTTCAGTATCATTGAGGATTGGTTTGACGTTTGGCCAGGCGATATCAATAGTTACAAAAATTTTACTACCAACCAAATTAAGATAATCGCGGATTTCGTTGGGTGCGCTAAGTGGGTGAAAAATATTAGCCACAGCGCCGATTTTGTTGATAGCGTAAACCGCCACTACCGCCTCGGGAACGTTCGGCGAACAAACGCTGATAACGTCGCCTTTTTTGGCGCCGAGTGACATAAACGACTGCGCCGCGCGATCAATCATCGCCAGCAACGTACCATAATTAATTTCGTTGCCAAAGTAGTCAATAGCGACTGCGTTGGTGTTTCTTTCTGCACTTTTGCGCACTTCATCATACATGGATTCGTTTGAATATTTTAATGATTTCTTGTGCACACGACCGTACTGCTTGAGCCACGGCGCGCTGATTTTCTTCGCCACTACTTACACTCCTCCCTTAGCTTTTCTCGCATACTATTCATAGTATACCACAATTTTTCGTTGGCGCTTTTTAGATCGCTCTCATCAACCATTAAAGGTTGCCCGTAAACGACTGAAATTTTTCTCATAAAAGGAATGTATCTGCCAATGATTATCGCTGGTACGATCGGTACTTTGGCGCGACTAGCCATCGCTACAGCACCGAATTTAAACGGTGCTAATTGACCACTTCGATTAGTGCGACCCTCGGGAGCAATACCTACCACACCGCCTCGTTTTAAGACCTGAACGGCGGTGTTTAATGCTTCGGAGTTGTAACGCGCGCGATCAACTGGAATGATGCCCGCGCTGTTGAAAAGTCGACCTCTTAATCCGCGCGATAATTCAATTTTACCAAGAAAATACAATCTGCGGGGTGCTGTCGCCGAAATAGCTACCGCGTCGAGGTTGGAAATATGATTAAAGGTAATCACTAAACCACTTTTCTTAGGAATATTCTCACGCCCGCTGACCCTTACTGGAAGAACAATTTTTGATAACCACGCAACTGGTTTAGCGAACAACCAGTAGGCCAGTCCGTGTTTTGGTTCAAATTGCAATTTACTTTCTTCTTGCAAGAGCGGTAGTCCAGTTTTGGGATCGACTTTTTTGGAATATGTAACTTGTTTTACCATATCATGACTATCTGTTTACAACCATTCCGTAAATTTTTTCGTATAGATTCGTTTGACTATTTGCGTACTCAGCATGTATAGAATTAAGAGACCAAATAACCATGGTATAAACCTTAAGGGCAATTCCGTCATCGCAAATCCTTGCGCCATTTCGCTAAATCCTATTAGCATAGCTACCAACGCCACGACTACCGTTGAAAAGATTAGGGGGAGTGATGGTCGACTGTGCACGAATGGTAATTTTGCCGTACGAATCATGTAGATGACGACGATTTGAGATACTGCACCAAATACGAACCAACCAGCCTGGAATAGTGATGCTGTTTCTAACGTATTCGCTCCAATCACCCACCACATTATGGCAAAACAGAGTACGTCAAAGATCGAGCTCAACGGTCCCATAAACCACATGAAGTTGCGGATTGATTCTGTTCCCCATTTTCGTGGTCGTTCGATATATTCTGCATCCACATTATCGAATGGCATACCCATTTGTGCAAAATCATTTAGTAAGTTCTGCGTCAAAATATGCATGGGGAGCATTGGCAGAAACGGCAGGAAAATACTTGCTACTACCACTGAAACCATATTGCCAAAATTCCCACTTACCGCCATTTTGATGTATTTGACGATATTACCAAATGTTCGTCGTCCTTCTATAACTCCTTCTTCTAGTACCATTAAGTCCTTTCTCAGAAGGATGATAGCCGCTGTTTCTTTTGCTATGTCAACTGCTGAATCTACTGAAATACCGACATCCGCCCGATTAAGTGGTAGAGCATCATTAATGCCGTCTCCCATATATCCTACCGTGTGCCCAGCTGCCTGAAAAGCTGCGACTACGCGCTCTTTTTGCGCTGGCGACAACTTGGCAAAGATTTCGCAGTTGTTAATTTCTTGTTTTAACTGATTGTGGTTCATTGCATCAACATCTTTACCGGTTAGTATTCGTGCAGCATTCACGCCCACTTTCTCGCACACTCTAGCTGCTACACCTTCACTATCACCCGTCAGCACTACCGTCCGTACACCGTGTTTTTGGAGAGCTTCTATAGCTGTTCGAGCTGATCTCTTGGGTGGATCTAAAAATCCAACAAAACCAATTAGTACTAAATCACTTTCGTCTTTGATAGTAAACGTATGATTACTTTTGATCAATTCTTTCTTTTCCGCTATGGCCACCATCCTTAGACCATTCCGGCTATGTCTGTTATATACTTCCATCGCTGCTTCTCGATCTCTTTCGGTCATTGGTCGTATTTTGTTGCCAACTTTGACTTTCGTCGAAACACTCATAATCTCTTCCACTGCCCCCTTGGTAATCAGTCGACGTTCACCATCAACACCATCGAGCACTACACTCATCCTGCGTCGTGTAAAGTCAAATGGGATTTCATCCACCATCTCGTGTTCTTTCAGGACTTTTTCCAGCCCGTTGGCCTTGGCCCGATTAATAATCGCGACGTCTAGGAGATTCTTTAGACCTGTCTGAAATTGACTGTTAAGATAAGCGTACTTCAGGATATGCATATCATCTTCACCCCTGAGGTCCATGTATTTTTCCAAAATAATCTTATCCTCCGTAAGTGTACCAGTTTTGTCCGTACAAAGTACATCCATCTCGCCAAACGTCTGGATAGCGCCGAGTGACTTGACGATGACTTTTTTCTTGGACATAGTGACTGCGCCCTTCGCTAATGTTGACGTCATAATTACTGGCAGCATCTCTGGCGTTAGTCCTACCGCAATCGCTATCGCAAATAATAGCGATTGCGGAATGTCCCCTTTTGTTACTACATTAATTAAGAACACTACCGGGATCATCACCAAAGTCATTCGAATTAGTAACATACTTATTTGTCGCACACCTTTTTCAAAGCTCGTTTTGTTGGGATTCACGCCCAAACTTTTAGCCATTGTGCCAAAATACGTCCGATTTCCCGTCGCCAGCACTATCGCCGTAGCACTACCACTAATCACGTTCGTTCCCATAAATCCAATGTTCTTTAAATCTGTTAAACTGTCTTTTGGCTGATGATCATTACTACTAAATTTTTCTACCGGATTTGATTCTCCCGTTAACGCTGCCTGGGCAATAAATGCATCCTTTGTTGTTACGAATCTCACATCCGCTGGGATCATATCTCCTGCTGAAAGCTTAATCATATCTCCCACGACGATATCTTCCATTAACGTCACTTTATCTTCCCCACCTCTAATAACATCCGCGTTGTTCATAATCATCTTGGACAGTTTTTCTGCCGCTGTATTTGATCGTTGACTCTGGACAAAAGCTACTACACTCGCCAATAGCACCAGCCCTAAAATTATGCCGATAGCGAATAGATCCGGTTTCGATCCTGATATTCTATCCGTTATATATGAAACGATCGCTACAGCAATGAGCACCGCGTTGAAGGGATTAACAATCGCATCCACTAACCGGCTGAACGTCGTACTTTTATGTCCAGCTGTGATAATATTCTTGCCAAATTCATCTAGTTTTTCTGCCGCCTGTGAATCACTAATACCTTTTTCACTAGTTTCTAATCGAGAATATAATTCTCCCTGCCCGATTGAGGCCAATTGTCTTATTTTTTCCTCGTACCGCTTCTGTCCCTTTTGCTCTGACAGTGGTATTCCATTTTTCCTTCTTCGATAAGATAAGATCATGTTCTATATTGTACCTTGTTGCTATCGTAGTTGCAAAGAGTTTTTAAAAAATAAATTGGACAATGAGTCCAATCTATTATTTTGGCTGGGGCGGTAGGATTTGAACCCACGATCACGGGACCAGAACCCGTTGCCTTACCACTTGGCCACGCCCCACTCATACCCTAACAACCGAGGCTATTGTATCACAAGAGAATACTTAAATAAATCATTTACGGTGTTTTTTTATTTCTGAGCGTGGTTTTAGACCCATAGCGTCGTACCAAATTTTTTCGATATTTAATTGTCGCACAACGTAAAAGTTAAATCCTGACCACAGAACATTGAGCGCTAACAACCACCAACCAACATTAAAACAACCCAAAATGCCGAACTGTGAAGCGACAATATCAGTTTCACCAACTGACCAAATTACCACCAAAACCCAGATCCAGGGCGCCATTACTGCCGCCATTCCACCTAATATGTTCGCTAGATAGCTAAGTTTTAAGCGTAGCAAGAACGGTAACGCCGCGAGTTCAGTCAGCAGCACAATGATAGTCGCAGCAATTGCCCAATCGTCATGACCGTCGAATTGAGCACTCAAACTTATCAAAATTTTGTTCAAGCCGATCAATTGTAATACCACCATAACCGCTAACAAACTGGCCGCTAACAAGCCGAGTATTGGAGCGCTCTTTGACAATGGTTTGGGTGCTGGGCGTGCAATAATTCTCATAATACCTCCTTAAAATTCTACTGATCCATTATATCACAACCATAATCATTTTTTAAAGTATGTTGTAATTTTTACAAACTGTGGAAAAAAAGCTTGTGTTTTGTTGGTGTTTCGTGATAGGATGAGCCTGAGCAAAGATTCAAACAAAAACTTTAAAAAGCGCTTGGGCGAAGTTTGCTCAATGTCTCCACCACACACACCTCTTTTAACCCCGACCTCTGTCGGGGTTTATTGAATTCTTGACGCGCCACTTAGCAACAGCAGCGTGATTACCGGATAGAAGCACGTCGGGAACTGGTATATTGCGGAAATTTTCTGGGCGGGTGTATTGTGGATATTCCAGATTAGACCCGTCGCTATAACTTTCGATTTCGGCCGAAGTTTCACCGCCCAATACGCCGGGGATCAATCGAATGATACTGTCGATAATCGTCATGGCCGGTAATTCACCACCAGTCAAAACGTATTGTCCGACGGAAATTTTTTCATCGACAAACTGTTCGACGCGCGCGTCAAAACCTTCGTAGCGACCACAAACTAAAATTAGGTCATCGTTCGCATCCGCGTATCGCTCTGCATCGGTCTGGTTCCAAACATGCTCAGATGGCGTCATTAGGAGAATTTTGGCGCTGGGTTGAGTTTTTTTGGCCGATTCGATGGCCGCCACTAGCGGTTCAATCATCAGAAGCATACCATCTCCACCACCGTAAACTGTATCGTCGACTTGGCGGCGCGGTCCTAAACCAAAATCCCTTAGATTGATCAGCTCGAATTTGACTGCGCTTTCTTTCTGCGCCTTCCATAGCATCCCAGCATTTAGATACGGTTCAACTACCTCTGGAAATAACGTAATTATTTGAAATTTTCTCATTTTTCTATTTTAGCACAATTAAAAATCCCCCGCCGAATGACAGGGGGTTTCTAACACGCATAAGTCTCGCATCGTGTTTAGTTCTCGCATGAACTATCGACTATTATATATCAAGATCATCCAAATCCGCAAGCTCTTCGCGAGTCTTTTTCGCCAAATCGCTTTCGTTTTCCACAACTTCGGTGTTAATTTTGTCCACAGTCTCGACTTTTTCGGTGATTTCTGTCGCAATGTCCTCAGTTTTGAAAGTAGTTTTGGTCAGTGGTGTTTCTTCGCGTTCTGACTCTGGTTTGTCAACATCAATAATCTTCAGGTTATAGTGTTCATCGTTTTTAGTACCAAGGGCGCGTAACAGATTACGCAAACTTTGCGCGGTTGCACCGTGTTTACCAATCACTCGTCCCAAATCCTCTGGTGCTACCGTCAATTTAAGCAAAATACCTCGATCGTCGACGATGCGCTCGACAACTACCGCATCCGGTTTATCAACTAACTGTTTGACAACGTATTCGATAAATTGTTGTTCAATCATACTCCTCCTTCTCAGCCTTGGCTAAAATTAACTGCTAGTGCTATTGTAACAAAAACCACCGCGTGGTGCAAATTGTACAGTAACTTTAAGTTTTCATTCGGTTGGTGTTTCTGACACTTTTTCAGCAGGGACAGTCTCTACCTTAACTTCTTCTGGTTGGTTTTTGCGCAATTTGTCCGGATTGCGAGTAGTACGCGTCTTGGTTAAGTTTGGTTTTTTGACCCAACTTGGTAATTTAATTTTGGCATCACTCAGTAGTTTAACTACGCGCGGACTAGGTTGTGCGCCATTGTTCAGATATTTTTCAATCTGTTCTTTATCTAAACTGGTTTCTTTGGTGTGCGGGTTGTAATTACCGACGTAGGCAATAACTTTACCGCTGGACGGGTGCTTAGCAGCATCCTGAACCACCACGCGATAAGTGGCGAAATGCGTCTTGCCATAACGCCTCAAACGAATCGTTAACATTTTACTCCTTGTGAAAATTTATGACGGTTTCTTGACATATTGTAGCAGATGGATCAGATTTTCGCAAGACCGCTGATCATGCAACTAGGATAAATTAATTTATTTTTTCTTTCGATAAGTCAAAATCGCTTCGCGAGCGGCATTCTGTTGAGCAATCTGTTTACTACTACCTTCACCGTGACCAATTTCGCGACCAGTCACAAAAACACCCACTGTGAAGGTTTTATCATGATCAGGACCATCTTCGCTCAGTACGCGATAGTTAGGGGTTTCGCCGTCAATTCGCTGACTGATTTCTTGTAAATATGACTTTGGATCACGCCAACTGCCGTTTTCTAAGATATTATCAATTTGTTGTAAAATGTGAACGTTAATGAAGTTTTTTGCTACTACGTACCCTTGATCAAGGTAAATCGCACCGATTAGCGCTTCGAACGCATTAGCTACGATATGTAACCGAGCCGTTTCCGACCCCTGTTTCTCACCGCGTGACATACGAATTAACGGTTCATAACTTAGATTAGTACCCGCCGCTGCGATACTTTCAGTGCGCACTAAGGCCGAGCGCCATGAAGTCAAAATCCCCTCTGGTTGTTCGAAATTGTTGAATAGAAATTCTGTAGCGACTAACTCTAAAACAGCATCACCCAAAAATTCTAATCGTTCGTTATGAGCTTTGGCGGATTTTCGGTGTTCATTAACATAACTGCGATGTGTCAACGCTGTGACCAACAGTGACGGATTTTTGAATTTAAAACCTAATTTTTCGCGCGCAAATTTTTGATAAGGTGTGAAATCTACTCCCGCCACCGATGGTACAATCGGCAAATCTTCGGCCCTGCGATCAAACTGTCCTCCGGGAATTTTCTTCTGAGATGGATTTTTGTTGGGCATCAGGTAATTTCTCCTCTTTGACGCAGACGTTTACGAGCCAACAGAACTAACTTAGCCACATCTTCGTAAGCGATTTTCTCAATGGCTTCATCAAAGTCGAACCAGCGTACATCACGCATCCATTCTTCTTTTTTCGGTGTGTCGTTTTTGCCAGCTCTGAACAGATAAGTTTGCATGTTAATAATGACCAGCGAATTGACACGACGATAACGAAAATTCACCTTACCGAGCCAACAGACCGGTTCGATGTCAAACAGTCCAACTTCTTCGCTGATTTCGCGAATTGCTGATTCTTGCGCTGTTTCACCTTCTTCGATATGACCTTTGGGGATGGTCCAGCGATCGCGCACATCTTGGAATAGTACAACTTGTAATTTACCAGTTTTGGTGATGCGGTAAACTACACCACCCGCTTCGGCCTCGCGGATAATTTCATTAATCGCTGGTTGTTTACGCCAAAATGGTCGAGTTAACTTTGAAAAATCACTCTCATCAGTGTAGTTTTCACTCTTAATGGTCGTCAAATCTGGTGCAGCATTTTCAGCATGATGATCATGAGGTTTCGTCATTTAGTCTTTTCCTCTCCGTTCATTTGACGCCAAAGTGTTCCCAGGACGCCATTTATGAACCGCGAGGAATTTTCTGAACCGAATGATTTTGCGAGTTCTACCGCCTCATTGATGACAACTTTTGGTGGTACTAGTTTGGCCATTTTGGACAACTCATAAGTTGCCATGCGTAGTAATTCGTGATCGATCAGTGCAATCTGGTTAAGTGGCCATTCTGGTGCTACTGGCGCTAACTTAGTATCTAATTCTTTCGCTGATTTAGCTACACCACGCACCAGTTTTTCGACAAATGTTTTATCATCAATTTTCTCATTATAACGATCTAAATTACGTGCCAAAATCTCGTTCAAATCAGCACTACTGTCGCCTAAATCTCGTCGAAAATCGTATTCGTAGAGCGTCTGCAGGGCGATAATCCTACCCAAGTGCCGATTGCTTGCCATTTTTCGGAAAATTCCTCTTAGCTTAATCTGTTATTAAAGTTTACCCCGGAGCTATTTTGTCCTTTTGCCGGTTTCGCGTTTGGTAGTGGCGACTTTAACCGGTGATTTACTATTAACCTTACGAGCTAATTTTAACTTTAAATGGCTGCGACGCAACCCAGTCTTACGCGGACTAGACTGTTTTTTTGGTTCACTGCTCATTGTTTCTCCTCTCGTTTTATCTGCCTCTATTTTAACGAATTTTCCCAAATTCCGCAAGTCAAAGTTAAAGAGTGACGATATTCACAATTTTCCCTGGTACGTAAATGATACGTGTCGGTTTTTTGCCCGCGATAAAGTTCTTGACATTTTCGATTTCAAGGGCGAATTGTTCGATTTCTGATTGCTGGGCGGTAGCAGCAATCTTCATTTCCCCGCGCAGTTTTCCGTTAACTTGAACAGCGATGGTGATTTCGTCAGTTTCTAGGAATTTTTCATCATATTTGGGCCAACCGACGGATTCGATTGGATCTTTATTTCCCAATTGTTCGTATAACTCACTCGCGATATGTGGGGCGAATGGTGCTAGTAATCTGAGCAGGATTTCCAGGTTTTCGCGACTAACTTTTCCTGATTCTTTGGTCAAGGAATTCAAATATTCCATCAACGCCGCGATCGCTGTATTGAAATTCAGTTTTTCCAGATCCTCGGTGACTTTTTTGACGGTGCGATGTTGCGAACGCAACAGCGCATCGTCATCCCTCACTTCTTTCGAAGAAAGTGGTGAGGGATTCATATGTTCCTGTACCAATTTCCACACCCGCCCCAAA
>JGI24696J40584_12961513_pt1 | contig 19122 bp, 8 predicted proteins | sample TergutCo191P4_FD_40584 | JGI IMG/M metagenome (IMG submission 40584)
CGGCGATGCCGCCGCCCGCCGTGCGCACGGTGAAGGCGTCGTCGCCCAGGGCCGCGTCAAGCCTGACCCTGATCGCCGGGCCGCCCGGTTGCGAGGTGATCTCGAAGGGCGCGGCGGTCATCAGGTTCAGGTAATGCCGCAGCTCGGCGGCGGCGTAGGCCTCCGGCGGGGCGGGGCCGGGGGTGGTAAGGATTTTGAGGAGAGGGCTGCCGTTTTGTGCGATCATATTGGCCTCCTATACAATATCCTGTTCCGCCAATTCCATCATGTCCTCGAAGCCCACCGGGCCGTCGGCGCCGTTATCGGCAAGCAGGCCGTGGTAGCGCCCCAGCCAGTAGGGCATAATCATGTTGTACGATTTTTGCAGGTACTTGCCCATCCCGCCCGAGGCCGCCGCGTACACGTCGCTGCCCATGGAGCCGCGCTCGTCCATCGGCAGGCCGAGCGGGAAGCCCGTGGCGGGGTCGTAGAGGCGCTCGCCCTCGGCCTGTGCATCGGGGCGGGTGGCGTTGTCGATACGGAAGCCCCGGGGATTCACCGGGAAGCGGGACAGCTGCCAGGCGAGAACCTCCGCCAGGGGGCGGCCCCGGGCGTCCTTGATTTCGCGGCCGTTGTGGGCCAGCTGGTAGGTGAGATACCACTCCACGTCGCGGGAGTATTGCAGCACCTTCCACCAGGAATCGGCTCCCATACGATATTTTTCAACAAGCACGGGGTCGCGCTCCAGCTGCAAAAGGGTGTAATACGATATGGCGGACATGCGGATGTCCGAGTAATTCATAAACTGGATGATGGAATGGAACATCTCCTCGTCCGAGAACTCCTCGCCGCCGAGCTCCCGGCCCAGGGCCACGTGCCTGTCGTAGTATTCGCCCAGCAGGTCGGCATAACGATAAGGCTCGTCTAAAGCCAGCTTGCGGTAGATGCCGTGCCATTGGGCGTCGCCCGTCACGTGATGGGCGACTTTGAACAATTGCAGCAGGATGGAAAGCCCCAGGGGGGCGTCCAAAAAGCCGTCGCTGCCGCGGTTGGAGTAGTACTCCCGGCTCATGCGCGCCCAGGAGGTGGGCTGGCCCCCCGCGTCGGTGTGGCAGAAATCGTTGCCGGCGATGTGCTTCGCGTGGCGTGCGGCGATGCCGGAAATGATTTGCGCCAGCTCCGGGTCCTCGGGGCCGAGGATGTCGTAGGCCAGCTGCCACACGGCGTAGTGCCCCACCAGCTCGTCGTTGGAGGTGTCGCACTTGTAGGTGATGTCGTCGTCGTTCCAGCCGTCGTCGGCGTAGAGGCGGCGCAGGCGCTCCGGGATGGGCAGGGAGCTGTCCACGGACAGCAGGGGGGGCATGTCGTCGCCCTTTTTCGTCGTCGTCGGCACCCGCACGGAGATCAATTTGCCCTCGGGCGTGTATTTCTTGCGGAAGAACACCCCGTCGCTGAAATGCACGGGGTCGTCCGCCGGGTCGTTGACATGGTAGGTGCGGGCGATGTAGCCCTCCGCGTTGCGGAACACGATCTCTGGCATCGCGTCGGCCGCGGCCCAGTCGGCGGGCTCCAGCGGCGCGGGGTCGTGGACCACCATGCCCGTCGGCCCGTTCTCGGGCAGGGTGGTGGCGTAGGGGCGGCCCTCGATGAGGTATTCCTTGCTGCATCGGTTCGACGCGGCCTTGTTGTAGCGCACGAAGGCCGGCACCGTGCCCTTCCACCCGGGGATGCAGCACAGCAGCAGGCAGGCCTCCGTCCAGAGCGTGGCGAGCTCTTTTGCCCGTTGTATATCCTCGGGGGAGGCCTTCGGGTCGTCCCGCAGCACGGCGTAGCGGCACAGGTCGCCCATGGCGACTAAGCTCGTCCAGAGGCCGTCGTTGTCCGAGGCGAAGCCCGTCCAGGCCTTCTTTTCGGCCTTATACACCCCGCCGCTGAGCATGCCGCGCCGGTTCATGCAGCGATAATTTATTTCCGAGTACAGGCAGGCCTTCTGCTGGGCGCTCATGGGCTTGAAGGCGATGTGCGATACGCCCGTCTCGGTCAGCGCGAAAACGCCATCATTGCCGTCGGGCTGAAGGGATTTCACGGTGTTGTCGAGCAAATACCCGTGGGCGCGGAAGCACTGCACACGGTCGTAGGGCTCGGGGTTGGCGGGGTCGACGCGCCACAGGCCCTCGCCTGTGCCAACCCAGAGGACGCCCGCGGGCGACTGCGTATGGCACAGCACGGCCTCTGCGGGCAGGAAATCGGGCAGCAGCGCGGCCTGGCTGTCGTCCAGGGCAGGGAAGGTGAGCGCGTCAAGCTCTTCTGCCTTGTCCGCCCACGCGGCGATGGGCTTGCGTATGGCGAAGCGCTGGGGCGTCGCGCGCATTTGCGCGGGGCTGCCGGTGTAGTCACGTTTGGACATGGGCGCCTCCTTAACCGATTTGGTGTCTAATATTTCCCCAGCAGGCTCTTCTCGCAGAACTCCGGCGCGCCGTGCGCGTGGAGCGTTGCCAGCACGCGGAAGCCCTCGGCCCGCAGGCTGAAGCGGCGCAGGCCGAAGCGCAGCTGGCGCACGATCGTCAGGAGCCTGAACATGTCCGCGAGGGTCTTTTTGCCGTAGGCGAACATCTGGCTTTTGTGCAGGGCGACGGCCTCCACCTGCCGGTCGAAATCCCTTTTTTTGAGCCGGACATAGCGGTTGGGCCTGTCGGTGAACCAATACGCGATGCCCGCGGGCGCCTTTTCGCATGCCGTCCCGCCGAGGTCCTTGATGTAATGGTGGTTGGCGATGTGGATGAAGACGTCGGACACCGCCTTGCCCACCCGCAGGTGGTCCATGTGGAGCTCCGTGGGGACCAGGTGGTCCACGGTGAAAACGATGTCCGGGGCGGCTTTCGCCAGCGCCAGGGCGATTTGGTCCGTCAGCTCCGCCTGACCGTAGCGACCGCCGTCGCGGAAGCCGAGCATGACGATTTCGTCCGCGCCCAGGTGCGCCGCCGCGGCCCGGGCCTCCGCCTCGCGCGTGATGACGAGGTCCTCCGGCAGGACATCCGGGGTCTCGCCGCCGTAGCGGCCGTCGGTGGCGATGATATAGGTGACGTGCTTTCCCAGGGCCTTCAGCCGCGCGACAGTGCCCCCCGCGCCGATCTCGATGTCGTCCGGGTGCGGCGCGACGAAGCAATAGCGCTCGTAATTCAACAGCTTCGGGGCGGGGAGGGCCAGCTTGAAGATCAGCTTGAACATGGTGCAGCTCCTTCTTTCGGCTGCGGGCGACAGGTTGCCGCCCCTACAGGCAAGCCGGGCTTTCCCTGAGGAAAACCCGGTTCTTGCATGATTCTTTACGCAATTTCAAAAATATCGGGCGTGAGGGAGGACAGCTTCTTGCAGCCCTCCGCCGTCACCACGTACATGTCCTCCACCCCCAGCTGGGTGTCGCCGTAGGCCTCCCAGGCCTCGATCTCGAAGACCATGTTCTCCTCGAAGGCCATGTCGGGGCCGCCCAGGGAGCCGAACAGGTGCGCGTCCTCCACCTGCAGGCCGATGCTGTGCCCCATCAGGTAGGCCGCGCCGCCGGGCACGTGCTCGTCGTACCACTCCGCCGCCGCGTCGCTGAGCTGCGCCATGTTGACGCCGGGGCGGATGTTCTCCGCGCAGTAGCGCTGCAAGCGGATCAGGCCGTCCAGGACGGTCCTGGCCTCGCCGTCCGCCTGCCCGAGGATGGCGTGTTTGTTGAGATCGGACACGTAGCCCTTGTAGACCGCGCCCAGATCGAGGCGGACGATTTCGCCGCGCTGTAATTCGCGGCCCACGCCCGGGGCCTCGGGGTCGGAATCCCCGAAGCGGATGGTGAAATGGTTCCAGTCCTCGGCCCCTTGGCGCAGCATTTCCGCGCGGGCGAAGCTGATGAGCTCGTCGTCGGTGAGGCCCTCTTTCAAGATGCCAAGGCACTTTTCTGTCACGGTTTGGGTGATCTCCATGGCGCGGGTGAGGCGCGCGAGCTCCTCTTCCGACTTGACCAGGCGCAGGGTATTGAGGATGTCGTCGCAGACCACCAGCTCCGCCTCGCCGGCGGCAAGGGCGTCGGCCACGTATTTGGGGATGTCGGATTCCACGCCCACGCGCCCGCCGAAGCCCATCTCCTCCAGGGTGGGCAGCAGCATATCCTCGATCATATCGCGCGAGAAGATGGCTATGCTGTCGTCCGCCCAGCAGAACTCGTCGATGCTCATGAAGCCGACCCAGTTGAGCACGGTGACGCTGCCGTCCCGCTTGATCACGCTGAAGTTCGGGAACTTGTTGTCCAGGGCCTCCAATATGGGGTTGGGCGCGCCGTGCAGGGTGGGCAGGCCGGTGGTATACCAGACATTGCGCGGCGAGGTGACAACCATGAAGTCCAGGTTATGCCGCTCCATCAGGGCGGCGGCGCGCTGTTTGTTGTAGCCTACGGGTGGTTGCATAGGTGATCTATTCCTCCTTCGGCTTCTTTTTTCGATGTACCACGAATCGGTTCAGGGGATACAGCCAAGCGGTGGCGAGGATGGTGGACACCGGCCTTGCCGCCAGCTCCCCGTAGTGCGCGATGGCCCCGCCCATGCCCGCGGTGACGCGGATAATCTCCATGCCCACCCAGGTGGTGGCGAAGATGGAGAACGTGACCATGCAGAAGTGCAGGAAAATACTCACCGCCGGGTTGGCGTCCGCGGCGAAGGTAAATTTCCGGTTGAGCACGAAGCCGACGGTCTCGCCCAGGGCCGTGGAGAGCAAAAACGCCCACAGGAAGCCCAGGCCCTCGTATTCGAGCACCCATATGCTCACCGGGGCCGTGTTGAAGCTCTTGAACAGCACGTAGGCGAACAGGTAGTAGGAGCCGATCTCCACCGGGACGCCCACCGCGCCCACCAGGTTCCACTTGATGAACTTGTAGATCTCGGCGTGCTTTTCCGTGAAGGCTTTGAATTTCACGCGCAAGGCATTGAATTTCTCGTTTTTGATTTGTTTCATGCCGCGCCCTTTGTGGGGATTTTCCCGTCCACTTTGGCGTAGAGGCTCTTCGTCTCCTCCAGGGCCAGGATCTCCTCACGGCTGACCGGGCGCTGCTCGATGAAGGACAGATAGCCCATCAGCGCGCAGGTGACGGCGCTGGCGGCGTCCTCCAGGGTGTAGGCGAAGGGCGTGCCCTCCAGCAGGCACTGGGCGAAGTGGTCGTCCGTGTTGCGCCCGGAGATGAAGTAGTAGTCCGGGAAGGCCCCGTGGCGCACCTCCGGCTCGTCCCAGTCGTAGGCCATGTCGCCGGCCTGCTCCGCCTCGGAGTAGATGCGCAGGGCGGGCTCGCCCTCGTGGTTCTCGATGATGGAGCCCTGGGAGCCGTAAATCTCCGTGCTGTTGTTGGCGGGGGAGACCTGGGTGGAGCTGACGGTGATCTCGGCCATGGCGCCGTTCTGAAAGGTGGCGATGCAGATGGCGTTGTCGTCGCCCTTCATGGGCAGGGTGGCCACCTGCTTGCGCATGAGCATCATCACGGATTCCACGCGGTCGCCCAGGATGTACTCCAGGCAGCCGAACTTGTGCACAGACATATCCAGCCAGCAGCCGCCGCAGCGGTAGAGGTCGCCCTTCCAGGTATCCGGGTTCTCGTTGGCCTCGATCTCGTTGCAGCCCTCGTAGGTGCGCACGAGGCAGACGTCGCCCACCAGGCCCTTCTCAATCGCGTCGTGCATGGCGTTGTGGATGGGAAGGAAGCGGTGGTTTTCCGCGATCATCAGGCGCACGCCGTTGCGCTCGGCGTCCGCGATCATTTTGCGGCAGCCCTCCAGGGTCATGGCCATGGGCTTTTCGCACAGCACGTGCTTGCCCGCGTTCAGGCATTTCTCCACGATCTCCTCGTGGATGTCGTGCGGCACGGAGACCAGCACCGCGTCGATGTCCGCGGCCAGCAGCTCCTCCAGGGTGCGGTAGGGGGTCATTTCATTGGCGGTGAAGCCCTCCGCCACCTCGCAGGCCAGCTCCCAGTTGAGGTCATGCACCGCGGTGTACTCCACGTAGGGCGAGTCCTCCGCGCCGTCCGTGTGAAAAAAGAAAGGGAACCCGCAGCCGACGAATCCCATTTTTATGCGTTCCATAAGTACTCCTCCTTTTGTGATCGTGCCCGGCGCCGCAACGATGTTCCGTTGTAACGCCGGGCGCGGGTTATGCTGCTGTTACAGCGCGGCCCATTCCTCCACGACCTTGTCGAGGATCTCCGGGGTCAGGCCGAACTGCTTGGCCTGGGGGAACTTCGAAATGGTGCGGAAGGTCATCATGTAGCCCAGCTTCAGCTGGGGGTTCGTCGTGAAATCGGGGAAGTACTTCGCCAGGATCTCCACCGCCGCGGGGTTCTTCATGATGTCCTTGAGCTTGGTATCCAGAGTGATCGCCATTTGTTTTGCCTCCCAACAATTTATTTTACCCATTGTAGCACAACGTGCAGGGGCAGTCAAGGAAAACTTACTATTTTTCTCTTGCCTTTTTGCCTTTTTTGATTTATAATTACGGCAAGCAAACAGGGGAGGAACGATTTTATGGAGCAAAAGCTGCTGACCTACACCAAAAAGGAAAAATGGCTTTTCCTGACGGCCATCGTGGGCCAGAATGTGTTTTACGGCATTTTTTCCAGCGCGTTCGACTACTTCCTTCGCTTCACGCTGCTGATCCCCTCGATCGCCGTGGGCACCGCGATGCTGCTGGCCAGGGCCTTCGACGCGTTCAACGACCCCGTGATGGGCGTGTTCGTGGACCGGACGAACACGAAATGGGGAAAGTGCCGCCCGTACCTCTTCGCCGTCCCCATCTTTTTGCTGCTGACCACCGTCATGAGCTTCATGTCCCCCTTCGGGACCTACACGCACTCGCGGCGGCCCGCGCTTGTGGCGGCGTGGGCCTTCGCGGCCTATGTGCTGTTCAGCGTCGCGTATACCGTCAGCGACATCCCGCTCTGGGGGATCACCTCGCTGGCCACCGAGGACCACAACGACCGCAACAAGCTGCTGGCCAACGCCCGCGTCGTGGCCGCGGCGGGCATGGGCCTGGGCTTTATCGTCATGCCCATCGCCGAATCCCTGGGGCTCCGGCTGGGCAGCGACCAGAGGGGCTTTTTGGTCACTGCGGTTATTTTCGCGGTGCTCGGCTTTGCGATGATGCAGCCCGTGCCCTTCGGCATGAAGGAGAGGATCAACCCGAAAAAAGAGAGGACCGGTATCTTCCACGCCTTCAAGGTCATGTGGGGCAACAAGCCCTTCCGGCGCATCCTGGTCTCCGGCGTGCTGGCGAGCCCGAAGATGCTCATCATGCTTGTGGCGCTGCCCCTGATGACCTACTATTTCAACAACGACAAAGAACACCCCATCAGGGGGGTGCTCCTGATGGGGCTGGTGCTGGCCGGGCTGTTCGGCGGGCAATTTATCGCGCAGGGCCTGACGCCCAAGCTGTTGACGAAAATCTCCAAGAAAAAGCTCTTCATCTACTCGAACCTGTTCGCTGTGCCGCCCAGCCTGCTTGCCTTCCTTCTGTATAAGATCAGCCCGACGAACCTGATCCACCCCGTCAACATCGGCCTGCTCGCGGTTTGCTTCACCTTTGTGGGCATAGGCATCGGGGTCCCCGTGGTATTGATGTCCATCATGATCGCCGACTGCGTGGACTACCAGGAGTACACCACGGGGGAGCGGCCGGACGGCGTGTTCTTCGCCGGGCAGAGCTTCGTGGCCAAGCTCCAGACCGCGGTGGCCTCGTTCATCATGGGGATCGGCTACAACCATGTCGGGTTTTCCGACGCGGCGATAGAAAAGGTGAAGGACTACATCGCGGCCGGCGGCGTGGCGCGCACCAACCCCGAGTTCCAGCCCTACATGATGATCATGTTCTTCCTGATCACGATACCGGCGGCGGCGGGGTATCTGCTGACGGTACTCCCCATGCGGAAATACGAGCTGGATACGCAGGAGCATGACAGGATTATGGAGGAGCTGAACCAGAGGAGGCACGGGGCGGAATAAATGCAGAGACGCACGGCAGTGCGTCTCCCGGCAAAGCAAGACTATGTTTTCTATACAGGAGACGCACTGCCGTGCGTCTCTACATCATTGTTCAGTAATTCCCGAACCACGTATGCTCCCCGACCTCCGGCATCACATGCGTGTGGCTGATACCCAGCACGCGGAAGGCCTCGGCCTGGAGGGCGCAGCGGCGCAGCCCGTAGCGCAGGCTGCGCATCATCACCATGAGCCTGAACATGCCGCCGACGGTTTTTTCGCCGCCGCCGTAGGGCTCCGCTTGGTTCATCTGGCTGGCGTGCAGCGCCAGGGCCCCCATCTGTTGCTTGAAATATTTCGTCGTCCGGATGTAGCGGTTGGGCCGGTTGGTGAACCAATACGCGATGCCCGCGATGGGCCTGCCGGGGATCTCCCCGCCCAGCTCCTTCATGTAATGGTGGTTGTTCAGGTGGATGAAGGCGTCGGACACCGCCAGGCCCACCCGCCGGTGGTCGGGGTGGAGCTCCGTGGGGACAAGGTGGTCCACCGTGAAGATGATGTCCGGCTTCGCCTTGGCTATGGCCAGGGCGATCTGCTTTTTCAGCTCGTTCTGGTCGTACCAGCCGGACTCGCAAAAGCCCAGCAGGACGACCTCGTCCACGCCGAGATACGCCGCGGCGGCCTTTGTCTCCTCAATACGCAGCCTGACGACCTCCTCCGGGGGCATATCGGGCGCGGCGCCGCCGTACCTGCCGTCGGTGGCGATGATATAGGTGACGTGTTTTCCCATAGCCTTCAGGCGCGCCGCGGTGCCGCCCGCGCCCAGCTCGATGTCGTCCGGGTGCGGGGCGACGAAGCAGTAGCGCTCGTAGCGCAGGAGTTTGGGCATGGGCATGCCAATCTGCCGCATCCATTTGTACATGGGAGGGCTCCTTTCCGGTGCATACATACGGGGAGGACGCCATACGTATTCTACCACAGAACCCGGCCGATTGCAAGCGGTTTCAAAAATACCGCGCCCGCGCCGCCAAAGCAAGGAAGGGGCGCCTTTCGGCACCCCTTCCCGCGCATCAGGCCGTTATTTTCTTTCAGCCGAAGATCCTTTGGAACCAGAGGATGAGCGGCATGAGCCAGTTGATGATGCGCAGCAGGTCGTGGATATGGTCCAGGGAATACCGGGTGCCGAAGAGCCTGTGCCACCAGAGCACCAGGTGGATGGTCCAGTGCAGCATCGTGCGCCCGAAGCCGGAGGGGATGATCATGTCCGTGAGCATCGTCACGAGCTTCTCGCGGTTCGCGTCGTTCTGCACAACGTTGACCAGGATCGTCAGGAGCACCGTGAGCAGGTCCGCGCGGTCCTGCTCGCTGACCGCCGAAAGGAACCGGGCGGTGTGGCCGGAAAGCGAGGGGTACGGCGTCAGGGTGCCCACGCGCAGGCCGGCCAGGATGCCGGAATTCAAACCGGCGATGCCCAGCGGGGCCAACAGGTCGTCGAGCAGCTTGTTGATGTCCAGGGTGAAGAGCCTGCCGGCGGAGCCGGTGACGCTGCCCAGCACCGATTGGAGGGCGTAGAGCGCGTTGTCCAGGCTTTCCTGCAGCGGGGAGTTCCCGTTGCCGTCCGGGACGGTGAAATACGCCAGGTTGGGCAGCAGCTTCAGCAGGCTGTCCGCGGGGTTGGTCACCAGCTGCTCCACGGCGCAGAGGAGCGGGTCGAGGAGCGCCCGCAGCTTCGCGTCGCCGCTTAGGGCCGCCACCGCGCTTGCCGCCTTGATTTTGCCCTGGGCGCCCAGCGGCATCAGCAGGGCCTCGTAAATCGGGATCAGGCCGTACTGGTAGCCCTCATAGCCGAAGGCGGTGAGCAGGCCCTCGCCGCCGCCGTGGTTGACCACGGGGAACGCGCCGCTGAGGATTTCGATGTCCTTGCCGAAGAGCAGGAAGTCGAGCAGCTTCTCCGCGGGCAGCAGGAAGCGGATCAGCTCGCTGACGAAGCTCTGCTGGCTGTTGACCTTGCCCGGGGTGAAGCTTTGCAGGCTGCTGAGGATGGCCGGTACGTCGACGTCCGCGCCGCCGATTTTGACGACGCCCTCCAGCAGGTCCGCCAGGGTCCTGCCCTCCACGAGCTTCATATTCAGGTCGAGCCCGGCGACGGCGTCCTGCACCGCCTTCACGATGGCGTTGAAGTTGTCCTGGGTATACAGGGCGTCGCCCAGCATGTCTCTCAGGTAGCTGTCGGCCACCTGCTGGCCGGCCTGCAGCGGCACCGCGCCCAGGGGCTTGCCGTAGAGGATGATCCAGATGTTGTCGAGATACTTGCCGAAGTTCTTCGTCATGTCCAGGGCGTTGTTCTTCGACCAGATGGTGCAGCCGTAGAGCGAATTGGAGATGGCGCCCGTGTTGAGATCGGGGTAGCGCACCGGGGTGAGCGAGCCCTTCGCGCGGCCGCTGTAGTTGAGCAGGTTCACAAGGCCCGTCAGGCTGTTCTCCTCCAGCAGGTCGAACGCGCCCAGGACCTTCAGCAGCTGCGTGAGGAAATCCGCGTTATCAACCTTCACGTAGGAGCCCTTGTCGTCCTTGCCCAGCTCCTTTAGCGTGCCGGGCAGCAGGGGGATGGCGCCGGCAATCAGGTCCGTCAGCTTGACGCCGCCCAGCAGGCCGCCCGCCAGGCCGTCGAGCAGGGTGCCGTTGGCGTCGCCGATGAAGTAGATCACGTTGGGCAGCACCTTCACAAGGGTGTTCACCGGCTCCTGCGCCAGCTTGTTCAGGAGGAACAACAGCGGGTCCACAACAGCGGCGATGACGTCCGCATCCGTGACGACAGCTTCATAGGCCTTTACGGTGAAGCCGTCCACGTCCGCGCCCAGGCCCAGCAGCAGCGGCATCACGCCCTTGCGGTAGCCGTCGCAGCCGAACACCCGCATCAGGCCCTGCCCGCCGTTGACGTCTGGATCCTGGATGACCATCAGGTCGCTTTCGAACAGCAGCACGCGCAGCAGCGGCACCAGCGGCAGCAGCAATTTGGTCAGCGCCGCCTTGAAGCTCGCCTCGTCCGTGATGGCCCCATAGTTTTCGAAGTCCTCGAAGGGCGCGAACACCTCTTCCAGGTCGAACGCCTCGCCATCAATAAGCACGGCCTTCTTCAGCAGGTCGCAGAGGCTCATGCCCTCCAGCTCCACGCCGTCGAGGGACTTCTTCAGGCCCAGCACCAAGTCCACAAGCAGCTGGAAATTATCCTTGCTATAGAGCGTCTTGCCGATCAGGCCCTCTATGGTCTCCGTGACGGTGTCCTTCAGCGCCCCGGTGAAGAACGTGGATTGCTCCGGCGGTTCGCCCGGTTCGCCCGGTTCACCCGGTTCGCCCGGTTCGCCCGGCTCGCCCGGCTCTTTTGTCGTCCATTGTTTGATTAGAGCGATCAAATCGAACAGGTCGGCCGCCTGGTATTCGCCGCCCATCTGCTGCAGCAGCGCGAGCACCGGATGGATGATCTTGTTGACCGCCTGGACGGCAGGCGACTCCCTGCCGGGCTGGACGGCCTGCGTCTGGGGAGCGGCGGCGCCGGCGGTACTGACGCCGCTGACGGCATGACCGGCGCTGCTGAGCCCGAGGCCGCTCAATGGTCCGCCGCTGATCCACGCGTTGAGCTGGTTCTCTAGGGCGGTGTTGCCCGCGGCGAGCTTTCTCCACGCCCAGTTGATCACGCCGTCCGCATTATCCATCAGGAACTGCGCGTGGTCGCGCTTGAACCACGGGGGATAGATCACCGCGGCTGCGGCGGGGGCCTTACCGTAGTCGATCCGCTCCGGCCCGGCGGGCTTGGTGTTATTGACGTTCAGCAGGTTCACAAGGCCGGTCAGGCCGTTGTCCTCCAGGTAGCCCAGCGCGCCGGTCACAGCCAGCAGCTGCAGCAGGAAGGCGTTCTTGTCCGCCTCCAGATAGCGGGCGGCGGCGGGGGTTTCGCCGTAGACGCCCACCGCGTTCCAGGGCGGGGCGAAGGTCTTGGGATTGCCCACCGCCAGGGATTCGAAGGTCAGGCCGGGCAGCACGGCCGCCAGCAGCCCGTTGAGCGTGCCGGTGAGCCCCAGGTCGGTCAGGTCGACGTCCGCTTCTTCCAGCAGGCCTGCCAGCAGCGGCACGCGGCCGATCACCTTGGAAAGCGGGTGCAGCAGGGCGTTGACCGCCTGCTGCAGGATCGAATCCTTGCCGCCGCCCAGCAGGTAGGCCGCGTTGGGCAGCAGCTGCACCAGGGTATCCGCCGGGCTTTGCGCCAGCTCGTTGAGCAGGTACAGCAGCGGGTCCAGGATGGCATAGAGCATATCCTCGTCATTGCCCAGGGCCTTGAAAGCGGCGTAGTCCAGCAGGCCGGAGGTGGCGGCGTCGGTGAAGCCGCCGATATTCGCGCCCAGGCCCAGCAGGATGGGCAGCAGGCCCGCCTGATAACCGTCCGCGCCGTAAATCTTGACCAGGCCCTTGCCGCCGTTCACATCCGGGTCGACCGCCGCCGCCAGGTTGCCCTCCACCAGCAGCACGCGCAGCAGCGGCGCGGCGGGCGCGAGCAAAGCCACCAGCTTCGCCTTGAAGGCCGCCTCGCTGTTGACCGGCGCGGGGGCCGCCTTGTAGGCCTCGAAGCCCGCGAAGAGCGCGCTTAACCCTAAGCCCACATAGACGCCGGGGGCGGTCTCCACCCGGATGGACTGCTCCAGCAGCTGCGTGAGCGGCATGCCGATCTGGGTGTCCACGCCGTCGAGGGTCGCTTTCAGCCCCAGGACCTGGTCGACGATGGCGTTGAAATTATCCTGCGTATAGATGGTGGCGCCCAGCACCTGGTTGATGGCGGCCTCCAGGGTGGCGGGCGCGGGGCTGGGGAAGGTGATGCCCAGCGCGCTTTCCAGGCTGCCCTGGAGGACGGTGCCCTTGACCAGGTTGTTCCAGGCCCAGTTGAGCACGCTGTCGATGTTGTCCATCAGGAAGGCCAGCTGGCCGGCGGTCAGCCAATCCGGCCTCGGTACCTCGGCCGGCGGCACGTAGGGCGCTTTCTTGTAGTCCACCGGCACGGCGGGGCCGTTGGGGTTGGTGTCGTCCAGGTTCAGCAGATTCACGAAGGAGCGCAGGTCGGCGTCGCCCAGGGGGATGTCCCCGCCGGTCAGCGTGAGGACCAGCGCGAGGAGCTGCCCCAGCAGCATGCCCTTGTCGGCTGTTACGTAGCTCGCGCCCGCGAAGGCCGGGTCGTCGTCCCTGCCCAGCGAGAGCCACGGCGCGGTGAATTTCGTCTTCGTGCCCACGGCCAGCTGGGCGAGGTCCACGCCGTAATCGGCCTTGAGGCCCGCCAGCAGCTTGCCCAGTTCGCCGTCGAGCAGCTTGCCGGCGTCCAGGTCCACAGTTACCAGGCCTTCCAGGCAGGCGAGGACCACCGCGGCCGGGTGGCAGATGTTGTTCAGGGCCTGCCCCAGGACGGAGGGGTTTCCGTCCGCCAGGGCGAGGTACGCCACGTTGGGCAGCAGCTGCAGCAGGGTGTCCGCCGGCTTGGCGGCCACCTTTTCCAGCAGGAACAGCAGGGGGGCGAGGATGGCGTCGATCAGCTCGGCGTCGGAGCCGGCCTTCACGTCCGCGTAGGGGACCAGGGTCTCCGGGTAGCCCGGCACCGCCGCGCCCAGGCCCATCAGGATGGGCAGCAGGCCGGTCCGGTAGCCGTCGTAACCGTCGAGCTTGATCAGGCCCTTGTTGTTATTGATGCTGCCGTCCTTGATGAGCAGCAGGTCGGCCTCCGTTAAGAACACCCGCAGCAGCGGCGCGAAGGGGAGCAGCATGGCGGTCAGCTGGGCCCGGAAGCCGCCCGCCGTGCCGTCGACGGCGGCATAGGCGCTGTCGCCCGGGTTCGCCAGGAGGTGCTTCTCCAGCTTATCGAAGAGGGCGTCGACATCCAGCGGGGTGTTGCCCGTTACGACGAGCTTCTCCAGCAGGCCTTTCAGCGGCAGCGGGCCGCCCAGCTTCAGCAGGACACCGAGGTCGGCGTCGTCCAGATAGCCCTTCAGGCTGTACAGCCAGCCCGCCAGCAGGTCGAAGTTCTCCTGCGTATAGGCGTAGGTGCCCAGGAGGTCCTCCACGGTGGCCTGCAGGCTGTTTTGCAGGGTGACGGGGAGGCTCTTCTCGTCCAGCAGGGCCTGCAGCTTCGCCTTGACCGGCTGGTTGCTGCCCGCGTCGGTGTAGTTGAGGATGTTGCTCCAGGCCCAGTTGAGCACGCCGTCGGCGTTGTCCGCCAGGAACTGCGCGTGGGGCCGGTCGAGCCAGGGCAGGCCGGCCGCGGCGTCCAGCGCCCGCGCGTGGGTGTAGTCCACCGGCAGCGGGCCGGCGGCCTTGTAATCATCTCTGTCGGCGGTGTTCAGCAGGCTGACAAGCCCCTGGAAGCCCTTTTCCTCGATGAGGCCGAACGCGCCTGTGACATAGAGAAGCTTGGTCAGCAGGGCGGGCAGGTCGGTTTTCAGGTAGGAGGCCTTGTCGTCCTTGCCCATGGCCGCCAGGTTGAGGGTGTTCGCCTCGGGCAGCGCGGCGCTGAAGACCGCCGGGGTGCCCACGACCAGGTCCTCGACACGGAACAGGCCGTTCAGCAGGGTGTTGAGCGTGTCGCCGGCCTTCAGGCCCAGGATATCGCCCAGCAGGGCCTTCGAGCTGAGGGCCGTTCCGTTCACGGCGGGGAGATGCGCCTCGTCCAGCAGGACGGTGAGCGGGTGGAGCAGGTTGGCCAGGGCCTGCTGCAGCAGCGAATTGCCGCTTTCGTCGCCGGCGAAGTAGGCCGCGTTGGGCAGCACCCGCAGCAGGGTGTGCACCGGGTCCTTCGCCAGGGCGTCGACGATATACAGGATTGGGTCGAGGATGGCTTCCAGCTGCGCCCGGCCGCCCGCCGCCTTGAAGGCCGCGTAGGGCACGATCTTGGCCGTGAAGCCGGGGATTTCCGCGCCCAGGGCCATGAGGATCGGCAGCAGGCCGGTTTCGTAGCCGTTGTAGCCGTAGACCCGCAGGAAAGCGTTGTCGTCCGCGGGGGAAAGGCCCGGCCCGCCGGGCACGCCCTCCTGGTTGTTGGGCTTGACGGCCGGGTCGCGGATGAGCAGCATATTGCTCTCGGACAGGAACACCTGCAGCAGCGGCATCAGGGGGCTGAGCAGATCCGCCAGCTTCGCCTTGAAGGAGGCCTCGTCCGTGACGCCCAGGGAGGCCAGCGCGGCATTCGGGTTCAGCGCGTAGGCGGCCATGAAGGCGTCGAGCTCCCGCAGGAGGTTATCCGGGTTCGGGATAAACGAGCCGGGGTTCATCGGGTCGGGGATCTCCGGCCGCAGGTCCAGGGCCGTGGCGGCCGCGCCGTCGTAGACGAACACGAGCTTGGCCAGCAGCTGCGTCAGGGTCAGCGGCGCGTTGCCGAGGTCGAAGCCGCCGAAGGCGATGCGGGGCACCTCCACGCTGTCCAGCATATCCCGCAGGCCGAGGAGAAAGCCCGCGGCCTTCGGGAAGTTCCCCAGGACATACAGCTCATTGCCGAATGCTTTGTCCACGGTGTCGCTCAGGCTTGTACCTAGCGCGATGGGGACGTTGTAGTCGCTCAGCAGCCCCTGCAGCCAGGCCTTGATTGTCGGCTCATCCTCGATGAGCTGCGCCCAGGCCCAGTTGATCACGGCGTCCGCGTTGTCCACCAGGAAGTCCGCGTGGGCGGGCCGGAACCAGCCCGGCAGGTCGTTGGAGGCGACCGCGCCCGCCACCTGCGGGGCCTTGCCGTAGTCGATGGGCCGCGGGCCGCCGAACTTCTCGTACTGGATGAGCTTGGTCAGGCCGGTCCAGCCGCCCTGTTCGATCAGGCGCAGCAGCCCCAGCTGGTCCAGCAGGGAGAACAGCGTATAGGTCTTGTCGCCGATGAATACGTTGTTGGCGTCCAGGCCGCCCGAAAGGAACTTGCGCAGGTCCAGGCTGACGGGCTCGCCGCCGATTTCAACGCCGTTCAGCAGGCCGCCCAGGAGGGCCTGTGTATCGACTTTGAAGCCCTCGGTGGCGCTCAGGCTCAGGCCCGCGGGCAGGTTGCCGGCGCTCAGCGGGACATCGAAGACCGGGCGTATGGTATCCAGCAGGACGTACAGCGGGTGGAGCAGGTAATCCAGGCACTGCTGCAGCGGGGAGGCGGCGCCGCCGGTTTCGGAAAGGAAGTACGCCAGCGCGGGCAGCAGGGCCAGGATGCTCTCCACCGGGCTGCCGGGCGTAAACTCGTCGGCGGGCGTGTCCGGGTCGTCACGGTAGCCGACGATGTGGAAGTAAATATCCCTGACGGGATCCAGCAGGGCGTGCAGCCTGGCGATGCCGATGGTGGGGTAGTCGATGGTGACGGCGGCGTTCGCCCACTCGGCGCCGGTAAGGGGCGTCATCCCCAGCGGGACCAGGAGCATGTTGAACAGCGGCGCGACCGCCCCCGCGAAGCCGCCGTTGCCCAGCAGCCCCTTCACAAGGGGCTCCACCGTGGCGGGGTTGTTGTCGCCCTCCAGGATGTCGATGAGGGCCAGCTGCGTGCCGTCCGTCATCAGCACGTCCAGCACCGGTACCACGGGCTCGAGGAAGAGGGCCATCTGGTCCACAAGCTTCGCGATGCTGTCCACATCCGCCGGGGCGGGCATCTCGTAGCCTGTGGGGTTCTCCGCGGATTTGGGCAGCAGCTTCTTCATCGCCGCGTAGACGTCGAAGTGCTTGTAGGCGGCGCCCTCCTTCGTCAGGGCCAGGTGCTCCAGGATGCCGGAGAAGTTCGCCAGCATGCCGTCCTCTTCGATGAGGCCCGCGATGAGCTTCTGTATCATCTGTACGATGTCCACATAGAGCGCGCCGTCGGCCCCCATGTTCTGGATGCTGTCGACAAGCCCCTGGGAGAAGCTCGTTGCGGCCTCCGGGAACAGCGTGGCCCACAGGATGTTCAGCACCGTATCCGCGTTGGCCACCAGGTATTCGCCGTCCAGCTTGGCCTTCTGTTGGCCGGCGGGGGTGTTGAGGTCGGCCCACCACTGCGGGTAGGGGTCGTAGCCGTTCGGGCCCGGGGTGTTGAACACCATCGGGGCGGGCGGGTAGCCCGTGGGGCTGACGAGCTCCAGCAGGGCCGCGGCGGCCTCCGTCGGGGTTCCGTTGCGCTGTACGGGGAGCAGCCCCAGCAGGTACCCCACGAAGGCCTGCATGATGTCCGGCGGGTTGGCGGTGACGTACTGCCGCCGCAGGCTCGAGCCCGCCGCGTAGCGCTTGCTGGTGTAGGCGCCGATCGCGCCGTAGGTGGCGATGCGCCCCGCGTTGAAGGGCGGCAGGCTGAAGCTGCCCAGGTTCATCGTGCCGGTGACGAAGTTCAGCAGGCCGTCCACGCTTTCCAGGAAGCTCAGGTCCACGGCGCCCTTGATCATCTGGCTGATATCCAGCTCGGGGATCGCGTCGATCTTGATGCCCGCGCCGAAGTCGGCAAGGCTGGGCTCGTAGCCAAAGACTTTCCCGATGATGGGGTCGACCTCCACGCCCATGTTGAGCTTCAGGCCGTCCAGCAGCGGCATGACGCGGTCCAGGGAGAACGCGTAGCACATGTTGGGCAGCGCCTTGAGGATCTCCGTGACCGGCTTGCTCTTCACCCTGCCGATCCAGGTGAGGATCGGGTCGACGATATAATTCACCAGGCTGGCCGCGCCGGTGTGCGAATCAAGGGGCAGGCTGCGCAGGTTTTCCAGGGTGGGAACCCCGGTGGTGTCCGTGCCCAGCAGGCACTCGAAAATCGGCGTCAGGATGTTGGCGAAGCCGTCCAGCCCCGTGATGTCCAGGCCCAGCAGGTTCACGTCGCGGTTCGTGACCTCTATCTTCGTGATCAGGTTTACCGTTATGTCCGCCGAGCCCACAAGGTGCGAGTGCAGGGATACCTTGCTCCCGCCGCTGGCCAGCAGCGCCTTGAGCAGGGGCCACAGGCCGTCCATCACGCAGGAAAGCGCCTCCTTGAACTTGGCCGGACTCCCGTTGATGCCCCAGGGCAGGTCGAGGTTGCCCTCCGCGTCGAACAGGCCGGGCGACCTGGCCGGCGTCCAGGCGTTGGTGGGGTAGGCGTTGGGCACGGTGGACCAGATCGGGTTGCCCGCGATGACGGTGGTGGCGTAGGTGCCGGAGGGGGCCCAGCCGGCATAGCCGCCGTCCTTGCCCTTCGCGGCGGTCAGCTTGTCATACACCGCCTGGAAATTCCCCGTGTGCCCCGCGAGCGATTTGGCCAGCTGGTCCGGGTAGAGCCGCACTCTTTCCAGCGGGACCGCGCCGCTGTGCGCCTGCGGCGTGTCGTCGCCGTTATTGAGAAGGGTGTACAGGTGCTTGAGCCTGACGGTCATGCCCCGGAGCGTGATGCCCGCGAAGGAGCCCAGGCTGCCCATGTTGATATTGCCGATCTGCTCCGGCAGCATCGTGGCGAAGACGTCCTCCAGCTGGCCGAGCAGCATGGGGAACAGCAGCTTTATGATGCTGTTGAGCGTTTTGTCATTGAACAGCATTTCGTTCATGACGCTGTCCACCACGTTGGTCATGTTGAAGGCGGTGTTGGGGTTGTCCAGGTCCACCCCCAGGGACGCGATGGTGTCGATCACGTCCGGCGGGAGGTTCAGCGCCTGCAGCAGGGGCTTCAGGTCGCCGCCGGTGCCCAGCAGGGTATCCAGCTTGCCGATGAGCTCCGTCATCACCGCGTCGTCGGCGGCCTGGGCCCCCGGGGCGCGCGGCGCGCCCGCGTTGTGGACATAATCGGCCGGGGCGTTCCAATAGCTTGCGCCCTGGTTGGCCGGGGCCACGTCGCTGAATTTATGCAGCGGCAGGATGTCGTCCGGCCGCGGCGCGCGCCAGGGGGGCGCCAGGGCGGTCTGCTTGAACCAGTTCTCGGGGTGGGCGAGGAATTGGTTGTAGACGTCGAGCACCGCGTGGACGAGGAAGTCGTAGTCGTCCCGCGTGGCCTGGGTCAGGCGGCCCAGCTGGCCGGTTTCGGTGAGGAACTTGTAGATGTCCTGCACCGGGTCCCCGTAGCCCAGGCGGTCGATGGCCTTCTTGATCTGGGCGAAGGTGGCCCAGGAAAGCACCTTGACGTTCCTGCCCGCCGCGTCGATATCGATCTGGTTGGCCGCCTCCAGGCCGTCGATGA
>JGI24696J40584_12961512_pt1 | contig 19094 bp, 22 predicted proteins | sample TergutCo191P4_FD_40584 | JGI IMG/M metagenome (IMG submission 40584)
TCCATCTGTAATTTCTGGGTAGATACTGCCTGCAGCTGCTGCTGCGTCTGCTGGAACTGAGCTATCTGGTTCTGTAACTGTGGGCTGATATTGTTCATCCGTTCACCTTGTTATTCTGCCTATGTCTTCGGTTATCCTTATGCATTCCAGATACGAATTCAACGCCGCCCTCATCGCTGAGGCGTCCGAGGCGGCGATCTCTATCACGCCGGCCCCTTCTTCCATCCGAACATCGGCCTTCGTACGGGGAAGTTCCCTTCCCGCTTCTGGGCTCAGTGCGCAGATGATGCTTGGGGCGTCATCCGATGTTATTCTGATCTCGGCTGCGAACATATCAATCGGACTTCAGGACCTTCTTCACATTCGGTCTGTCCTTGAAGAAGATCTTCGACCCGCATTTCTCGCACTGGAGCCCCAGGGCGTTCACGTTCCTGATAGGTTCATTGCATTTGGCGCATCTGTACATGTATATCCCTTATTCCGAGACCTGCGACACGTCCCTTTTGGTTTTGGGGCTGTATGCTTCTGCCGCGAATTTTGTCTCACAGTGCCTGCACTCCCAGATCCCGGAGCTTACCCTCTTCACGGACATGTGGTGGCAGACGGGGCATTCATGTCTCGCCTTCTGGTGCGCCTCGATGTTCTTGACCCTGTTGCGTACAACAACACCGTATCTGGCACCGAATTTCCCGGACGTACCTGCTTTCTTTGTTCTTTTTGCCATTGTATCACCCGATGATCTTTCTTATGGCCTTTCCTTTCTCGACGGCCCTGTCCAGACAAAGGCTGAGTTCGTCACGTGTGATCGAACCTTTTCCTCCTTTCTGCATGGCCCTGAAGTTTCCTTCATCGTCAGTGGTGACGGTGAGGCGGGCGGATGAGATCATCTCTTCGTCGAAATTTGGGTCAAGTATTAAATCATTTCCTATTTTGACGGACGTGACGGATATAGGGGTGCATGTGACGGGCAGGGGTCTGTTCTCTCCTTTTCCGTACTGTTCTCCCGGAATGACCGCTGTCCTGAGGGCGCACACCGTGGCGATATTGCAGGCGTCGAACAGGTTCCCGTCGTAATCAAGCGCGTAGATGTCGACAAAGCACATCCATACTTCCTCTCCGGCCGTGATGCAGAGCTTTTTGACATCCACCATCCCCGATTCGCGTATACCGCGGTCCACAACGCGTGCGAGCTCGATCGCGTCCTCTCCCGGAGGGCCCGACTCAAAGGAAGGGTGGGCCATCGGTATGAGTTCCGCACCCATTGTCAGGACGCCGCTGTCGGGTGTGTCGGCGAACGGTGTCCCGGGTATGATCTTCACTCCCGCGATGACCTCCGTCTTTCCGAGCTTTACCCTCGCGGAACCGTCCGCGCTCTCGACGCATCCTGCGGTTATCTTGAGGTCCCTTATCTCATCGACGCCTCTGCCATCCTCTCTTTTGCCTTCTTTCAGAAGGTTCATTATGTGGTCTCTCTTGATCTCAGAGATGACGTGTTCACTCATTGTCCTCATCCCCCTTTGCAATTGCGTAGCGCTCTTTCAGAGCGGCTTTCTGTATCTCGTATACCTCGTGGCATGCGCTGAAGGCCATGTCCATCGCTTTATCGAATTCTTTTCTGGTCATGTTGCCGTCCATCTGGAGCAGTACGATCTCGTCGGTCGAGGGGACGATCGCGAGAGGGACATCCGCCTGTCCGAAGTTGTCCTCCTCTTTGTTAAGGTCGAGGAGCACATGCCCGTCGGCTTTTCCCGCGGCGATGGCCGGAACTATGTCGCGCATCGGTATGCCCGCATCTGCGAGGGCGACCGAAGCGGCCGTCAGGCCGGCGCATCTGGTCCCCGCATTTGCCTGAAGTATCTCGATATAAACATCAATGGATGCGCGGGGGTACAGCTCGGTAAGGACCACTTTTTCCAAAGCCTCGGCGATTATCTTCGAGATCTCTATCGATCTTCTGTCCGGGCCCGGCCTTTTCCTGTCGCTTACGGAGAACGCCTGCATGTTGTATTTGCACTGGATTATCGCCTTGGTCGGGTCCTGCAGATGCCTTGGGTGGCATTCCCTCGGCCCGTAGACTGCCGCAAGCACTTTGTTCTTTCCTATCTCTAAGTAAGCGGAGCCGTCAGCGTTGCTGAGTACTCCCGCCTCAATGTGAACAGGCCTGTGTTCGTCGGTCTTTCTTCCGTCGATCCTCATGCCTTTCTTGTCAACTAAAACCATATCAGTATGTCCGCTCATCAATATTCCTCCCTATCGTTGTCCTTCTGCGGGAGCCTGTTTTTTATAAAGTTTTCAACCCTTTCTGTGAGGTTGCTGCTCTGGGCCTCTTTTTCTATAATCTTTATGGCCTCCACCGCAACACTCGCGTTCTCGTCATCGCCGTCGATCCAGATCCTTCCGTTCTGCCCCACGAATATGCGGCAGTCGGTAAGGTTCTTGATCATCTGGATCATAGAGCCGCTCTTGCCGATCACACGTGAGACCTTCGAATGGGACATCTCCACCATCTGGCCGCCCTCGATCCTTCTGAGCCCCGAATCCTTCATGGTGACCTGTATCTTCTTGCTCTCGTCCACCATCAGTATCTTCAGCATCACGACGTTCCCCACATTGAGGTACTTCGAGGTATCTCCGAACTCCACCTTCCAGGGGACCTCGTTCACATGCAACGGTGCCGGGTACGGCGCGTTGATGTTGACAAGCCAGTTCGAAGGGCCTATATCCTCTATGACCCCGATCACGGTGTCGCCCGTGGTGGGCATGTAGCGTCCCCCGAGCGGGATGACGCCGACCGTGTCATGGTACACATTCTTTACGCCTAAGATCCCGGCGTACACTTTGCCATTATGCACATATGCGTTGCTCCCAGCATTCATCCCGCTGTCGTCCAGCAGGTCTCCGGGGACCACGACCTCTCTTGCATTTCTGGCGCTTCTTTTTTCCATTTTTATCACTTCTCTTGAATGTTATTAAATCATTTTTACAGACGCTGTTCCTTTGGTCTTATTTTTGAGCTTTTCTGTCAGCTCAGGTACGAGGCCGGCAGGCAGTTCCATTAAACCTATCCACGAACCGTCGGCCGTCCATTCTTCTCTTTCGATGATCCCGTAGTGGACCATTTCGTCGAAACATCTCCCATAGTCATCGCCTTTAAGTTTGATGGCAACCTTGCTTTTCTCAAAACGGATGGGGATAAGGGGACGAAGGAGTTTCATTGCCTCATCGATCTCTTTCTCAAGCGGTCTGAACGGGTCCACATGGAACTTCGCCTCTTCCAAAGCAAGTTCTATCCTGACATACGGATGCGGAAGTTTCGTCTGAGGGTTTATGGCGTTGGCAGCGATATAAGAGACCACCTGATGCCTTTTTGCCTCGAGCATCTCCTTCCGCTGCTCCGCGGTCATCTGGACCTCTCCCTTCTCGATGATCCTCTTCGCTATCTCTGAGATATCGCTTGTGCCGAAGACCTCTTTGATCTTCTCCTCCGCCGGCCTGATGCCTTTGCTGGAGTTCTTGAATACGTCCTCCACGGCAAGGAAATCGATAATGTTCACTTTCTTGCCTTGTTTGAGGAAGTTCATGACAGCTGGATCAAGAAGGATCTCAAAGGTCTCTCCGTGGCTTTCCAGCCTAGCAATGATGGCATCGTTCAGGTCGACCATGGGACCAAGCTCAGGTCTTACCGATCACTTTTGTGATCTCGGAGTCAGTGAGTCTTCTGAATTTCTTCCCTTTCTCCACCACTCCGATCTCCAAAGATTCTGCGGACAGTGTGTCCTCTATCGCTGCGCCCAGGGCCTTCAGTCCGAGCTTGGTCGCGGCTTCGAACGACATGCCGTCAGTGAATTCTCTTTCAAAGATGTCCATCACGACTGGCCTTCCGGACCCTATGCTCGTTGCCCTGTATGCAACGAGGGCTCCCGAAGGATCGGTTTCGAACAGGTGTATCCCCAGGTCGTCCACGCCCGCGACAAGCAGGGCCACTCCGAACGGGCGTCCGCCGCCGTATTGGGTGTAATTTTGTTTGTAGTCGCAGACGCTCTTGACCAAGAGCTCCACGGCCATGTTCTCCCCGTATGTGACCTTGTGTCTCTGAGCATATCTTCTGGCTTCGTCGATAAGGACCCTGGCATCGGCCACGAGGCCCGAGGTCGCGCATCCGATGTAATCGTCAACGTCGTATATCTTCTCGATCGAACCCGGCTCGACAAGTTTGCTGGACAGTCTTTTGTCCACAATGAGTATGACTCCGTTCTTGAACTTCAGTCCGATCGTCGTCGTGCCCTTTTTTACCGCTTCGCGAGCGTATTCTACCTGGAACAATCTTCCGTCGGGGGAGAATACTGTGATCCCCCTGTCATATGCCATCTGTCCTGGTTGCATATCTCTCTCCTTTCTTCAAGCACTACAAATGCGCCGCACTATATTATCCTTTAGAAACGCGCGACTGTCAAAAGGGCATCATTTTTTCGCTGTTTTGAGTTCTGGATATCTGTCCCTGATCTTGCGTATGGTGCCTGATGTCATAATGGAGGTATATGAAGGGTCGACCTGCGACATGATGCGCACTGTCTCTTCTCTGCTTTTCGGAGCGCATCGCATTATCGCCTTGCCGAAGGCGCATTGGATGACATACGGGGAGTTCTCAGCGGCGACCGATCTGATGTTTTTGATAAGGATTTCCTTTTTCAGATCGTCCGGCACATCAAAGGCGATGTATCTGAACCTCCCTCTTTTACTCTTAACCACCATCGAACGGCCACCTTCATTTTTGTTCTTTGAGCACTTTCATGAACGCAGTTTCGTAGACCGCACCGCATTTTCTGCATACGGGCTTGTCAGCATCCACCACGCCGCCGCACTTGCAGATGAACGTATTGTCCTTCTTTGGCAGCACAGCGCCGCATGAACATATGTTCCCTTTAAGAAATCTTCCGCAGACAGGGCACCGCTTCCTCTCTGGTTCCCTGACCTCCATATCCTCATACCTCTCCCCGCAGTATGGGCAGGAACCCGTCGGTTTCGCACAGGCGTCATGGAAGATCCTGCCGCAGGAACACATTGCGACCGGGTCGTTCTCTATCTTACCGTAACAGATTTCACACTTCTTTTCGTCCTCTCCCTCATCCAAAAAAGTTGTAGATTCTTTCCTCGATTTTCCCGTGAGTTTGTTGCGGATATCATATTTTGCGCCGATATAGCCGTGGATGACAAAAACGGTGGCTAGCAGTATAACCAACACTATAATTATAGCCAGAGAAAGAATTGTGTTACCGGTTTCCATGATATGGTTAATAAATCTAACCTTTTTAATACTTCTTGGGAGAAGACTTCCGACGGTCTGAAAATCACATACGATTTTTATTTTCTTATGCAACAATATTACAAATTTTTAAGTTGAATTACCTTTTAATGAAATATCTCTTTTTCAGTATGAAATTGTGTCTGGGTCATGTAAAAACAATCTAACCTCAAAATTGTATGAGAGAATTTGTGTTTTCTGAGAAAAGGTAATAACAGATGGAGCTCTTGTATATTAATCATTACGTAGGAAGGGCTTTATTAGGGAAAATAATACACCTCACGTTCCAATTTAAAATTGGTATAACCCGGAGGTAAGCATTTGACGAAATCGGCATTAGTTATCGGCGGAGGCATCGCAGGTATACAGGCATCGTTGGATCTTGCGGACAGGGACATACACGTCTACTTGGTGGAGAGACTCCCCACAATAGGCGGTACGATGTCCCGTCTTGACAAGACATTCCCGACGAACGACTGTTCCGCATGTATCCTCTCGCCCAAAATGGCAGATTGTATCGGACATCCGAACATAACGACCCTTACCTTCCATGAAGTAATGAAAGTGGAAGGCAAAGCGGGAGACTTCAAGGTCACACTTAAGAGCAAAGCGAGATACGTCGATCCAGAATCGTGTACCGCTTGCGGAGACTGCGTCGGGAAGTGCCCGACGAAGGGAATATCGGACGAGTTCGAATACGGTCTGTCAACAAGAAGGGCAATATACATACCACATGCGCAGGCAGTGCCAAGGGTCGCCATCATAGATGCGGCGAACTGTAGGATGATACAGAACGGCAAGTGCGGCGTGTGCGCAAAAATTTGTCAGAAAAAAGCAATTAATTATGAAGACAAGGACAAAGAGGTCGTGGTTGAGGTAGGATCCATAATCGCCGCACCGGGACTCAAGGCCTGGGACGCCAACATAGCGACCGAATACGGTTACGGCAGATTCAAGAATGTTGTCACGGCGCTTGAGTTCGAGAGGATGATGTGCGCATCGGGACCCGCAAGCGGGCACATTGCAGTACCTACCTCCGGAGAAGAACCGAAGAAGATCGCATTCATACAGTGCTGCGGTTCAAGATCGGAGAAATCCGGCTGGAAGAAGTACTGCTCGTCGGTGTGCTGCATGTACGCCACAAAGCAGGCCATCATCACCAAGGAGCACCTTAACGTTGAGGAGGACATTTTCTTCATGGACATAAGGTCCTACGGAAAAGAGTTCGAAGCCTACATCGAGAGGGCGCAGAGAGAGTACGGAATAAAGATGCGCAGGTCCGCCCGCGTGTCCAACATCGAAGAGGACCCGAAGACGAAGAAACTCACGATCAACTACACCAACTCCAAAGGCGACCCGGCCTCGGGAGAGTACGACATCGCTGTTCTCTCGATCGGCCTCAACCCGCCGGAAGGCGCGAAGGAGATCGCAGACAAGCTCGGAATAGAGCTCAACGAGTACGGATTCTGTAAGACAACTGTCTACAAGCCGCTTGAGACGACAAAGCCCGGCATATTCGTGACCGGAGCTTTCGCCGCGCCGAAGGACATTCCGACATCGGTCGCAGAGGCAAGCGGTTCCGCCGCAAAGGCTGGAGCCTATATCGTCGACAGCAAGTTCGTGCCCTGCGCACCGAAGGAGTATCCTAAGGAGAAGGATGTCGAAGGCAAAGAGCCCCGCATAGGGATATGGGTATGCCACTGCGGTACCAACATCGGATCCGTGGTCAGCGTTCCAGAGGTCTCCAAGTACGCGGCATCGCTTCCGAACGTGATATTCGCAAGGGAATCGAAATACGCCTGCGCTCAGGACTGTCTCTCTGAGATATCAGCGGCGATCAAAGAGCACGACCTCAACAGAGTGGTCGTCGCGTCGTGTACGCCCAGGACCCATGAGCCCCTCTTCAGGGAAGCATGCAGGGACGGCGGACTGAACAAATACCTGTTCAACATGGCCAACATCCGCGACCAGTGCTCGTGGATCCACATGCATTCGGCCGAGGCTGCGACAGTCAAGGCAAAGGACCTTCTGAGAATGGCGGTCGCAAAGGCCGCTTTCCTGGAGCCGCTGGTCGGCTCCGAGATACCCGTGACCAAGGCGGCCGCGATCATCGGAGGAGGAATCACCGGCATGACAGCGGCACTCGACATTGCCGCACAGGGAATACCTGTCCACATCTTTGAGAAAGAGAAGGAGCTCGGAGGATTCGCGCTCAAGTTCCGCCACAAAGAGGACGGCAAAGACGTTGCTGAGTTCATAAAAGAATTAATATCAAAAATAGAAGGAAACAAGAACATCACCGTGCACAAGAAGACCGTTGTCAGGGACATACCCGGCTTTGTAGGGAACTTCAAGGTCATAGCGGACGGATGCGGCGAGATACCGGTAGGTGCGGTCCTGTTCGCCACAGGAGCGGCTCAGTACAAACCCACCGAATACGGCTACGGCAGCGACAAGAAGGTAATGACTACCCTTGAGCTCGAAGATGCTTTGGCATCCGGCAAGTTCAGCGGAAAGAATGTTGTCTTCCTGCAGTGCGTCGGATCAAGGAACGATACCGTGAAGTACTGTTCGAGGGTCTGCTGCGCAGGCTCGCTACGCAACGCAATCCAGATAAAGATGAAGAACCCCACCGTGAGCGTTGCCATTGTCCACAAGGACATAAGGACGTACGGATTCCGCGAGGAGCTTTACAACAAAGCATCCAGCCTCGGGGTCAAATTCCTCAGATACTGTGAGAGCGACGCACCGACCTATGACGGAAAGGCCGTGAAGGCTTACGACTCGATACTCGGAACGGATGTGGAGATCCAGGCAGACACGCTTGTGCTTGCGGCAGGAATAACGCCTCTCCGTGAGGAGAAGGAAGAGCTCGCAAAGATGGTGAAGGTCCCGATCAGCAAGGATGGATTCTTCTACGAGGCCCACCAGAAGCTCAGGCCCGTGGATTTCGCCACGGAAGGAGTGTACACAGCAGGTTCGGCCCACTGGCCCAAGTTCATGGACGAATGCATTGCGCAGGGATCCGGTGCCGCGGCAAGGATGCTGACAACAATATCCAAGAGCAAGCTTGTCTCCGAAGGGATAGTCGCTGTTTCCAACCAGAACCAGTGCGACGGCTGCGGAATATGCGTGGGATGCTGCGATTACAATGCGATATCCATCGTGTGCGGGGATGACGGAAGGCCCAGAAGCGAAGTGAACCCAGGTCTCTGCAAGGGATGCGGTTCCTGCGTGGCATCGTGCCCGGCCGGAGCGATGGAGCAGAGAGGATTCAGGAACAAGCAGATCATCGCTGAGATAGATGCGTTGTTCGAGGGAGCGTGAAGAGGATGTCAGAATTTGAACCGAAGATAGTGGTGTTCTGCTGCAACTGGTGTTCATACGCGGGAGCGGACGGAGCAGGTGTGGCAAGACTGCAGATGCCTCCGAACTTCCGTATCATAAGAACGATGTGCTCGGCAAGAGTGGACCCGGAGTTCATACTCAGGTCGCTCGCGAAAGGAGCCGACGGAGTGGTCGTGCTGGGTTGCCACCCGGCTGACTGCCACTACATCGGAGGGAACTACAGGGCAAGAAGGAGAATAGCACTCATAAGAATGGTGATTGAGCAATACGGATTCGACCCGAAGAGGCTGAAACTCGAATGGGTCTCCGCTTCGGAAGGAGAGAAGTTCCAGAAGACGCTGACAGATTTCGTCAGCACCATCAAGGAACTCGGGCCGACGCCGTTACAGGAGGGAAGTTAAATGTCATTCTTTGACAGATTCAGAAATAAGAACAAAGGGGCCGCAGTAAAGGCATCTGCGGCAAAAACATCCGCTGCCGTGAAGAAAGAGGTCAAAAAGGACAGCAAGCAGGCAGCACCCGCCGCATGCTCGTCGAAGACCCTCGACTCGGTGGCGGCGGCGCAGCTTCAGCCGGCGGACCTCGGAGAGCTCCTTCCCGGAGCGCCCCCGAACGGCAAGATAAACCTTGCAATATACTGGGCCGCAGCATGCGGAGGATGCGATGTATCGCTTCTTGACGTCAACGAGAGGATACTCACCATCGGAGACATGGCGAACATCGTCATGTGGCCGATCGCAGCAGACGGGAAAGAGCACGACATCGCGGAGATGGAAGACGGCTCAATAACTGTCTCGATCATAAGCGGTGCCGTCAGGAACAGTGAGAATGAGCACATGGTAAAGCTTCTGAGAAAGAAGTCCGCCATAGTGGTATGCTACGGGGCCTGCGCATGCTTCGGAGGTTCTCCGTCGCTCGCCAACCTTATACCAGGCGGAAAGGACGAGCTGCTGGACTATGTGTACAGGAAGACACCGACCACAGCGAACTTCCAGGAGGATTACCACAAAGGCAAACCCGTGATACCGCAGACAGAGTTCAAGGCGCCGGAAGGAAAGCTCACGCTGCCTGTGCTGTACGACACGGTGAAGACGCTAGATCAGGTCATCGACGTGGATTACTACGTGCCCGGATGCCCTCCGCTGCAGGAGTCGATCTCCCATCTGCTGAAGGCAGTTGCGGACTTTGCATACAACGGTGTTCCTCTGCCGCCCAAGGGAGCGACGGTCGGAGTGGTCACAAAGACGCTCTGCGACATGTGCCCGAGGCGCAAGGAATACAGAAGGATAACAAAGATAGTGGAACCCCACGAGATAGACGTGGACCCCGACCTCTGCCTCATGGACCAGGGCATACTCTGTCTCGGACCCGCAACGGTCGGAGGATGCAACGCGAGATGCACGAGAGCAGGGCAGCCCTGCCGCGGATGCTACGGACCGACCGTAGCGGTCCAGGAGCAGGGAGCGAGCGCCCTTACGGCCATCGCATCTCTGTTCCCGGTCTTGGATGATGACGCGACGATGGGCGAGGATTCGATCATTGACATAATGTCAACGATCAAAGACCCGCTGGGATACTTCTATGCGTATACAATGGGCAAATCTCTGATCAAGAGATCTGTCACAGAAAAAGGAGGCAAGTGAAATGACAGGCCCCGTAATATGGGATGACAAAAAGAAGGCCACCTCCAACAGGGTGACCGTTGATCCGATAACACGTCTCGAAGGTCACGGGAAAATAGAGATATTCCTTGACAAATCGGGAAACGTCGAGAACGCATACTGGCAGGTCCCTGAGGTAAGAGGGTTCGAGAGGTTCTGCGTAGGAAGGAAGGTAGTGGAGCTCAACCAGATCACTGCAAGACTCTGCGGCGTCTGTCCCGGAGCACACCACATGGCTTCCACGAAGGCCATTGACGGATGCTACAGCACAAAACCGACGGAAGCGGCATTCCGCATAAGGGATCTCTTCTACCACGCACACTTCGTTCACAGCCACATAGCGCATTTCTACGCGCTTGCGGCACCGGACTTCGTCTGCGGACCGGCAGCACCGGCAGCCGAGAGGAACGTTCTGGGAGTAGTGGCGCGCGTCGGATTGGAACTTGGAACAGCCGTTGTCACGGCACGTGCCCAGGCGCAGAAGATCCAGGCGATAATCGGCGGAAAGCCGACACACCCGGTCATGGGTGTTCCTGGCGGCGTAAGCAAAGGCATCAACAAAGAAGAAATAAAGGAGATCCAGGGCTATGCCGATAATCTGGTAAAGTTCGCCGAGACCTCCTTGGGCGTCTTCAAGAGCGTCGTTCTTGAGAACAAAGACTACTTGGACATAATCAAGAACCCGGACCTGTACTATTCAGAGTTGTACAGCATGGGATTGGTCAACTCCAAGAACCAGCTTGAGTTCCACGACGGAAAGGTCAGGGTCGTAGACCAGAAAGGCAAGGAGCATGACAAGTACGATTCGAACGACTACCTCGACCACATCGCCGAGGCAGTCGAGCCATGGTCCTATGAGAAGTTCCCGTACCTGAGGAAACCCGGATACAAGGGACTCGTTTACGGAAAGGACAGCGGAATGTACCGTGCCACGCCTCTCGGAAGGCTGAACGTCGCCGAAAGCATCTCGACGCCAAAAGCGCAGGCTGCGTTCGAGGAGTACAAGGCAACATTCAAGAGCCTGGGCGTAGAAGGGCCGGTGCACTTCAACCTAGCCACCCACTGGGCGAGGATCATTGAGATGATCTACGCTGCAGAGAAAGTGTACCAGCATGCGTACGACCCCAACATAACGGACCAGAACATAAAGCAGAAGGACATCGTCCCCGGAGGACGCGGTGTAGGATGCGTGGAGGCTCCGAGAGGAACCCTTACGCACGACTACACCTGCGACGAGAACGGCATCGTCACGGCCTGCAACCTTGTTGTCGGAACAACCAACAACAATGGCCCGATGAACATAGATGTCGCGAAGATCGCAAAGGCCCTGATAAAGGACCACATGGTCTCCCCCGGCCTCCTGAACATGGTCGAGATGGCGTTCAGGGTGTACGACCCGTGCAACTCCTGTGCGACGCACAGCCTGCCCGGGCAGATGCCCCTGAAGGCAGTGATCAGGAACTCCGACGGCTCTGTGTACGACACCGTGTCAAAGAACCTTTAAACACGAGGGGGAAACCCCTCCATTCATTATTTTTAACTTATTCTTTTAAGCAGATTTATCGCTTTGATCTATAATCTCAATGATGCTATTTTTGACACAGCGCACAGCACACTTTTTATTCGATGTTGTTCGTTTTTATCCTTCTGCCCCATCTTTGACGACCGCCTCCGGCGATCGTCAGCCCCGAAAGCTTCCCGAGGTCAAGCCCGTCAAGGAGGTGCACGGTGGCATTCTCAAGATCGAGAAGGTCCCCGCCCATTATCGGGCCGAGAAGCGGCTCTCCCGCAATGTTCACCGGAGAACCTCCGAGCATCCTGTTGAACGCTGGTATGATGATGAAATTTTTCGGAAGGACATCGTATTTTTCCGATGCCGTATCTCTGAATTTTCCTCTGACCCAGCACGGCTCGTTGACCTGCCTTCCCACGCCGTCCCTGAACATTATCGCAGGGTGGTCGTGGGCCATCACCAGCGTCTCCGACGCCATGACCTCTTTGGAAGGCCACGTGTGGCCATGCACAAACCCCACATTCTCGACCTTCATGCCGGATGCAGGTCTGATCCTGACATGGCCCGGAAGGAACTCTTCTATGCTGGTATCATGGTTTCCTCTGACCACATCGACCGAATCAAAGCGTTCAAGCAATCTATCGAAGAACGCCGGTATCTCCCGGTACTCCTGTTTTGTCGACCCGGGAACCGAGTCCTTGACGTCTCCGAGGACGATAAGCTTGCTCGCAGAGCCGTCCGCAGCTTGGATGATCGTATCGAACATCTCTTCCGTATGCGAGGTCAGGTGGAATCCCTTGGATCTCAGATGCGATTCGATCCCGATATGGAGGTCGCCGACCACAAGATACTCATCGGCCCTCAGGGCAGGTATCCCGTGAACGGGCTGCATCTCCATTTGATCACCTTATGTACTCTTTGAGCACCTTTGGTATATCTTCTATGACATCCATCGCCGTCATCCCGTAGGATTTTTCTTCGAAAGCATGTTCTCCTGCCCTTCCCGACACGAAGGCACCCAATGCGGCCGCCTCGAAACATGTCATGCCTTTGGACAGAAGCCCAGCAACAATGCCGGATAGCACATCGCCCGTGCCGGCGCTGGTCATCCCGGAGCAGCCGGTGTTATTGTATCTCAGCTTATCTCCGTCGGAGATCACGTCGGTCTTCCCAGTGAGCAGAATGACCGAATCCATCTTCTTTGCCAGCTCTTTTACTGAATCCGCGGAGCTGCGAGTGCCACCGCAGAGTCTTTCGAATTCTTTCCCATGAGGGGTAAGTATCGTTTCCCCCGATGATACGAAATCCTGTCCGAGGGCGGTAAGCCCATCGGCATCGACGACAACTGGTACAGTGCACTCTTGGACGAACTGTCTTACCGTTTTCATCGTGGCATCGTAAACGCCGAGGCCGGGCCCTATAAGGACGGCATCACACTGTTTTGACAATTCCAACAAATAATCCACATGGTCCGTTCTTATTGAATTTCCAGAAAGGGTGCTGATCATCAGAACGGGGGAGAATGAAGCTATCAGATGCGAGCAGTTCTCCGGAACAGCCAATCTCACCGTGTCGACGCCGATCCTCATTGCGGCAAGGGCGGACATCGCAGGTGCACCGTAATACGGCCCGCCGCCTATTATCAGAAGCCTGCCGTTGGACCCTTTGTGGCTGTCATCCAACGGTATGGGATATCTAAGCATATCGCCGGGACCGACGTTGTCGTATGCCTCTTTCGGAATGCCTATGTCTTTCACGATGATCTCTCCTGAGTTCTCACGGTCCATCCCTTTCTTGATATCATGCAACGTTATTGTAATATCGGGTATTATAGCAGTGGGGGTTCCGAGACCGGAGGGTATGTCCGCAGACACCACGCTCCCTCTGAATCTGTTCGCTGTCCGAATGAATTCATCGTAAGGAGGTCTGACGTCTCCCGATGCGCCTGTTCCGAGCGCACAGTCGACGATGACGTCATGTTCATTCTCATCAAACTCGGAAAAATCCTTTACCTGGCACATAAGTTCTGAAAGGACACCCCTGACGAGATCGGATCTTATCGACCCCTTCGGTTTAAGGAGATAGACAGTGACCCTCTCGGCATCCATCGTTTTCGCAGCGGACATCCCGTCGCCTCCGTTGTTGCCGCTACCGCACACGAAAGCGATCCTTTTATCGGGGAATCTTTCTTTCAGCACCGACGCGATCGCCTTTCCTGCATTTGCCATAAGGACAGGAACACCGATCCCCATGGCTTCGCAGTTGGCATCAATGACCGCGGAATCAAAAGATGTGATCATTTTTTCTGATTTTTGACAAGGATCTCTGCGATCTTCGGCAGGAGTTCGGTTTTTGACATCTTTCCCCTTTCCACTTTGACGCAGCCGCGTTTGGCGGCCCAGTTGGAAGGATAGGCTTTGTTCTCGTGCACCTCATACTCCAGGTCCAATATCAGCGCGCCTTTTGCTATGATGTCAATGTCCGGGTCTTTCACGCAAAGGTTCTTTGGAAGCCTTCTGCCCATCGCCCTGGTCCTGTTCACATCGAAGTACTCGGGCCACAGGGTGAGAGCGGTATCTGCGTCGTATGCCATGTTATCACGTCCGCTAATGCAGAAAAGAGTTAAAGAAGTTGCTAAAGAAAAAATGCGGGTTACGCATTCAGTTCTTATCTACAAGGATGGCGTTTATCGCGCCGTCCTGTCCGGGCCTGGAGGTAACGATGGCGTCTCCGAGCTCCGTCTTGATCCTGGCGCCCTTGTTGATAATGTTACGCTGGACGTAGTTGGGGTCTGCAGGGTTGACCGAAACGCTGAGGATCTTTGATTTCTGGACTGTTTTGTTCTTTTTGTCCGCCACATTGGCGTATTCAGCTACAAGCATGCCGCTCTTGTGGCTTCCGCCCATTCCGCGGTAATCTTTCAGGGACTGTCTGCCTATCTTTGTGTACTGTTTCTCCCTGCTGATCTCGAACCTTCTCTTGCCTCTGCTGAAGACGCGCCTGCCTCCAGTAGGCTTTCTCCTAGATTTTCCCTGCCAAAGCGCCATTATTATCGGTCTGCCAATCACGGTTCCGTATATAAACTTTTTTTCAAATCGGCCATAAGCCCACCTTTTTTATAACATATAACGGATAAGAGAGTACGTGCCGAGAAAGAATCAAAACTCATCGGAGTTTTTGAAAAAGATATTCATGGTCAAAGAACCGCATACAAAAAGCGGAAGGCTGGCGAAATCCGCTGATCGGATCAAGTACGTAGTGATATCCGTCATTTTTGCGGTAGTTCTCGCATTGGTGTTCGACAACACCCTCCGGAGGCTTCACGCAATGGGCGGGAACCTGCCGGGCGCGATCGAGGGTGTATTCTCCCTTCTGATACCGATTGTCTTCGCAATAATCGGAGTGTATCTTGTTGTTCATGTCCTGCATCCTAATTTTGGAAAGAGACCCGTCCCGGCCTCTCTCAGGAAAGTCATGGAGGACGAAGAGGTCATCGAGGACATGACGAAAGAAGAGCTCATTGAGTTCGTAAGAGACCTGGCATCGAAAGACGAAGAGATCAAGATGTATCTCAACACGGTCAGCGTGAAAACGGACATCGCCACCACATTGGGCATATCGATCGTGGCATTCTTCGCCGGGATGTACGGCTACATGACATCCTACACGATAGAGTACGGGGGCACAGCGAACGTTCTTCCCGTGTCTTTGTGCTTCATGTTCGTCGTATTTTCGACGGTCTACATGATACTAAGGACCATGAACATCGTATGGGATGTCTGAGGCGTCGGAAAAGATCAGTCCGATGAGGAGAACTGCCTTGCGCTTACCGCACCCTCATCCACTTCGACCACTGCATACATGCCGTCCTTTGCCGGCCCCGGATTGACGAACGTCGTTCCGTTGATGTGCCTGATACCGTAATCCTCGTGTATGTGGCCGCTCAGGACAAGTATTGGTCTGAACTCCTTCACTATCTTCAGGACGGATTCGCTGCCTACGTTCAATCCTGAAGGTATCATGTCGTTGATCCCGTAAGGCGGGGCATGGACCATCAGGATCATCTTTTCCTTGGAGATCGGCTTGAGTTTTTTGTATATCGTTTCCTCGTCCAGTTCGAACGGGGTGTTGAAAATGGTCGGGTTCGAACCACCGAGTCCCGCGACATGGAACCCGCCCAACTCGGTTGATTTTCCATGCATGTTTATTGCAACATTGGATATCGCTCCCGGAAGGGAGATAGGATCGCAGTTCCCGGGTATGGCGTAGACAACCCTTTTGATGGAACCGAGTATCTTCTCAGCGACCTCATTTGGGCCGAAGTCGGTGATGTCACCGAGCGCCAGCACACAGTCCACATCCTCCTTTTCAGCCACGGGGTTGATCCAGTCCGTCACCGCTGTATTGCCATGAATATCTGAGACGACAAGGAACTTCATGGATTTTTAATAGCATAAATGATACATTAAAGTTTCATAAGGTTAGCGTAATCTAAATTACCGTAACCTAGACTACGTAATTTGCATTCTTTAACCTTGATTACCACAATAATTATTCAGGCCGTCAGGACATCAATGCCTTTTTTGCATCCCTGTAAAGCCTTTCTGCAGGATACAGATCAACTGATCCGGGCGCGGCTGTTATGAACTCAAGTCCCGTGATTTTTGCGAATCCTCTGCAACCCTCTTCGAACTCTTCTCCGCCTATGCCGATGCCGGTGTCGATCTTCACGGCATTCTTGTACCCGTACAGCTGGAATACTTCCTTGATGGTGTGGATGTTCATTATCTCAAAACCTTTGGTGAAATCCAATTCCCCAATGAAATCGTCCCAGTTCTCCGCTATAGCCGGAGTGACGAAGAACATCCCTGTGTATTTCCTTACGAAATCGCAGTATCTCTGATGCCCTCCCACAGCAACGCCTATGCAGTCGTCGCATACTTCCTCGTTCTTGTCGCGGAAGACGAAGACAGGGATGCCGATGGTACCGGAAGCCCACTTGGAGACATCCCATCCGGCATTGCCGCACATCCCATAGTATAGGGCGATCGAGTCGAAACGGCTATGAAGGAATCTCAGCTGATCCTCTATCGTGCAGCGGAGGTCATTGGGCTGTGAATGGAGGCCGAGCTTGTTCATTATAATGATGACATTGAACCCGTTCTCCCTGTCGATCTCAGCATAACCGTTTTTGAATTCCCATTCATCAATGATGGTGAAAGGGATGCCTTTCCGCACCAGTTTATTCTTCAGCGTATGGGCGGGCGGTGTATCTACAAGATATACTTTCTTCTCGTCTTTATCTTTGCATATGGAATAGATGATCTCGTCCTCAAGGATAGGACAGCCGATTATGCCCATGGTTCCTTTGGCCATTGGATGCCCATATTGTGTTTAAACAATATATAATCAATATTAGGGATGTGTTCAAGAGATCTTTTAGAATCTTCAGGTTGCCGATCGCGTTTACTTGAAAAAAGGAGTATGAGCGTGAAGGGGGGGATTCGAACCCCCGGGTCCTTTCGGACAATAGATTAGCAATCTATCGCCTTGCCAGGCTGGGCCACCTCCACTTATCACTGCCGAAGACAAGTATCTGTATTAAGCTTTCCTATTGTTTGACAATGAATGTTTTGACAATGAACTCTCAAAAACTCTGGAAAGCGGCGGCTGTGGGTAATCCTATTGTACTCCAGCGATACGCGAACCAAATGGTTCGTTACTTTTCACCATGAACTAAATAGTTCGTCATGTTTTATCGCGAACCAAATGGTTCGTGAATGACTTGGAAAGCGGTTACTCAGGCATATTTACACCTTATGGCTTCCGTCTTTCTAATGTCAAGTATGTGATGTGGAAAGCGATTCCCCGTTCACAGATTCGAGTACAGCCTTCTGCGTTCGGCCGGAAGGTCAGAAACATACTTCTCAGCTTCTTCCGGAGAAACTGCTTTCTTCTGCCCGTCCCGATCCTCGATGACCACGCCGCCGTTCCTGAGGAGGGCAAGCCTTCTCCTCCGGACCGCCGGATCCGGATGGCACACGAACTGGCAATTAGAACATGTATATTGCATCTCATAGGTGCCGGCGAGCAGAGGATTGTAGCATATCGCGCCGCTTCTTTTCCTTTCAAGATATTGTCTTACATATTGTCTTGATATTGTGCGGTATTCCTCATCCTCTTCGGGGAGCGGGAACCTTCCCGGAGACCACGTGGACCACTTTCCGGACGGATGGAGGCCTGTTATGCCGCCGCACGGATACGCGCATCTTGCCGCCAGCCTGCAGTTGCCCACCCTGACGGAACGTCCACCCATATCGATGCTGACCTTTTCTTTGTTGATGAAATCGGCCACGCAGGCGGCCTTGCACGCCATGCATCTGTCGCAGTAGTTCTCCGATTCGGGAAGAGGCTCGGTCGGTTCTAGAACAGCATCGGTTATAACGCCGCCGAGGGACAGTGCCGAGCCGTATCTCTTTGTGATCAGTAGGCCGGACTGTCCTATGTGGCCCAATCCGCATGAGACGGCGATCAATTTCAGCGATGCCGGAGGCACTCTATCGAATATTCCGTTTGGCGAATCTGTCCTGAATGCGAAATTCGGGGCGATGGGGCATGTCTTGTACCCAAGAGATGTAAGGACGGTCGAGATCTCGAAGGCTATGCCCCCAGAGAAGGTGGTGGTCCTTATCTTGTTTGTATTAAGGTCGTGGCTCTTTTTCTCCAGATATGGTTCAATGAGGCTGTCGTCGAACGGAACGCCGAAGACGATCACGGATTTGGCGCCAGGCAAGGCATAATCAAGGTCTGCTACCGCGGGGCCGCCCCTCAGGCTTTCCGGAGTCGCTATGCCGGAGAGCGCTGCGCCCAGCGTGAGCGGCATATTAAGTGCGAGATCTCTTGTCAAAGGATCCATGCATGTCCATAAGCAAGCTGATATTTACTGTGTGCGATAGGATTCAAATAAGCGTCCGGTGTAAATGTTTAAATAGGATTCATGTATGAGAGGGTCTGCAAGATTCAACCATTGCACCCGTCACCGGGTGATTTTTGACACTGAATCCTGTTGTCTGGGAAGACAACCTTCCTGGGTAAAAAAGCTTAAATATTCCACCGAAGTACGGGGAATACGCGACCTGAGAAGGGTTGCAATGATGGAGAACCAAGATCTCCGCCAGAAGGCGTGAACTCTTGGATTCTGACGTTCGATGCTACGAATGTTCCGTTAGACGGACATTCGATTGAGTGAGCCGTCCGACGGAGCAGCGGT
>JGI24696J40584_12961511_pt1 | contig 19087 bp, 18 predicted proteins | sample TergutCo191P4_FD_40584 | JGI IMG/M metagenome (IMG submission 40584)
ACAATGCGGTTGCCTGCATCATCGTACTCGTAAACACGGGGGAGTTGCGCCATGCAAAAGAAAGGAAGGACGAAGAGGAAAAGGATAAAGGTTGGTTTCATAAGGATTTGATTTTAATGGATAATATTATTAATTATAATGAAAGATTTTAAAAATCAATAGTGTAAATTTTGTAAATAAAAAAAGCGGACTTGTTTATCCGCTTTTAGAGGTCTTCCACAACCTGTAGATTCGATAAGTAAGTCCGCTCTTTGAAAAAGCGTTTACTTAGGTCTGAATCTACGTTTTATAATTGTGGAAGAACTCTAAAAGCGAGAATATAGCAAAACACTATTTACATCATATCTATCATAGGCAATGAATTTTCGTTAAAAATTTAGGTGCGAAAATAGAAAAATATTACATATAATAAATTCTCTACTTTTGCCACTTCATTTTTTAGAAAATTTAATGCGCTTTTGTAAATATGTTTTTTTGGTTCTCTGCACCCTTGCGGCGCTTCATTGTAGCGCCCAGTCGAGCGACCAACTCAAAGCCAATAAGAAAAAATTAGAATCGGAAATTGCGGATACCAAACGGCTTTTACAAGAAACTCAGAAAAAAGAAAACACTTCCTTACAACAAATTACACTACTGAGGAAACAGATCAACAATCGCGAGAAACTGATTACAGAACTGAATACTCAAATTTTTAATTTAGAAATAGAACTGGATCTTAATTTAAAGCTTTCAAAAAGTTTGGACAAAAAGCTCGAATATATGAAAGCCGACTACGAACGCGTTGTTTATTTGGCTTTTAAAAACAGAAGATTGATTGATAAAATCACTTTCCTGCTTTCTGCCGACGATTTTACGCAAATGTATCGCCGTTTGAGGTTTTATACCCTTTTTTCAGAAAATGTAAAACATCAGGCAGATGAGATTAAAAAGACACAACAGGAGATTTTAAAAAAAAATGCAGAAATACTAAGCATCAAGGAATCAAAACTGTCCTTGCTGGAAAATAAGGAAAGTGAAATAAAGTCATTGGAAAAAGACAGGGCATCGAAAAACAAAACATTAGATGAATTGAAGAAGAAAGAGAAACAGTTAGCCAATGATTTAAAACAAAAACAGTCGAAACAAAAGGAGATTGAAAACGCCATCAAAAAAGCGATTGAGCAAGAGATTTTAGCCGCAAATAAAAAGAAGGCAGAACAGGGTAAAACCACCTCCGGCACCTCTTCCGGTAAGCAACCCTCCTCTACTGTATTGGAATACACTCCTGAAGAGAAAACTACCGGCACTTCCTTTGCCAACAACAGGGGAAAACTTCCTTGGCCCGTAGTGAAAGGTTCTACCATTACTAATTTCGGAAAATACAGAAACCCCGACGTCCCTTCGGTAATGATGGAAAGTAACGGGATCGATATTTTAGTTGAGCCCAACACACAGGTGCGCGCCGTTTTTGATGGCATAGTATATGGCATCTTAGATATGGGAACCGCAGGCAAAGTAATCATTATCAGACATGGGGAATATATTAGCGTTTATCAGGGTTTGGCTTCCGTGTCTGTAAAAAAAGATGACAAAGTAGCCATGAAACAAACGCTTGGCACAGTTGGAAAAACTATGGGAAGAGATACTTATGAACTACACTTCGAAATTTTAAAAGAGTTTACTCACCTTGACCCGCAAGTGTGGTTATCCTTGAAATAATAAAATCATGAGCACTTTACAAGTTGATGTAAAACAGACTATTGCATCTAAGAATAAAAAAATGGCAAAATGGTTGCCCCGTTTTGTAATCCGTTGGATGGAGAAACTGATTCATCAAGATGAAATCAACCAATTTCTATCCAAACACGAACACGACACGCCGCTTGAGTTTGCAAGGTACGGCTTGGAGGATTTTGCACAGGCTTCCGTAACTGTTACCAATGAAGAAAAAGTGCCCAGCACAGGACGCTATATCGTGGTATCGAACCACCCGCTGGGTGGTATTGATGGACTTGCGCTAATCTCATTAATTGGAAAATACCGCAGCGATATCAAATTCCCCGTCAACGATTTGCTTATGGCAATCAAACCCATGCATGGCGTTTTTATCCCCATTAACAAACATGGAAGAAACAATATGGATGCCGCTAAAGAGTTGCATGACGCTTTTGCTTCCAACGACTTGATACTTTACTTTCCGGCAGGCTTATGCTCCAGAAAAATAAAGGGAAAGATTCAAGATTTGGAATGGAGAAAAACGATTATCCAAAAAGCTGTTGCGTATCAGCGAGACATCATTCCGGCTTACTTCAACGGCAAAAACAGTAAGCGTTTCTACCGCATCGCCAACCTGCGCAAATGTCTGGGTATTAAAGTCAATTTAGAAATGATGCTCCTGCCCGACGAAATGGTGAAGCAAAAAGGCAATAAATTTACCGTCACATTTGGAAATCCAATTTCCTATACAACATTTGATGCTACAAGAACGGCTAAAGATTGGGCGGCTTGGTTGCGAGAGGAAGTGATCAATATTGGAATCAGTTCAATGCAATGATCTACAGATTATTACCACTCAATCTCTTTCTTTCCTAATGTTCTCAGTATCTCATTAGTTTTAGAGAAATGTTTGCACCCAAAAAAACCGGAGTATGCCGACAACGGCGAGGGGTGCACCGTTTCCAAAATATGATGTTTGCTTCTGTCAATGAGCGTTGCTTTGGCGCGTGCGTAGTTTCCCCATAACAAAAAGACCAACCCTTCCCGTTTCTGCGAAAGCTGTTGAATTACAGCATCTGTGAACTGTTCCCATCCGCGGTTTTGGTGCGAGCCTGCTTGGTGTGCGCGAACCGTAAGCGTGGCATTGAGCAGAAACACACCTTGAGTTGCCCAGCGGGTTAAGTTACCGCTTTCCGGAACGGGAATCCCTAAATCGCTATTTAGCTCTTTAAAAATATTAATCAGCGATTTGGGGTGCGGCACGCCATCCTGCACCGAAAAACACAACCCATGCGCCTGTTTAAAATCGTGGTAGGGATCTTGTCCTAAAATCACTACCTTAACCTCTTGAAAAGGCGTGAGGTTAAAGGCATTAAAGATTAAATTGCCGGGAGGGAAAATGGTGTGTTGTTGTTTCTCTTCTATTAAAAATGCTTTTAGTTGCGCAAAAGAGGGGTGAGCAAAAGCCTCTGCAAGAGGGGGTTTCCAAGAGTCTTCAATTTGGGGGGTGATGGTCATTTTTTTGCGCGAAATAAGAAAAAAAATAGCACGGAGGCAAGCTCGCAATCAATAAGTTGTCTTTTCAATTCGTATTCGCTTAATTGAAAAAAATGAGTTTTTCTATGCTTCATCAAGTCAGATTGTTATATGTCCCCAATTTTCTCCTGTTTTTATACGCTGTAAAGTCATCGTCGTCACTCCAAAACGTTTGGCAATTAGTTTCAATCTCGTTTTCCGATTAGGATCAGAAACTATCTTCTTTATCAACATTACCTGCGTAGAAGTCAATTTACTGCCTTGATGTTTCCGCTTTGCTCTCAGTTCCGTAAGTTGCTTTTTTCTCGCCTCAATTACATACGGACTGCTTTTACTGTGTGCTATCATCTCAGATTTTGTAGCCCATTTTAAATTCTCAACATGGTCATTTGCTCGATTCCTGTCCAAGTGTAATACGTATATTTGATTGTCAGATGTTTTTGAGCTAAAATACTCTGCAACAAGCTTGTAGAAAAAACAGTGTTTGTGTCTGAGTTTTTTGTTATCATCGCGAATAACGTACCGCCAAATCCTGTATCCGTCTTGTTTTGAACCTTTTACAAATCTTCCCTCCTCAATCTTGTCTGTAAAACTTACAAGACGCCCATAGTTGGAAATGGCGTAACTCAGTTGAAGTTTATCGCTATTCTCCAACGTGATTTCTTTAAAAGTTTCTGTCGGATAAAAATGCAGTTTTTTTTCTGTTTTGTCTTTTTTTAACATATATCTATACTTTAACTATCGTCGCATTTTCAAATAAGTAACTGACTCAGTAAACGTTGGCTTCCGCAGCCCCGTGAAATTGCCTTTAATTCATAAATCCGCGCAAAAATAGTATTTTGACAATAAACAATGGCTACATCGTAAAAAGGTTTTTTTTTAATCAATGCACAGAAATTTTATTTTGATTAAACCTGCACATTCATACATCAATGTTAAAAAAACGTGTTTCTTTGCCGGTTCAAATATCAATCAACAAAATTATGGAAGAAAAAAGAAAATCAAGGAGTTTTAGTTCGGAAAGTGGAAGGGGAAAAGGGAGAATTGAGAAGGGAGAAGGGAAGATGGAGAAGGTAGAAGGTAGAAGGCAGAAGGGAGAAGGGAAGATGGAGAAGGTAGAAGGTAGAAGGCAGAAGGCGGAAGGGAAAATGGAGAAGGTAGAAGGTAGAAGGCAGAAGGCGGAAGGGAAAATGGAGAAGGGAGAAGGTAGAAGGCAGAAGGCGGAAGGTAGAAGTGTAGGGGCAAACCCACGGGGACGCGCTAAGATAGAAGGCGAAGAACGTCGGGGACGCCCAAAAATAAACAGAGACGAGCGTCCAAGCCGCCCAAGAGGTGAGAGAAGTGAACGCCCAAGTCGCAGTTATACAGATAGAGACGAGCGTCCAAGCCGCCCAAGAGGAGAGAGAAGTGAACGCCCAAGTCGCAGTTATACAGACAGAGACGAGCGCCCAAGCCGCCCAAGAGGTGAGAGAAGTGAACGCAGTTTCCGCACAGATGGCGATAGGAAAGAACGCAGTTTCCGCAAGGATAGTAATAGAGAAGAGCGCAGTTTCCGCCCAAATCCCGAAAGGGCTGAGCGTCGTTTCCGCCCAAAAGAGGAGAATGAACGCCCGGCACGCCCCACAAGTCGCACCACTCGCCCCTCTCATTCCTCGCCCCGCCCTGCCCCGCGCAAACGCCGCGATGTTACCGCTGAATCGGAAATATTGTCTGAAATAGTAGAAATAAGACGCAGAGAAGGACGCACTTCGCCAAAAAAACAAAAGATATTGTCTTTGGAACATGATGAAAAATATGGTCCCGTAAGACTCAACAAATATATCTCCAATTCAGGAATCTGTTCTAGAAGGGATGCCGATATTTTAATTCAAACCGGCGCAATTGAAGTGAATGGACAAATTGTTACCGAATTGGGAATGAAAGTGATGCCTACCGATGAGGTGCGTTACGGAGATCGCATTTTACAACGCGAAAAACCTGTTTATCTGCTGCTTAACAAACCCAAAGATTATATTACCACTACCGATGATGAACGCGACCGGAAAGATGTGATGGAATTGGTGAAAGGCGCCTGCAAAGAGCGCATCTATCCGGTGGGAAGGTTAGACAAGAATACTACCGGCTTGCTGCTCTTTACCAACGATGGTGAAATGACCAAGAAATTAACCCACCCAAAGCACGGCATCAGAAAAATCTATTACGTGGAATTAGAGAAAAATCTTTCAACTGCTGATTTTGAGAAAATTACAAATGGCATCGAGCTTTCCGACGGCGAGATACAAGTGGATGAAATTGCATACACCGGCGATACTAAACGTGAAATTGGTATTACACTACATTCTGGAAAAAACAGGATCGTACGCCGTATTTTTGAATATCTTGGTTATGAAATTGTTAAATTAGATAGAGTGGTGTTTGCCGGACTAACCAAAAAGGATTTACCAAGAGGAAAATACCGCTTTTTAACAGAAGCTGAAATCAACATTTTAAAAATGAGCATACAATAGAACAATATGCGTGTTAAGAACTTTGCACTTGTTGGAGCTGCCGGATATATTGCCCCACGCCATTTTAAGGCGATTCAGCAAACCGGAAACAGGCTTACCGCTATTTTAGATAAATCGGACAGTGTTGGGATTATTGACAGCTACTTTCCCGATGCGGCTTTTTTCACTGAATCAGAACGTTTTGACAGGCATCTGTACCGCTGTTTCAGAGAACACTCAGCGGCTAACATTGACTATGTTTCTATTTGCTCTCCCAACTATTTGCACGACGCCCACATCCGCATGGCGCTAAGGAACGGCGCACATGCCATTTGTGAAAAACCGTTGGTCTTAAATCCTTGGAATTTAGAAGGGTTGGAGAAAATTGAGACAGAAACAGGTAACTCTATTTTCCATATTTTGCAGTTGCGCTTGCACCCCGCCATCATAGAGCTGAAATCTTTAATAGACCAACAACCTGATAAGATCTATAATATTGACCTAACGTATATTACAGGTCGTGGAACATGGTATCTCTATTCATGGAAAGCGGACATGGAAAAATCGGGGGGCATTACCACCAACATCGGTTCGCATTTCTTTGATATGTTAACTTATGTTTTTGGAGATGTGCAAGATATAAAGATACATTACGCTTCACCCTTGACTGTGTCCGGCTTTTTACAACTGAAAAAAGCACGTGTGCGGTGGTTTTTAAGTATCGACAAAAAACAACTTCCCCAAGAGGTTGCTGAAAAAGGTAAAACTTCGTATCGTTCATTAACTATTGACAATCAGGAATTTGATTTTTCAGATGGCTTCACCGATTTGCATACCTTATCTTATCAGAACATACTCTCAGGCAATGGCTTCCGCATTCGGGATGCATATCCGTATGTAACATTGTGTCATGACATTCGTTCACGCCAGCCGGAGGGGTTAAAAGGGGATTATCACCCGTATGTTGCTAAAAGTTTACGCTAAATCCAACGCCGGTAGGATGAACATTCAAATGTAATTCAGCTCTTTGGTTTTTGAAATATTTATCTTCGTAGGTATTCTTTCCTTTTGCTTTCAATTTACCTCCAACAGCCATCAACGGAATACTTGTAATGATACAGGCTTGCCCTACTCCTAATGCAGAGTACCCCACTATGAAACACGTATAATCCCAAATCAGTTCACCAACTACTGCAAGCACAAGACCACTGGCAGAGAGTACTATACCGGGGATAAGCACTCCCTTTCCGGCTGCTTTGAGTTTTTCTCCGGTATGGAAAATTCCATAGCTTTCTCCATCATTTTTTTGTAAAAACAGAGCCATCTCATCATCATTCATACGTTTGAATGCCTCATAATCAGGATTTTCTGCCATTGCTTGATTGTTATAACCAGCTGCCTTGTTTGCAGGCGCCTGCTCAAAAACCTCCACATTACCGTTTTGATAGACAATGGTCGTAATATCCGATTTATTAATAGAATAGGTAGGACCTTCCAAATTGTTAAATTTTTTATACTTAACAACCTGTAGTTCAATTTCTATTACCTTAGCTTCAATTTTTTCTGCTTTAGTGGTAACAATTATATCCTGTGCACACGCTGAAACGCTCAGTGCGAAAATAAGGATATTAACAAAAATAAAATTTTTAAAATTATTCATAGACGTTATATTTATTTGATGTATTCATAATAATCGTTTGTAATACCTACATTTCCGTTGTAATTGGTTTTTATCTGAACTTCTATAGGAAAGTTCCCATCATAGATATAGGTATATTCTATTGTAGTCGTTTTGCCATCGGCATTACGGTTAACTTGTTTTAATACATTATTTTGAGATAGAATTAAATTTAATGAAGTATTAATTACTTCAACATCATGATAGAATGGGTTGTTCTTACTGTCATATTCTTCATAACTGTTTGATACAATCTCTGCATCTTTCTGTTTTTCTAATTTAGAAATATTGTTGCCTTTATACTCAAAATTCCATTTTACAATAGATACTTCACCTTTGCCTTCTATTTGCATCATATCATTTTCTGCTAAACGCAATTCCGGAATAATGGTAGTAAGGTAACTTTGATTGTAGTTCCCTAATGATGATTTCCCTGAAAGAAACTGTCCCTCAATAGAAGATATTTTATTGCCGCTATAAGTAAATCGTAACGATATCCTTAATTCCGATTTTGCATTGTAATAATCCACTTTTTCATACTTGTCTCCATTGTAGGAAAATTTGGTAAAATACCCATCGGAATCCTGAATTTCAGAAACTTGTTTTCCATTATATTTAAAAGTAGATGAATAATATAGGTTGCCGGTATTGACATAAAAATATTCAATTTTACTTAAAATATTTTTATTCCATGACCATTCTTGTGAAAGCGCTTTTTTATTATTGTACGTAATATAAATTCTTTTTATTTTTTTCTGCGGGTTGTAAACGCCCTCTTTTTGGCAGTTTAACATGGTAAATGCTAACGCAATTGTGATTAAAAACAGTAATTTTTTCATAATGTTAAAATTTTGTGGTTAATTGTTATGTACTAATTCTCGGCGAAAGTATGGTTTCAAAAAATACAGAAATACCCTACAAATAGGAGTTTTTTTAACACAATAGAAAAAACCCTCTTTGTGGGGTATTGGCGCATTGAAAAGTACACTATTTTTGTAACGTCAAATTGAAGCGATTGAAAGCATCATAAACTGTCCTGTTTTTAAAAGTTCCTGTATGAATAAAATAATGGCTGCCTGCTTTGCATTACTGCTTGTTTGCAATACCTTTGCGCAAACAGAACGTATTGATTCATTGAAACAAATCCTCTACACACAACAGCTTAGCGATCAACAAAAATTAGCGTATTGTACTTCCATTCTTGAACTCTATGGAAATTTTAATTTGGATAGTAGTTTTGTTTATCTCAAAAAAGGAATCACGCTTGCACATAGATTGAAAAATTACGAAGAAATTATGAAATTTAATAAGGGTTTAGGAGTTGCTTTCTTTTTCAGAAATAATTATGATTCATCACTTTATTATCTTAGCGCTAACAAAGAATTAGCCATAAAATTAGAAAAAGAAGACGTACTTACCACTACATTATCCTTAATCGCTGTTGCTTTTGCTAAACAGGGAAAATACCATACCGCTATAAAATATTTTTTAGAAACTCTAAAAATGGCGGAACATACAGGTATGACTGAAAGAAACGTAATGGCATTAGCCAACCTGGGTGAGATCAACCGGAGATTGGGAAATACCGAAATCGCCATCCAATATTTAAAACAGGCAGAAGAAAAGTCGAATCAACTGATAGGAGTAAAATATGGAAACTATACTCATAGAATATTACACATTTACAATGAGCACGCATTCAACTATTTAAATAGTGGCAATTGGGAAGAAGCCTTACAATATGCATTAAAGGCAAATATGGATTTTTGCAAGAAGGAACTGCCTGTAGAGAGGTGCTATACACAAGGCATATTAGCAAAGATCTACCTAAAAAAAAATGATTTAGAACGTTCCTTAGAGCACGTTCAAGCATCCTACAAAATGGCAGAATTAATGCAGGATGTAAATTTGTATGCTTTTGCAGGAAAGATACTGTCGGATATTTATTTGGCACAAAAACGGTATATAGAAGCAGAAGCGGAGGCGCTCAAAATTTGGGAAGCCGATTCAACCAATGTGGATGAATCGCGGGGCGCCGTAGAAAATATTGTATTGGCTAATATTTATATGAAGAACACGGAAAAAGCTGCCTATTACTTCAGAAAATATTTGGAATTAAGTGCGCAATATTCCGAAAAAAGCTTTCATACTACAGTTTCCGATTTAGCCCTGCAATATGAAACCGAAAAAAAGGAATTACAGATTGTATCATTAGAAAAAGAAAAGCAGTTGCATTATATTATTGGTGGATCAGGAGTTGCCTTATGCTTGCTTGCATTTGGGCTTTTACTCTTCCGGCAACGTTTACACAAGGAGAAATACAAAATGGCTAAACAAAAAGTAAAGCAATTGGAACAGGAGAAACAACTCATTGCTACTCAAGCCGTACTGGATGGAGAAACAGCAGAACGCTCCCGTTTAGCCCGCGATTTGCATGATGGATTGGGCGGAATGCTGTCGGTAGTGAAATTAAATCTTAAAGATATGAAACAGTTTGCCATTATGGATAGTGGGGACGTGCAACGTTTTGGAAATGCTTTAGAAATGTTGGATCAATCTATTGGCGAACTTCGTCGTGTGGCGCACCATATCATGCCTGAATCGTTGATGCGCTATGGTTTAAAAGTTTCTGTGGAAGACTTTTGCCGTGTTATGCCAAATGTTCATTTTAAGTATCTCGGAAAAAAACTGCGTTTAGACAATCGCTTGGAAATATTAATTTACAGATGTGCTTATGAATTGATTAACAATGCTGTAAAACATGCAAAAGCCTCACACATCAATGTACAACTTATGATTGACAACGGCGTAGTGTCTCTTACCGTTCACGATAACGGTATTGGATTTGACCCTCAAGCCGTGAATTTAGGAATCGGTTTGGAAAATATCCGCACCCGATTAGCCATTTATAACGGAAGAATGACCATTCAGTCTTCCACCTGCAATGGAACAGAAATATGTATCGAAATTGAACCTTCATGATTACAGTACACATCACCGATGACCATAAAATGTTGGTTGAAGGACTTCGGCTTATCATTAATGAATTGGAAAACATTACCATTACCGGAGTATCCTATTGTATAGAAGAATGCAGGCAAGCCCTAACCCTTCAAACGCCTGACATTCTGTTGCTTGATTTGAATCTGCCCGACGAAAGCGGCATAGATTTTTGCAGAGAAGTACATAATAAGTATCCTCAAATCAAAATATTAATACTTACCACTCACAGCGAGTGTTCTATTGCCAAACAAGTGATAGAAAACGGAGCTTCGGGTTATATCTTGAAAAATGCCCTGTCGGAAGAGGTTATTGCCGGCATGGAAGCCGTGATGCAAGGAGAGCTTTTTTTATGCGATGAGATTGATATGTTGATAAAAAAAAGAACAGAAGAACAGATTTGGCTTACTGCTCGCGAAAAGGATATACTGCATTATATTGCTAAAGGATTTAACAATAAGGAAATGGCAGACAAGATGTTTTTAAGCATACACACCATTAAAACATACCGCAAAAACCTGATTCAAAAGGTTGGCGCCAAAAACTCCATGATATTGGTAAAAATGGCAATTGAAAACCAATGGATTTGAAATTTGCGATTTTTCGCTTCGCTCAAAATGACAAACAATGCGTATTTCTGAGCACGCGGCGGCGGTTAATGCTATGCTTTTGCAATGCCCTTGCGCCGCCGCTTTTTCTGTATTGACAAGCAGTCATCCCGAAATGTAGCGTTAGCGAAATGAGGAATCTTGTGGAAGCCTTTGCCAAAACGCGGGAATGGTCTCGCACCTTTGATGAAGTTTAAGAGGACAGTGAGACAGAAAAAGAAATAGAAAAGAGGCTTGCCGTCAGTTTTAACTAATTGCCGTCAGTTTTAACTGACGGATAATAAAATATAAATCAAATTCATAAGGCTTTAGCCACAATATTTCTTGGGCTAAAGCCCCATTATTTTTTTTAATTTTTTAACCCGTTGGCTAAAGCCAACGGCAAAGAAAGATTGCTATGCTTTTCATTTTTCTCCTTATTGTTGCTCTCGAATTATCATTGAAAAAATAAATTTTATGACATAAATTGAATATTAACTTCTAATAGAAAAGCGTTTGCACTTTACTCTTGTTCTCTGCTATAAAGGTGAATATTACAACTACAGCCCCAGCACCGATCCCAACGGTCTTGCGTATGGCTGCTATGTGAACCGTATGTTGAAAAATCAGCTGCAAATAACGCCGAAAAAACAAAAAAACAAGGTTGAATATTCAGACAAGCATTGCAAACCAGCGCTATACAAAAACGATAAGGAAGAATCTCAAACACAATTACCGTCCTAAAAAAATGCCCCTAATAGCGTTGGTGAAAACCATTAGGGGCGTTAGTAAAAACCATTAGGGGCGTTGGCACAAACCATTGATGTTTTTTTATTAAGCTAATAAAGAGTTTTTTTCAATATGTTATAGCTTCTCAAATTTAAGGTTATTCACCATCTCTTTCAGGTCAATTCCCGGACGGAAATACACCTTTTTCTTCTTTAATCATAGTAGCATTGAATTTTGCTCTACTCTCGGCACCGGTACTGCCAATGGTGATTTAAAAAGAACCGAAATCACCGATGTCTCTGCTACGCTCGACAATCCCCAAAAAAGTTTATTTTTGCGCCTAATTTTATCCTCAGTCATGAAGAGATTTTTCTTTTTAAGTATTTTATTAACAACAATATGCTGTTTTTCTTGCCGATCAAATAAATATGATCAACTTTCCCCTGCCTTAGCTGAGTTGTGCAGAAAAATTGATAGAAGCCCCAAAAATAGCGATCTCTATCAGCAACGTGCTGAATATTATTACAGAAATAATAAAGTTGATGATGCATTGGCAGATATTTTACAGGCTATAAAATTAGATGATACAAAATCTACCTATTATGTTACTTTAGCAGATATCTATCTTTCTAAAGCTGAAACCGATTTAGTGGAAGAGATGCTTCAAAAGGCAATTGCCCTTGATAATAATAATGAAGCCTACCTGAAATTGGCAGAGTTATATCTGTATCAATTTATGTATGGAGAATGTGCAGAAACTATAGAAACAGCTATTCGTTTGCAAAACCACAATCCAAAAGCATTATTAACCAAAGCCATTTTATTAAAAGAACAAGGCGACACTTTGGGTTGGCTCAGAATGCTGCAATTAGTGATAGACCAAGATCCTACTGAAGTTCTTGCCTACGCAGATTTGGCACTCTTCTTTCAGGAAAAACTTGATCCCATAGCCATCAGTTATTATAAAAATGCGTTGGAAATAACGCCCAATGACAAGATTCTTAATTATAATCTGGGAAAGCTGTATCAAGATTTAAAGGAATTGGAATTGGCAAAAGAACAATACCAAAACCTCATTACCATTGACCCCAAAAGTTATCCTGCTTACAACAATTTGGGTTATATCGCTTTTTATTTTGAAGATAATTATGAAGAAGCCGTGCGTTACTATAGCAAAGCCATTGAACTGGAGCCTTCCTACTTTCAGGCATGGTGCAACCGCGGACTTGCCTACGAATATATGGACGATTACGAAAATGCACGTGCAGACTATTTGCAGTGTTTGAAAATTAATCCAGAATATGAAGCCGCTATTAAAGCGTTAAATAATATAGATGCTCTGAAATAATTCCAATATGGTGAACCCCAATTTAGACGCTTCCAGCGGGCGCTTGTCGGCAGCCGAAAAAGAGTTTGAACGCACCGTTCGTCCTTCCGACTTTGCCAACTTCTTTGGGCAGGAGCAGGTAATAGACAATATCATCGTATTTGTGAAAGCGGCGCGAGGAAGAAATGAAGCGCTGGATCATGTGTTGCTCCACGGTCCTCCCGGCTTGGGAAAAACCACCCTGTCGCACATCATCGCCAATGAAATGGGGGTGAATCTGAAAGTTACTTCCGGTCCTGTTATAGACAAACCTGGTGAGTTGGCAGGCTTGCTCACTAACTTAGAGCCACACGACGTGCTTTTTATTGATGAAATTCACCGCCTGTCGCCCGTTGTAGAAGAGTATCTATATTCTGCTATGGAAGATTATAAGATTGACATCATGATTGATTCAGGTCCGAATGCAAGGAGCGTGCAGATTTCATTGAATCCCTTTACATTAGTAGGCGCCACCACCCGTTCGGGGTTGTTAACGGCACCCTTGCGCTCGCGCTTCGGCATTAACCTGCGGCTTCATTACTACGATGCCCAAACGCTGGCGCGCATCTTAAAACGATCTGCCGGAATTTTAAATATTTCCATGACCGAAGAGGCTGGGTTTGAGATTGCCCGCCGCAGTCGGGGAACACCACGTATTGCAAACCTGTTGCTGCGTCGTGTACGCGACTTTGCTCAAATTAAAGGCGATGGTACCATCACCTACGATATTACACAGGTGGCACTCAGCGCTTTAAACGTGGATGCACATGGTTTGGACGAGATGGACAACAAGATTCTGCAAACCATTATTGAGAAGTTTAAAGGCGGACCGGTTGGGCTCACCACCATTGCTACTGCTGTGGGCGAAGACGCCGGAACAATTGAGGAAGTGTATGAACCGTTCCTGATTCAGGAAGGTTTTTTGGTAAGAACCCCGCGTGGACGAGAAGCCACCGAAAACGCTTTCAAACACCTTGGAAAAACAGTTCAGTCAAATATTCACACCTTGTTTTCTTAAAATGTATTGCTATGAAAAAAATCCTTTTTATTCTTGTAATCTTAGCCTTTTGTGGCTCGCTCGTTGCCCAAAAACATCAACATCATTCTCATAAAAAACCACCACCTCTTGAAGAAAAAGAAACCCGAAAAGTGCTCTTCGGAGTATATTTTGGACCAACGGTAGATTGGATTGTTCCCACCTCTAATGAACTAACACGAAAAGCCGCTAAAGCCGGATTTATTACCGGACTTGGAGTGGACATCAACTTAACTCCAAAAAAAATTCTCTATTTCTCTACAGGTGCGTTCGTTCGGTATCTACAAGGAGAGTTTGAATTTACTAATCGTTATAAATTTAATTTTAATAATTTCTTAGTTTTAGATACTCTAAACACGGTGAGAACTTACCAAACCACCTATCTTGCAATCCCAACGGGGATTAAAGTAAGAACAGCGATTGCTAAAGACTGCGTTTTCTTGGGATCGTTAGGGTTATATCATAATTTTAGAATAGCAGGAAAACAGTTTGATCATTTTTCTCTTCCAGGAGTGGATGATGAGTACATGATTACAACCAAAAAAGTAAACAACAAAGATGCATCGTTATTTGCCGAATCGGCGTATGTGGGGATAGGATTTGAATACTTGTTGGGACACAATACCCGTGTCTCTGCTCATGTGAACTATGGCTGTCAGTTTAATTACTTTAATTCCAAGGCAGAAAACAATGTTACGCATGAACGGTTTAAATCAATTGCCCACTCGTTGCAGATTGTTGTAGGGTTTTTGTTTTAAAGTTTTGATTTTTTTGCTGCAGATCTCATTACTCAAACAGGGAGACGGTGCCAAAACTTGCCGAGATCTTTATTTTTTTTCCGGAAGTCTGGTTTTTTCCATAGAAACCGCTCAACTCAAGAGTATTACTTCCTGCCTCAAACGCTGCATCATTCAATTTGATGTTTTGGTCTTTAAAATTGGTAAATTTTCCGAAATATTCAAATGCAAAAGATTGATCTATAGGAACATTGAGCGTTAAATTGCTATGAACAGACAAAAGGGTAATATGGGTAAAAGAGGGCAACACTTCATTAATGTTAATGTCGGAGTAAGAAAATTTGTTAAAAATGCAAGAACTTTTTAAAGATCTGATTTTAAGCTTTCCATATTCCATCTTTCCTTCAATCTTATCAATACTGTTTCTGATAGAAATGTCATCATAAGCTGATGATAAGTCTATGGAGTATGCTTTATCAATTTTTATAGTATTGAAGCGAGAGTTGAAATGTAGCGTACCTGAAATTTCTTTCATTTTCACATCACTATATTGAATATCAAGGGCGATATTTTTTGCTTGCTCTAAGTTAAAATCACCGTATCGAACTTTAACAGTGTTGTTATTTCCCAGTAGATTCTCAATATTAAGGTCGCCGTAAGAAATCTCCGCATTAAAATCATTGCGTAGGTTTGTTATTTTCGTATCGCCATACGATGATGTGGTTTCTAAGAAAATATCTTGTGGCATTTTAATTACAATATCAATATTAAAATTATTGACCTTTTTCCCTGAACAATCTAATGTGAGTTTAAAAGAAATTTTCTTTTGCATTTGATTGGTTATAATATCGGTACAATTCAATAAATTTTCCAAATCTTTTTCTGTACCGGAATTAATGCTGATGGTTGTCGTAAATACAACTTCATTTTTATCCCATGTTTGAAAAACAACATCTGCATAACGTGTATTCACTTCCAATAAGTCTTTAGCATTCACTATGAAGCTTTTGGTAAATACTTTGCTTTGATAGGCGGGTTTCTGTTTTTGAGCGAACAGCGAAATAGACAGAAGGCAGAAGGCAGAAAGCAGAAGGCAGAGGGCAAATGTTTTTTTCATAATGCTTAAATTAAAGCTTTTTAACTTTTCCTGAACCAGCAATATCGGTAGTAACTACGGGTTCTCCTTTAAATTTCACATCACCGCTTCCGGCTATATCGGCGTTCAGTTTATCGGTAACGTGTGCTTCAACATTGCCGCTTCCCGCTATATCCACCAACAAGTTAGCGATTTTACATTCTAATGCATACACGTTGCCGCTTCCCGCCATGTCTATTTTTGCTTCCCGAACAGCACCCATAAGGTGTACGTTTCCTGAACCGGCAATATCTATTTCAAGTTCTTCAATTTTTACCGGAAATCTATCTGCGAAAATGCTCCCGCTACCGGCAAGGTCAATCTCTAATGCTTTTGAAGTGTAAGGTGTGCAAAAGTTAATTTTGGAGCTGCCTGCAATGTCAATTTTCTCAAGTTGCTCCGAAGAAATCGTAATCAACGTTTTAGTAGGTTTTAGGTAAACCTTGTTTTTGTGCTCTTTTTTTAATTCGATATAAAGCACGCCACTTTTAGTATAAATATTATAGTAATCTAAAAGATTTTCATCCACAGTAAATTCCAAACTTCCTTTGCTTTTTCCCTGTGAATAGTCAATTTCAACATAAGTTTCAATCTCTATCTTAGAGAAATTTGAAACAGAAACAGATTGTGTTACCAACTTGCCATTGCCATTAACCTCTTTGGCAAACGCAACGCAAGAATTAAACAACAGCGATAAACAAATCGCCATGATGCTGATAAGGGTGATGATTTTTTTCATAATAAATATTTTTTATTGGTTAATTGGTTTAATGGTGGATAGGTGTAAAGGTGTAATGGTGTAAAGATAATCTCCTAATTCTTAATTCCTAATTCTCTTCAACTTCCACACACCCCCTGCATATATATAACTGCCTCAATTTTAATATCATAAATCTGTTTGATGTAATAGAGTTGTTTGGCAACGGGGAGGATAGCGAGTTCTTCGGCGGGAAGGTCATTTTTTTGAATTTCGGCAATTTCGTTTTGCATTTGGGCGTAGCACGACATCATTTTTATTTCGGCAATCTCGGCATCCAATTTGGTTTGGTATGATTTGATCACTTCCTGTACCTCTTCGCTGAACGGAGACTCAGCAACTGAGGTTTCCGTTTGATGATAATAGAAATAGAAAGGTAATGTAATCAATAGCAGCAACGATGCGGCGATAGTAAGAAAGCGGAGTTGTTTTTGGCGTTTCTGCTTTTTGTTTTGAAGAATCAGTTTGGCAAAAAATCGCTCTTCGTGACCAAGATTTAGGGTTTGGGTGGACATTTTTTATCTTTTAGTTTTTTTTTTTAGAACTCTGATGACACTGATTGAGCAGATTTTCTCTGATTTTATTAACCATTAATCACTAATCATTAACCATTAATCACTAATTCTCTCAACCTTCTCACCCCTCTCACATACTGCGATCTTGCTGTTGAGGCGCTGATGTTTAGTTTTTTGCCAATCTCTTCAAAGGGGGTTTCTTCAAAGATGCGGAGGGCGATGACCATTCGGTAGCCTTCGGGAAGTGTATCTAAGTGTTGCAGAGCGGTTTCTATCAGGAGTTCTTCGGTTTCTATGTCTTGTTCGGGGGTTGCAGGTTCGGGAAGGTCATCCTCTTCAGCGAACAGCATCTTTTTCTTTCTTCTAAGTGCGTCAATAGATTGATTAACTGCGATTTTATTGAGTAACTTTTGCATTGCTTTTTCATCTCCTCTAAATGAAGCGATGTTTTGCAGCATTTTTAGCATGACGTCTTGCATAATCTCTTCGGCGTGTTCTACATTTTTTAACAGTGCGTAACTTCGCTGAAACACCTGTTTATAAAACATTCTGTAAAATGCCATTTGCGCTTGCGGTTGCAAATTCTTACATTGGGCTATGATTAATTCAAATGGCATTTTCCAGCTGTTTAACATCAATAAAACGCAAAAATCTTAAAAATGCTGCATGAAATTAAAATACGGTATTGTTTTTATATATTTATTCACAATTCTATAACTTTAGCTCTGCATGTTTTTGCTAATAGTAGGTAGCAGTCTTAGTCCCACGTTCTCACTAAATAGCAAAACGAAAGATAGGAAGTGGAAGTCAACGACAAATGATGCCTGTTTATTAAATCGTATTAGAATTTCAAAAGCATAGAAATTATAATCAAAAAAAAAGGGACTGATCTGCTGATCAATCCCTCAATTCGTAATTTTTAATTCGTAATTCCTAATTACCCATTAAAAACCGTATCTAACCCAACTCCACGCACTTGTGCCACGCTGTACGCATCGCGCATTTGTGCCAATGCGTTGATGGTAGCTTTCACTACACTGTGCGGGTTGGAAGAGCCTTTCGATTTTGCCAACACGTTGTGAATGCCAACGGTTTCAAAAACGGCACGCATGGCGCCACCGGCGATAACTCCGGTACCGGGCGCTGCAGGTTTCATGAATACCAGCGAGCCGCAATATTTTCCTTCGGCTGCATGTGGAATGGTGCCTTTGTAAACCGGCACGCGAATAATGTTTTTCTTGGCGTCGTCAATTCCTTTAGAAACGGCGGCAGATACTTCCTTCGCTTTTCCTAACCCGAATCCGATGATTCCGTTTCCATTGCCCACTACTACGATGGCAGAGAAACTGAATGTACGTCCACCTTTGGTAACTTTGGTTACTCTGTTCACTGCAACTAATTGGTCTTTTAATTCAATATCAGTTGCTTTTATTCTTTTAATTTTTAAACTTGACATAATTGTTTCTCTTTAAATATTAGAAAATTAAACCACCTTCTCTCGCGGCTTCCGCTAAAGATTTTACTCTACCATGATATAAGTAACCGTTTCTGTCGAAAACAACGGTATTGATGCCGGCTTCTTTCGCTTTTTCAGCTACTAATTTGCCTACCATCGCCGATTTTTCGATCTTGGTTGCTTTTTTATCACGAATATCTGCAACTGCCGATGAGGCTGATACTATGGTAACGCCTGCATTATCGTCGATCAATTGCACATAAATATCGCGGTTGCTTCTATAAACCGACATTCTGGGGCGGTCTGAAGATCCGTGAACCGTTTTACGGATTCTCATTTTTATTCTGTTGCGTCTAAATGTTTTTCTGTTAAAT
>JGI24696J40584_12961509_pt1 | contig 19026 bp, 13 predicted proteins | sample TergutCo191P4_FD_40584 | JGI IMG/M metagenome (IMG submission 40584)
TACCGCCACCATAATCACAGACAACGTGAGCGCAGACAATTACAAGCCTCTAGTTCGTCCCACAGCCATAGTCATACTCGCCACCGTTGTGGAAGACGACAACGCCCCGCAAATATTCTGTAAAAGAAATTCCAAGTACGCCGAAATTGGCAGGAACACATGCGGAGCCATAGGCGGCGAAGTATTTGAAGAGCTGTCCTGCGTAATAGACGCAACCTGCACCCAAATAACCGCAAATTTCTCGCTAAACGCCTGCGCATCCCTAGATGGCGAACCAGTCCCAACCTGCAACGGAACGCCAATTCCCTATACCCCAAACCCCATACCCAAAACCCAAAAAATTCACGCTTACACAATCGGCAACACAATAATTCTTCAAAACGTCCCAAAAGACGCAAAAGTACAACTCTACAACCTAAACGGCAAGCTAATATACTCCGCAAATTCTGGAAATTCTCAAATTCTGAAAATTCTGGTTCAGACAAAAGGAATGTACATTGTGAAAGCAGGAAAACAAACTTTGCGAATAGCAGTAACCCACAGGAGTCTCCCATGAAACACCTCTTCCTCCTAGCCCTCATCCTCCCCACGTTGCTCATCGCCCAAACCACGTGGGACGGCACAGTTGATAGTACTTGGTACATAAGCGACAAGGAAGCTACAAGCTACACAATCACCACCGCAGCTCAGCTTGCTGGGTTGGCGACGGTTGTTAATAGAGGCACAAATTTTTCTGGCAAAACCATAACGCTTGGAGCGAATATTATTTTGAATGATACTAATGCGCAAGGAGGCTGGAGAAATTGGAATAGTAGCACAATTGATTTGCGGCAATGGGCCCCGATAGGGAATTCAAGTAATATGTTCTACGGCAGTTTTGACGGCAACGGCAAGTTAATAATTGGTCTTTACATAAGCCGCACCAGTGATTATCAAGGCTTATTTGGGTGTATTAGAGGCAACATAAGCAATCTAGGCGTGGCTGGTTTTTATGTGAAAGGCGGAGGCGCTGTTGGCAGCGTAGTCGGCAGCAACAGAGGCACCATTGTGAACTCTTACGCAGTTGGCAATGTATCGGGGACAAATTATGTTGGCGGCGTAGTTGGCAACAACGATTCTGGCACCATTGCGAACTCTTACGCAGTCGGCAGTGTATCGGGAGATAGCCGTGTTGGCGGCGTAGTCGGCAACAATACTTCTGGCACCATTGCAAACTCTTACGCAGTCGGCAGTGTATCGGGGACAAGCTATGTAGGCGGCGTAGTAGGTAGCAATAATGGTGCCGTTTCGTATTCGTATTACAATTCTGACTCTGCTACAGCAAGCAATCTCAACCAGCTTGGATCACCAAAGGCAACTACAGAGATGCAGACATCCGCTTTCTGCGACACTTTGCAGATTTACGCAAACGTATCGAATACAATAAACGCAGACAACAATTTCATGAGCTGGATATACAATACGAATGGATATCCGTCTCTTTCCAGCACATAGGCTCCGCCGATCGTTACAGCGAATTATTTTGCCAGTGGTACGGGAACTTCTGCCGATCCGTATATAATAATGACCAAGAACCAGCTTGAGAATTTTACTTTATTTGTCAACGTTGGCGATACTTTTTTTGGTCAGTACATCAAGCTTGGGGCTGATATTGTTTTGAATGATACTAATTCGCAAAGCGGATGGAGAAATTGGGATAGCACTACAACCGGTTTAGAGCAGTGGACTCCAATAGGGAATTCAAACAACTATTTCCAAGGTAATTTTGATGGTAACGGCAAGAAGATAATAGGTCTTTACATAAATAATTTTGCCGATTTACAAGGATTGTTTGGTAGGATTGGCAGCGAAGGCAGCATAAGCAATCTAGGCGTGACTGGTTTTTATGTGAAAGGTGGAGGCATTGTTGGCGGCGTAGCAGGTTACGGTAATGTCACAAACTCTTACGCAATAGGCAATGTGTCGGGAACAAGCAATGTTGGCGGCGTAGCAGGTTACGGCAATGTCACAAATTCTTACGCAGTCGGCAATGTGTCGGGAGATAACCGTGTTGGCGGCGTAGTCGGCAACAACACTTCTGGCACCGTTTCAAACTCTTACGTAGTCGGCAATGTATCGGGGACAAATTATGTTGGCGGTGTAGCAGGTTCTGGCAATGTCACAAACTCTTACGCAGTCGGCAGTGTATCGGGGATAAATTATGTTGGCGGCGTGACTGGCTCTGGCACTGTTTCGTATTCGTATTACAATTCCGATTCTGCTACGGCAAGCAATCTCAACCAGCTTGGGTCACCAAAGGCAACTACAGAGATGCAGACATCCGCTTTTCGTGATACTTTGCAGATTTACGCAAGTGTATCGAATGCCATAAACGTAGACAACAATTTCATGGGCTGGATATACAATACGAATGGATATCCGTCTCTTTCCAGCACAAAGGCTCCGTCGATCGTTACTGCAAATTATTTTGCCAGTGGCACTGGAACTTCTGCTAATCCGTATATAATAACTACAAAAAACCAGCTTGAGAATTTCGCTTTATTTGTCAACATTGGCAATGGTTTTTCTGGTCAGTATATTAAGCTTGGGGCTGATATTGTTTTGAATGATACTAATACGCAATATGGTTGGAAAAATTGGGATAGCACTACAACAGGATTGAAGCAGTGGACTCCAATAGGAACTTCAAATAACTATTTCCAAGGCAGTTTTGATGGCAGCAGCAAGTCGATAATTGGTCTTTACATAAGCCGTACCAGCAATTACCAAGGTTTGTTCGGTGCGAGTTCTGGTAGCATAAGCAATCTTGGATTGGTAGGTTTTTATGTGAATGGTGGAAGCTATGTCGGCGGCGTAGTTGGCTACAACAACGGGGACACCGTTGCGAACTCTTACGCAGTTGGCAATGTATCGGGGACAAGCTCTGTTGGTGGCGTAGTTGGCTACAACAACTGGGGCACCATTGTAAACTCTTACGCAGTTGGCAAAGTGTCAGGAACAAGCTCTGCTGGCGGCGCAGTAGGCGGCAACTCAGGCACTGTTTCAAACTCTTATTACAATTCTGATTTGGCTACGATAGTTACCACAACCAATGGTACTCCAAAAACAACATCGCAAATGCAAACGGTTGCTTTCCGTGATACTTTGCAGAATTATGCAAGTGTATTGAATGCCATAAGCACAGACAATAATTTTATGGGTTGGACATACAATGCTAATGGTTATCCGTCTCTTTCCAGCACAAAGGCCCCGCCTGTCGTTGTAGCGGGTTATTTTGAAAGTGGCTCAGGAACTTCTGCTGATCCATATATAATAATGACCAAAAGCCAGCTTGAGAATTTTGCTTTTTTTGTCAATGCGGGCAACAGTTTTTCAGACCAGTATATTAAGCTGGGCACAGACATTGTTTTAATTGATACAACATTGGCAGGAGGTTGGAGAAACTGGAACAGCACTAGCGGTTTGGAGCAGTGGATTCCTATAGGTAATTCAAGAAACTATTTCCAAGGCAGTTTTGATGGCGGCGGCAAGGCAATAATTGGTCTTTACATAAGCCGCACCAGCAATTATCAAGGTTTATTTGGGTATACTGGAGGTAACATAAGCAATCTAGGCGTGGTTGGTTTTTATGTGAAAGGAGGAAACCAGGTTGGCGGTGTAGTAGGCATTAACGAGGGTATAATTTCGAACTCTTACGCAATAGGCAATGTGTCGGGGTCAAGCGAGGTTGGCGGCGTAGTAGGCAGTAACTATGATGTCTTTACACTTGCCGGCGTAGCAGACAGTAACTATGGCACCATTGCTAACTCTTACGCAGTTGGCAATGTGTCGGGAAATGGCCGTGTTGGCGGCGTAGTAGGTGGCAGCTATGGCGGCACCGTTGCGAACTCTTACGCAATTGGCAATGTATCGGGGGGAAGTGATGTTGGCGGCGTAGCAGGTTACGGCAATGTCACAAACTCTTATTACAATTCTGATTCAGCTACTGCAAACTATCTCAACGAACTTGGCATCCCGAAAACCACCGCAGAAATGCAGGCGGTTGCTTTTTGTGACACTTTACAACGTAACGCAAGAATATTTAATTCTGTCAGCAATGATTTTATGGACTGGACATACAATGCTAATGCCTATCCGTCTCTTTCCAGCACAAAGGCACCGCCGCTCGCTGCATTCGAAAGTGGCTCAGGAACACTTGCTGATCCATATGTAATAATGACCAAGGGCCAGCTTGAGAATTTTGCTTTTATTGTCAACGCAGGCAACAATTTTTCAAGTCAGTATATCAAGCTTGGTGCAGATATTGTTTTGAATGATACCACTTTGAGCGGTGGCTGGAGAAATTGGAGCAGCGCAACTACCGGCTTAGAACAGTGGACTCCTATATACAGATTCAAAGGCAATTTTAATGGAAATGGCAAGGTTGTGATAGGTCTTTATATAAACAGTGCTCGTGATAATCAAGGCTTATTTGGAAGAAGCGAAGGCAATATAAGCAATCTAGGCTTGGCTGGTTTTTATGTGAAAGGCGGATACCAGGTTGGCGGCGTAGTAGGCTGGAACGAAGGTACAGTTTCGAACTCTTATGCAATCGGTAACGTGTTGGGATCTGGTTGTGTTATTGGCGGCATAACCGGTTACAATACTTATTTTGGCACTATTGCGAACTCTTACTTAATTGGTGTCTGGAATGACGATGGCTATTATGGCTATCTTTGTAACGATGGCACAGCTGTAAACTCCTACTACAATTCCGATTCTACGACAGTCCATATCGAAGGCCTCGCTAAAACCACCGCAGAAATGAAAACTCAAAGTACTTACGAAAATTGGGATTTTGAATCAATATGGGCAATGTTTGCGAATATAAATGATGGTTACCCGATTTTTCAAATAGATATCAAAAATGCCGAAATCGCCACTGCACAGTCGTCATATACATACACTGGAAACTCAATAGAACCAGAAGTTACAGCGACTTACAGGGGCAGCGCACTTACGAAAAATACCCACTACACTTTAAGCTATTCCAACAACACCTACGTTGGCACCGCCACAGTCACCGTTAAAGGAAAAGGCGGTTACTTCGATTCAAATTCCATTAACTTCACAATATCTCCCACAACAGACGAGCTTCAATTTCCTAAAACCGACACCATAACAGTAACATTCTCAGATACTCTAACCATCGCAGATATTCCATTGCCAAACAACAGTTATAACTGGGCAAACTCAACAACTAAAATAGACAGTGCAGGTCACGGTCAGAAATTTGACGCAGAGTACACAGACTCGAACTACGTTAACAAAGCTATAGGTAAAATAATTGTGAATGTTGATAGAGCAAATGGCACGGGCGAAGTAGGCATAGAAAACTGGACTTACAATGACAGTGCAAAAACGCCATGGGCAGAATCTGAGACAAACAATAAGGACAATGTAGTTTATTACTATGAAGGCAGAGACGAAACTGATTATCCCGAAAATACCGAAAAACCTGAGAATGCTGGTGATTACACTCTGACAGGGATATTCCCGGAAAATCGAGACTACAACTCATTTCATGCTACAGCAGACTTCACAATCCTCAAAGCAGCTGGAGACTGCAAAGTTTCAATGGCAGACTTCATATCAAGTGCCGCTAACATTTCAAGCCCTGTTGACAATTCCGAAACCAATGGAACAACCAATGTGACATATTTATACATTGGCGATGGTTGGAATAGCGACAACAAACCGTCTAACCCTGGCGAATACAAAATCAAAGCCACCTTTGCGACAACTCCAAATTACCTCGCATGCATAGACTCTGCCACATTCCACATCTATGCTAACTGGAATCTCATAGCAATTCCAAAAGGAAGCGCCCTTGCTTATACAGGCGAACCGCAGACAGGCGTAGCAGAAATCGCTGCATACACAGTGACAGGCGATTACAAAGCTACCAATGTGGGAGAATATACAGCAACTGTTTCCCCCAAAAGCAACTACATTTGGCTGGAAGACAGCTCTAGAGAAGACAAGGAAATCATATGGAGCATAAAGAAAGCTACTGGAATCTTCCAGACGCTTCCTGCGCAAGAAGCCACATACTCAACCACGCTTGCCCTGCAAAACATCAGCTTGCAAGCAAATTACGAATGGAAGAATCCCGAAACCCCTGTCACGTCTGCCGGGCAAGGCCAGCAATTCCCAGCCATTTACACAGACCCGAGCGGAAACTACGAGCCAGCAGAAGGCACCGTGACCATCAACGTGGCAAAAGCAACTGGGACATTCGAAGACACAAGCATCACAGCAAAATACACCTCCACGCTAAAGCTCAAAAACATAAATCTTACAAATAACTACAAATGGGAAAATGACGCAACACCTCTAACCAAAATTGGAGACAGCTCATACGCCGCCACCTACACCGACCCAAGCGGAAACTACAAGAGCGCAACCGGAAATATCAATGTTGAAGTTGTAAAAGGCGATGGCACATGCTCCGTTGAAATCGCAGGCTGGACATACGAAGAAACAGCGAAAACGCCATCAGCAAGCTCTGCTACCAACAACGATGTTACCCCAAGCTTCCATTACAACAGTTCAGAACAACCGAAAGAAGTAGGCGAATACACAATAACCGCAATATTCCCATACAACGGCTACTACAACCCGTGCACAACCAGCTATGGCTTCACAATAGACAGAGCAAAAGGCACAGGCACGGTTACAATGGACGACTGGACATTCGGAGCGAAAACAATACCTTCGCCAGTCACTGTCTCCAAAACAAACGGGCAAACAAACGACTACCTGTTCTGGAGCATAATTGGGCCGCCGTATTCAAGCAACTCAATGCCTTCAAACGTAGGCACTTACGTAGTGGAAGCAAAATTCCCGCAAACAGGCAACTACTATGCATTCACAGAACGGGACACATTTGAAATAAAGCCCATCACTGTGCAAGTAACTTGGTCTGACACCGTATTCACCTACAACGGAACGCCGCAAAGCCCCAAGCCGTTTGCCGAAGGCTATAATTTGACCGCCGATGCCCAAACAAACGCAGGCAGCCACACAGCTACAGCGACAACACAAAGCGCAGGCGTTGTCTTGGTTCCCGCCACACGCCCGTACACAATCAAGCCAAAAGAACTGAAAGTAACATGGACAGGGAAACGTGAGTTCACCTACAACAAAATGAACCAGTCCCCAACACCAAGCATAAACAAAAGCGAACTCCACGGCCCGCTTGATTTCATCTTTGGAGGCTACGGCTACGCAGCAGATGACTACACAGGCAGCAAAGCCGCATATTACATAATAAACCCCGAAGACCCCAACGCAGACAACTACAGGCTGGACAGCAACAGGGCCGAATTCAAGATAAACAAAAAAGACCTCTCCCCAAAATTCCAAACCACCCTCCCCGACTTCGCATACAAAAACGACACGCTCCGAGTCCCAACCGAAGTGTTCCAAGACACCGCCGCTCTCCAGCAAATCCTTGACTCAATAGTAGCATATGAAGGCTTCGCCACAGACACCGTAAAAAAAGAAACCGACGACGCAAAAGTCCTGAAAGGCAAGGCGAAAGTCAAAATAGACTACGACGACCAAGACGGCAACTCCCAAGGCAGCAAGTCCTTCCTCGCCAAACGTGTCGAAACAACGCAAAAAGCCACCGCAACAATAATCACCGACGCTGTTTCCGCAGACAACTACAAACCTCTCGACCGTTCCATAACAATAATGGAAATGGGGGACGACGACGAAGGCGGTCCAGCAACATTCTGCAAAAGAGAAGAAAAGTGCATAGCACTAAACGCAGAAATATGCGACTTCCTAGACGGCAAAGTAGTAAGCAAATGCGACGAAACGCCGATTCTCCATCATGTCCCATATCCCATGTCCCATGTCCCAAAGTATTACACTTTAAAGGGTACCCTACTGGGCACCGCAAAACCAACCACACCCGGAATTTACATAGAAGTCACCAGTGTAAGGGCTGAAAAATTTCAGCCCCAACAACGAGCGAAGAAAATAATAATAAAGTGATTGCAAACTGTAGAGACGCAATGCTTGCGTCTCTTTGCGTTGCGCCTCTACGAAATCGTGGTATCGGGGTATCAGGGTTCAGACGTTTTAAGGCTTGCGTTTCAAAATATCCTTGATTTGCTCAAGGCTAAAGCCCTGCGCCATAAGGTCAAGAACCTCATCTCGACCTTCAACCCTGCCTTCAGCCTTACCTTCAACTCTGCCTTCAGCCATAGCTGTTTCCTTGGCAAAGTTTATTTGCGCCCAACGATCCCAGTCTCCTCGAACTCCAATCATATAATCAAAATACTCCTCAGGAGTAAAATTAGAAATTTCAGCTATGCGAAATATCCGGTCAAGCAAATCTCCTCTAAGCTGGTGAGGCTGCTCATCAAATTCATGAGCATGGCGAAGGGAAAAAAGAAGCTTGTCCCGAAAGCTGTCGCACTCGTCAAGGCTCTTGGCGAACCTAGACAAGCGAACGAAAATAAGGTTGCAGAAATCAAACCTGATTTCGGGCTGGATCTTGTCGGTGAATGCCAGCGGGTGGATTATACCTCACATTTTTCTACATTCCCTCTATGCCTTTTGGAACAATAAAAGAACCTCTGCCACGCATTGGCAAAAGAAACTCGCTTTCTATTTGCATGATTGTTAAAAACGAAGAAGCCAATATTGGGCGCGCAATCCAAAGCTTTTTGCCGTTTGCGGACGAAATTGTCGTAAATGACACCGGCTCCACAGATAAAACTATCGAAATTGTCAAATCTTTTCCAAAAACGGTTTTGATGGAGTCCCAGTGGATAGGAGACTTTGCCTATTCCCGGAACCTAAGCCTTGAAAAAGCAACCTGCTCTTGGATTCTGTGGATGGACGCAGATGACTATGTACCGCCGGACCAGGTGGACGCCTTTAACAAACTCAAACTCACCGCGCTGGACAGAATGGTTTCATTTACCGTTTGTAACACGGAAGAAGGCAAGCCAACCGGTCTTAGGTTCATGCAAGCCAGAATGTTTCCAAACAATCCTAAGCTTCGCTTTGAAGGACGCATACACGAAAATGTTATGAGATCAGCCCTCGACTTAGGCTTAAACATTGTGAACACCAATGTTATAATCTGGCATATGGGCTATGAAACTTTGGAAATCAGGAAAAAAAAGGCTCAAAGAAACTTAGATATCCAGCTTGCAGACCCGGAACAGGAAAAACGGATAGAAGGCCTAATTGAACTTGGCGATTCCTATTCCATACTCGACGAACCGGAAAAAGCCGAAGAATATTACAGAAGGGCGGCAGAATTCAAATGCCCCTCAGACCAGCTCGATTTAAAAATGAACTCCATGAACAAATTAACCAGGACTTTAATAGGGTTAAAAAGAACGGACGAAGCAAAAGAAATATGCGATAAATGTTTAGAGTACTTTCCTAAAAGCGAAGAAGCGCACTACGAATTTGCCATAATTTTAATATCGCAAGGCAAAAAAGCAGAAAGCATGCCTATCTTCAGAAAACTGCTCTCATTCAAAGCCGATGTCAACGCCGGCGGCTCAAACTTTTTCAACATAAAACTGGATGCCCTGAAGAATTTGAGCATATGGGAACATGAACAGGGAAATTTCAAACAATCAATGAACTACGCCGAGCAAATGCTCAGCATGGATCCGGACAATAAAGACGCAAAATGGATGCTTGAACACGGACAGCCATTGCTTTCAATTTGCATGATTGTTAAAAACGAAGAAAGCAATATAGGGGAATGCTTAATATCTGCACGGGGCTTGGCAGATGAAATTATAGTTACAGATACAGGCTCTACCGATAAAACCGTTGAAATAGCGCAAAGCTGTGGAGCGAAAATAGAGCATTTCGCATGGAACAAGGATTTTTCCGCAGCGAGAAACTACAGCATTTCAAAAGCTACCAGCCGCTGGATTATTTGGCTGGACGCAGACGACAGGCTGCCAAAAGCAACCGTTGAAGGGCTTCGAGAAAGACTGAACGGAGAAGCTTTGAACAAGGTGTTTTATCTTGTGGTTTGCAATAGCACGAGAGAAGGCAAAACAGGAACGAGATTTTCGCAAATCAGGGTATTTCCGAATAATCCCAAAATACGCTTTGAAGGCAAAATCCACGAATCGCCTTTATCTAGCATAAGAAAGCTCAAACTTGCGGAAGAAAAAATACCGCTTGAAGTTTTACATACCGGCTACGAAGACCCTGCCTTGGTAAAAGAAAAACAGATTCGAAATATGGAGCTGTTCAAAGAGGAATATCCGGACCCAATGAAAATGGATCCTAATGTCATGTTTCATTACGCATCATGTTTTGAAATCATGGAAGATTATGAAAATGCCGTTATATGGTTCAAAAAAGCTTTGGAAAAAGCGAAAAAAGAACATTATGACGAATATAAAATTTTAATTCCGCAAGTAATGGCAAGAATTTTTGAACGCTTGGGCAAAATAGACGAGGCTATGAATTACCTGAACGAGTCTCTGAAAGAGGATCCTTGTTTTGAACCTTCCCTAAGCCAAAAGGCTAGGCTTTTTGCCAGCTTGGGGCAAACAGAGGATGCAATCAAATGGTTTGGCTATTTGGCTTCTTTCGCTTCAAAGCTCGGAGTTTTGCCTTCCAATGAGGCAATGGCGCACAAAAACGCTTTGCAATTTTTGGGGGAGCACTGGAACAAAACAGGGCAAACCGCGCTAGCCATAGATATTTTGAAAACGCTTAAGAATATGCTGCTCGGAACTTCGCACAACCCCTTTGCTCTTGCGGAAATATATGTTGCCCACGACAAGGCAGCAGAAGCTCTGGACAATTTGGAATTTTTGAAAAAAGAACTTGGCAATAAGCCGGAATTCGCATTCCTTTACGGGCAATCGCTTGCGCTCGGCGGCAAAATTCAAGAAGCCATAGACACAGTTTCAAAAGCAAAGGAAAAATTTCCGCAGAACTCAGATATTGCGGAACTGGCGAAAGCAATGGGGATTTAAATGCAAACAGGAAACATAAGAAATTTCAGCATAATAGCACATATAGACCACGGCAAAAGCACTCTTGCGGATCGCCTGATTGAATTGACCGGCACGGTTTCAAAAAATGAAATGATGGACCAGCTCCTTGACAACATGGATTTGGAGCGAGAGCGTGGCATAACAATAAAAGCCCATGCGATAAGAATGGTTTACGAGCGAGGCGGCAAAGAGTATCTGCTCAATATGATAGACACTCCGGGCCATGTGGATTTTACCTACGAAGTCAGCCGCTCCCTTGCTGCTTGCGAGGGCGCCATTTTGGTAGTTGACGCTTCGCAGGGCATAGAGGCGCAAACTCTTTCAAATTTATATTTGGCCATAGACAATAATCTAACAATAATCCCTGTTATAAATAAAATAGATTTGCCGGGCGCGAATCCCGATGGCGTTGCGCATTCCATAGGAGATTTGCTTGGCTACGACTCTGATAAAATTCCAAGAATCAGCGCGAAAGCCGGCATAAACGTTAACGAAGTCTTGGAGAGAATTGTCGATGAAATTCCGCCACCCAAAGGCAATAGCTCTGCGCCTCTCAAAGCCCTTATTTTTGATTCCGTTTATGATTCATACAGAGGCGTTATAAGCTACATTCGCATTGTGGAAGGAAGCATGAAAGCCGGCACAAAAATAAAAATGATGAAAACTGGCGGCGAATACATGGTAACCGAGGTTGGCACTTTTTCTATGAAACGGGACCCTCGCCCTGAGCTTAACGCCGGAATGGTTGGCTATGTTTTGGCGAACATAAAAACCCTTAGCGATGTTAAAATAGGCGATACTTTAACAGAAGAGGCAAACCCGGCAACAGAGCCGCTTGCTGGCTACAAAGAAGTGAAGCCCATGATTTTCAGCGGCATTTATCCAATAAACCCGGAAGATTACAAGAATTTGCGTGAAGCTTTGGAAAAGCTCAAGCTCAACGATTCCGCTCTTATTTGGGAACCAGAAAGCTCAGGCGCGCTTGGCTTTGGATTCCGCACCGGATTTTTAGGGCTTTTGCATATGGAAATTGTGCAAGAGAGGCTGGACAGGGAATTTAATGTTGATATAATTACCACTGTTCCCAACGTGGAATACCGTGTTTTTATGACAAGCGGCGAAATGGTTTCCATAGAAAGCCCAAGCAAGCTCCCAGATCCAAGCCGCTATGATCACATAGAAGAGCCGTATATTAAGGCGCAGATTTTCACGCCAAAGGATTACATAGGTTCTCTTATGCAGCTTGCGGAAGAGAAGCGAGGCACATTTGAAACCATGGAATATTTAGATGAAAGCAAAGTGATTCTGCGTTATGAGCTGCCTTTGGCAGAGGTTATGTTTGATTTTTACGACCGTTTGAAGTCCGTGAGCCGGGGCTATGCCGGCTTGGATTATGAGCAGGCTGGTTATCGCGAGAATCCTCTTGTGAAGCTGGACATTCTTTTGAACGGCGATCCGGTTGACGCATTTTCCGTTATTATTCACAGGGAAAAGGCGCAGCATTACGCGCAGGCTATTTGCGCCCGTTTAAAGGATTTAATTCCACGCCAGCAGTTTGATGTTGCGATTCAGGGCGCGATTGGCGGAAAAATAATAAGCCGCACCACAGTCAAAGCTGTTCGCAAAGATGTTTTGGCAAAATGCTATGGCGGCGATATTACACGCAAGCGCAAGCTTTTGGAAAAGCAGAAAGAAGGCAAAAAACGCATGAAGAACATAGGCTCGGTTGAAGTGCCGCAAAAAGCGTTCCTTGCGGTGCTTTCGCTGTCTAGTCCAAGCGGCCAGAGCGGGGACGAGGATTAAATGATTCACCCCTCAGCACTGGTTTCTACAAAAGCAGAAGTCCACGAAAACGCAAGCATTGGACCTTGGTGCATTGTTGAAGACAGAGCCAAAATCGCAGAAAACGTGGTTTTAGACGCAAGAGTCCATGTTTTTGGGAACACAAGCGTTGGAATGGGGACACGCATTTTTGACGGAGCGGTTGTTGGAGGAGACCCGCAAGCTCTCAAATACAATGGCGAACAGACCTTTTTGGAAATTGGCGAAAACTGCGTTGTAAGAGAATACACCACCCTGAATAGAGGCTGCGGCGAAGGCGGAATCACCAAAATCGCAAATAACGTTTTGATTATGGCCTATGCCCATATTGGCCACGACTGCCTTTTGGAGCAAGGAACTGTTATATCCAACGGTGTGCAGCTCGGAGGGCACGTTAAAATTGGGGAATTTGCCACCATAGGCGGCGGAACTTTGGTTCAGCAGTTCGCAAAAATCGGAGCGTATTCCTTTGCCGGAGGAACATTGAAAATAGACAGGGACGTACCGCCGGCAAGTCGCGCGCTTGGAGACCCGGCTCGCTTTGCTGGGTTAAATTTGCACGCTCTCCGAAAATACAGCTTTTCCGAAGACAGAATTGCGCTCTTGGAAAAAAATTACAGAGAGCTTTACAGAAGCGGCAAGCCTGTAACGGAGGCTATAAATGGCTTTTTAAGCGGAAAAATCCAGTGCGACACGCTCTTAAAAGATTTTTTTAAAGAATTTAGCGGAAATTTGTTGGCAGTAACCCCTTGACGAAACGATAATTTTTTACTATATTTTCCATACAATCCTTATTTATTGGAGTTTTATCAGTGGCTGCAAAAAAAATGGTACCGCCAAACAAGTCTTGTTTAAAGAGATTGCGTCAAGCTAAAAAAGCAAACGCAGCAAATCGTTCCGCACGTTCCGCCATCCGCACAAGCCTTGGGGTGGTGCGTGGCGCAAAAACAAAAGAAGAAGCCTTAAAAGAAGTCCCCAGGCTCTACAGCATGCTAGACAAAGCCGCTGCCAAAAGCCGTGCCGGCTTTAGCAAAAACCGTGCTTCAAACTACAAGTCCAAGGTCGGAAAACTGCTGAATAAGCTCTCTGTAGCACCACAAGCTTAGGTAAATAATGCCCGCATCGCCGTTATACAGGCTCTGGAAGGGCATTGTATTCTTTGTCTTTTTGATTTTCATCCTGCTGGGGCTGATGTTTTTTGAGAAAAGCCCGGAAGAGGAAAGCATTGAAAAAGAAGGCACGGAAGTATACACAGAAATGTGCCTTTTAATAGCATCCGGCAAGCCCGTAAACGCAGATACAGTTTTTAGCCTGAATATAAACAAGATTTTCGCATATTCTTTTTTGGGAGCAAATTTCAACCGCAATGACACGGTGTGGCATGTTTGGTATCAAGACTCCGAAAAAATAAAAGAAACTCTATGCAAAATCGATGGCCTGTCCTGTTCAAGCTCGCTATCCTCAGATAGCCTAAGAGAAGGAAACTGGAGCGTTGACACCAGGCAAAGCGGAATTTTGCTCGGCATCAGGCAGTTTAAGATACAATCCCAATAGCATCTCTTATTTCCTGCATAAAAGGCGTGGCGCACGCCCTTGCTCTAGAGGCTCCATAAGCCAAAATCTTGTCTATTTGCGCTGTGTCTGAGAGCAACGCATTGTATTTTTCCCTTGGCTTGGCAAGGCATTCTTCCAAAAGTTCTCGCAATGCTTCTTTCGCATGGCCCCATCCCATGCCTCCGGCTCGGTACCTTGCAGCCAAAGCTTCTGCCTGCTGCTCGCTGGCAAAAAACTTATACAAAGCGAACACATTGCATTTTTCCGGGTCTTTTGGTTCTTCCATAGACTGGCTATTCGTTACGATTTTGCCTATTTTAGCCTTTAATTCCTTGGGCTCCAAAAAAATCTCTATGGTGTTGCCATAAGACTTGCTCATTTTGCGCCCGTCCAAGCCGGGGATAATATCCATTTCTGTTTGGATAATGGGCTGAGGCAGAACAAAAACGTTTTTGCCGTAATGCTTGTTAAAGCGTTCCGCAATGTCGCGGCTAAATTCAACGTGCTGCTTTTGGTCTTTGCCAACGGGCACAACATCTGATTTGAACATCAAAATATCGGCATCCATAAGGCAAGGGTAGCAATAAAGCCCCATATTAACGCCGTCATCGGAGTCCATGCCGGTAGCTTGGTTTTTCGCGACTTTGTCTTTGTATGCGTGGGCACGGTTCATAAAGCCTTTTGGCGTGAAGCACGAGAGCAGCCAAGATAGCTCAAAAATCTCAGGAATGTCGCTTTGTTTGTAAAACAAGCCTTCTTCGGGGTTAAGCCCCAAAGCGAGCCACGTAGCGGCAACCTTGTGGGTGTTGTTTCGCATTTCTTCCCTGCTATGCACTGTTGTCAAAGCGTGGTAATCTGCGATAAAATAAACGGTATCGTATTTTTTCCTAAGTTCAAGCGCAGGGCGTATAGCCCCAAGATAATTCCCCAAATGCGGGGTTCCAGTAGGCTTAATACCGGTCAAAGATATGGGTTTAGACATTAAGGGAATTTAGTAAAATGCGTTAAAAGAAAAAAAAGAAAAAAAGTGATGAAAATTTCTATCTTTTCACAAAATGCAAATCTCAACTGTCAACTTTGCGCTGGGCGCAGCCTCTATAAAACAGGTTCCATGTGAAGGAATTCCGCAACTGGCATTCCTGGGTCGCTCAAATTCCGGCAAATCCAGTTTATTAAACGCTCTTTTTCAAAAACAAGTCGTAAAAACCAGCAACACCCCAGGCAAAACCCGTGAAATCAATTTTTTTCTTGTCAATAATTTCTGCTACTTTGTGGACCTGCCCGGCGTAGGCTACGCAAAAGTCAGCAAAACCATGCGGGACGATATGGCAAACCGCATAAAAAACTACGTGGAAAAAGCACATGACCTTAAAGGCATAGTCTATCTGCTGGATATAAGGCATGGCGGCCATCAAATAGATTTTGAAACCATAAACGGAATAAAAAACGCCGGGGTTCCCGTGCTTTTGGCTGCAAGCAAAGCAGACAAGCTAAACCAGTCGGAGCTAATAGCTGCTAAAAGAAAAATCAAGGAAAATTTTTGCCTGGCAGAACTTCCGCTTGCAATCAGCTCAAAAACAAAAAAAGGCTTGCCTGAATTATGGAAAGAAATAGATGCCTTGCTAAACGGAGCCGAAAATGTATAAGCTTTCGTCGCTGGGCCATATTATAGACAAGTTTGGGCATTGGTTTTTGCAATCGCACGTCGGGCAACTGCTGTCGCTTTCGTTCCAAGCGCTTCGCTCTATTTTTTCCGGCAAAGGCAACAGAAAAATAGATATTCAGCAAATAATCTCATGCATCTACGACATAGGCATAAAATCTCTGCCGCTAGTGCTGATAGTTGGTACAATTTTAGGCACGGTGCTAATAATAAATACCGCAGGCTTAATACCCAAAGTTGGCTTTGGAAACTTTTTCGGAAACCTTATGGTGATAGCCATAGTACGTGAGCTTGGCCCAATTTTAACAGGTTTTTTAATAGCAGGAAGAAACGGAAGCTCTTTAACAACACGCATAGCGAGCATGAAGGTAAACTCGGAAATAGATGCCTTGGAAACTCTTGGCATTAGCCCAATGCGATTTTTAATAATGCCTGCGCTCATAGGCGGAATTATAGCCGTGCTTATCGCAAACTGCTTTTTTTGCGTTTCCGCCATTGGCACAGGATTTTTAATAACAAAAATAGCAACATTCTTGCTGGAAGGAAGTTTCAAAATTCAACTGGAATGGAGCTCATATTTCCTCTCAATTATAACAGCGCTGAGACCGGTTGACTTCGCAATGGGCTTCATAAAGCCATTAATATTCGCCTCAATAATAACAACCAACGCCTGCTACTTTGGAACACGCATTAAAAATGACTTGCGCGCTGTTCCCAAAGCCACATCGCAATCCGTTGTAAGCTCCTTTATTCTAATAGTGGTAAGCGATTTATTGCTTTCTTTCGCTTATATTTTAGAGTATATAAACAGCGTAAGCTCAGTGATTTAAAACTCTCCTCTTAAATTTCTAATTTTCCATCAATGATAAAAGTTGCCATTCCAAATAAAGGCATGCTTTCGGAGCCTGCCATTGATTTGCTAAAAGCCTGCGGCTATAAAGCAAGCAAGTCCGTAAAAAGCCTCAGTTCCATCGATTCCGCAAATGGCATTGAATTCTATTTTTTGCGCCCAAACGACATTCCAATGTATGTTGGAAACGGCATAATAGATGCCGGCATAACAGGCTTGGACTTTTGCGCAGAGGCTCTAAGCCCTGCAATAAAAATACTCGACCTGCCTTTTGGAGCGAGCAAGCATTGCGCCGCCGTTCCGGAGCAATGCAAATATCAGCAACTCGACGATATCAAGAATCTGCGCATAGCCACAAGCTTCCCAAGCATAGTGCGCAGTTTTTTTAAAAAACCGGATATGGAGCTTGTTGTGCTGGAAGGCGCTGTTGAAATCTCTGTTGGCTTGGGCGTTGCGGATGCCGTTGTGGATGTTGTGGAAACAGGAACAACATTAAAGCAAGCAGGGCTTCGCATTTTAGGCCAGCCTCTGTTCTTGAGCAACGCAGCGTTGTTTGCGCATCCAAACCGCCAAAGCTGCCCGGAAATTCGCAATCTCCTTCGCCGCATAGAAGGCAAGTTGCTAGCAATGAATTACAAGATGGTGGAATACGACGTTCCTTCGGAACTGCTAGAAAAAGCCTGTGCCATAACACCAGGCCTGCAGTCCCCCACCGTTGCCCCATTGTACAACAAAAGTTGGTACTCCGTAAAAGCAATGGTAAAAAGCGAAGAAACAAATTCCATAATGGACAAGCTGCAAGACCTAGGTTGCAAAGGAATTTTATTGTTCAATATTGAAACCGCAAGAGTATAGTGGCATATTCAATATGCCACTACCTCTTGCATTGATAATAAAGCCCGCCGGCGTGCGATAGCATTTCAAAGTCCTCGCTAACGCCTCTAAGTGTTTCCACTGCGCCAACCACCAAAAAGCCTTTGGGCATAAGCACTCTGGCAAGCCTGCTATACAAGCCCCTTTTGAATTCATCGCTAAAATAAATAGCAACGTAGCGCATAAAAATCAAATCAAAATGCGGATCCAAAATAACGGGATTGTCTTGCAGATTAAATTTTTTGAATTTAACCATATCTTTAATTTCCTGGTTAACCATATGGCTTGCCACGGAATCTTTCATAAAATATCTGTTCAATTGCTCAGGCGTAACTCCCCTGCTCATGGCAACGGAATCATATCTGCCAAGCTTCGCCTTTTCAAGGCAAGAATCAGAAATGTCCGTAGCTGTAATTTGCACCATATCCCTTTTGATTATGTTTTGCCCCATGCAAAAATCGCGCACGGTCATAGCTATGCTATAAGGCTCTTGCCCGGTACTGCTGGCTGCGCTCCAAATCTTAATCTGATTTTTTTTGCCATCCTTGACTGCCTGGGTGAAGCTCGGCAAAATTTTCTCTCTCAAAATAGAATAAGGGTGCGAATCCCTGAACCACAAGGTCTCGTTCGTGGTCATGGCATCTACCAATTTATCTTTTAGCTCTCTATGTTGGCCGCCTTTCACAATATAATAAAATTCCGAAAAATCCCTGCATTTATAAGCTTCGATAAGCGAAGAAAGACGATTTTCGAGCAAATAAGCTTTGTCCTTGTTAAGGCAAATCCCACATTGTTCTTCGATATAATCTCTGAGTAGTTGAAATTCTGTAGCTGTAATTTTCATACAGTATTAAAATTTAGAAAATAAAAAAATAAAGACGCAATTAATTGCGTCTTTATTTTTTACAAAGCCATATTATTCCGTGAAGTTAAACGGGATTGTAGGCGTAGTGTTGCCGCTCTTTATCTGCTTCCATTTCCAAGTAGCCACCATGTTCTTAACAGCGTTGTCAAACTCGCTATAGCCAGTTGTGCTGGATACTATGGCTATGCTAACAATGTCGCCGCCCGGAGCAATGGTGAATTTGAGCGTAACCTTGCCGCTAAAGCCCGGTTTCAGCTTCAAATACTTGTTGTATATGTTGCGCAGACCCGGCATACGAGCATTCACAACAGCCATAATTTCCGCTTTGGAGCGAGAACCATCGCCGCTGCCCATA
>JGI24696J40584_12961507_pt1 | contig 18888 bp, 23 predicted proteins | sample TergutCo191P4_FD_40584 | JGI IMG/M metagenome (IMG submission 40584)
CACCCTTCCGATACTGCACATCACATTTCAAGGCCATGCAGCGTAATACCGTTATTACTTAAAAAGTATAGAGTAACAACATTTTCAGTAGGAACAAGAAATATCATGTTTCACATCTTTCTCCAGAGCATGATGTGCGGCGTCGATGAGGCAGGGAGAGGCTCCGTGCTCGGGCCTTTGGTCGTAGGGGTTGTTTACTCTGGATCAGATGACGCCCTGATAGAGATCGGGGTCAAGGATTCAAAGAAGCTTTCCCCGAAGACCAGAGAACGCATGTATGATCAGATCGCGGATGTCTGTGAGATCGGCGTCATCGTCATCTCTGCGGCGGAGATCGATGAAAAACGGAAATCGGCGTCTCTGAATGATATTGAGCTGGAGATGTTCGTCAGAGCTTGTTCGAAGATCCCAGTGTCCGCGGTGTATGCAGATTGCCCAGACGTGAACGAGTCCGCTTTCTCCAAAGAGATGGGGCGGATGATGAAGGGGCCAGAAATAATAGCCAGACACAAAGCCGATGATATATTCCCGATCGTGTCTGCCGCATCTATCATCGCGAAGGTGACAAGGGACAGGATGATCGCCGACATCCAAAAAGAATTCGGGACGGACATCGGAAGCGGATATCCTAGCGATGTCCGTACAATGGAGTTTATAGAAAAATGGATAAAAGATAACAGATGTCCCCCTCCATATACACGCTGCTCGTGGGAGCCTGTGAGGCAGATGATGACCGTCTCAAAGAACACCCGGATCAGTGACTGGTGAGACCATGAGCATGGAAGCTTCGATTCAGACACTTATAGACAAATTCCACAGGAAGATGGAGAACGACGAAGAGGCAAAAAAAGAAGTAATGCCTATTAAGAAAACGATCAACATCGACCTTGGGGCAGAACATTACTCTTTGAAGCTGGAAAATGCCCATATTGATGATTTCGAGCCGCAGATGATCGATAATGCCGACATTACGATCCTTACGACCCCCGAAAGCCTTCAGGGGCTCATTGACGGCACCCTCAGGCCGATGAAAGCATACGTAACAAAGAAGATCACCGTCAAAGGCAAGATACAGGACCTGCTGTTCTTGAAGAAGTTCTTCTGAGTTTGGCCTGCATCAAAATATGGCTGCCGCAGCGAAAAGAGCCACCATGCCATCGGTGGTCATGCAAAGTTTTTATACCAAATCGCAGTAAGAGGAGATAATAGCGAGGTGGGGTAGCCAGGATATCCCGTCGGGCTCATAACCCGGAGACCGGTCGTTCAAATCGACCCCTCGCTACCATCTTGTCCTTGATTTGCGTGTTTCAAAGAAGGTTCTTCGCTTCTTCCGGAGTTATTTCCAGCGCCTTGAGCATGTACTCCAGCGCCTTCTTCGCATACGGCGCCCTTGCTTTGGGGTCCTCCATGATCTCGCCGTATGACGCCATGACGTTATTGAAGTACTCTATGGCAAATTCCGAATACAGCGACGATTCCAGGGACTCGTCTATCTGAGCGGCCTCGTTGTATGCTTTCTCGGCCTCGTCGTATTTGTTAACCGATATGCAGAAAGAACCGTATGACTGATAGTATTCTACCTTGTCTCCGTCCAGCTCTATCGCCTTCTTGTATGATTCCATTATCTCTTCCGGCGCTACCTTCGCGCCGAACATTCCCGAGGCATAATTCCCACATTCGGCTTTGTAATACCACATCTCTGCGTTTTTAGGGTATTCTTCCGCGAGCTTCTTGAAGTGCGAATATGCTTTCTTGAAGTCTCCTTCGTCCATTGCCTTCATTCCGGCCGCTATTTTTTTGTCCGGTGTGTCTTCTGCCATGATTATGATATTAGAAGAGATGGTTTTAATCTCTTTCCCCCAAACCGATGTTTTATGTTGCGGCAGACGCCGTTCCGGCCGCCGGCGGGAACATCCTAACAGCGGCCGGCATAGGTTATTTATTGATGTGCCGCGATGAATTGGCAGGCAGAAAACACCCCCTGCCAGATGATCCCGGGTTTGCCGCCTTGTTTGGAAGGCACCGAACCCGGGCTTCCCATCCAACGGCATTCTCATGACTTTTGTATCAAAGCTATGTATATAATCTCTCAAAAAGATACCCACGCATGATAGAGGATGTGTGGAAAGGGATCTCTGCGGACCCGATCATGGAGGGGTACTGTTTCAAAAAAGCAGATCCGCCTTCTCCGGACGCTATGTCAATTAAAAAATGCAGAGAGCTTTGCGCCCAGAACCTTTGCGGCGAATACGGCGTGACCTGGGGGTGCCCTCCTGGCATAGACACGGAAGAGGGATGCCTTAAGACCGTGAGAGGTTTCCCCAATGCCGCGCTTCTCATAAAAGAATTCAACAATATCGATCTAAAGGATAAAGAACTCATAAGGAAACTCGGCATCTCGCATCAGAATGCGTGCAGGAAACTCGGCCTAGAACTGAGAAAGGAAGGATACAGGGCTCTGGCGCTCACCGACGGCGGCTGCAAATATTGCAAAAAATGCTCCTATCCGGACGACCCATGCAGGTTCCCGGACCAGAGGGTAACGTCGATATCCGCTTACGGGATAATGATGGATGTGTACCTGAGATCTCAGAACATTGACTTCCGGTTCAGGGACGACGGCATGACGCTTTACGGGCTGATACTGTACGAAGAATGAGGCCGTTCGGTAAATAATATAACCCAAGGGGACAATCAGGCGGTATCATGGAAAGAACGACGGTGGAAAGGGTCGCGAGGGCCGCACACTTTGCACTCAGCGAGGAAGAATTTGAGAAATACAGCAAAGACCTCGCCGAGATATTCGATTATTTCAAGATACTTGATGAAGCCCCCGAGGGAGAAGGGTACGGCGTGAACCCACTGGAGGTCGGAGATGTCCTGAGAGACGATGTGCCCGGGATCTTCATTGATCCGTACGAACTTCTGAAGGACATGAAGACCTACGAGAACTATGTCAGGGGGCCCAGGCTTCTATGAAGGAGATCCTCGCCTCACTGCCTCGTCTTAATGATAAATATTCTATTTTCAGCTGCATCACAGAGGATGCAGAGATCGGGGACTCGGAATTCCTGTTCTCCGCCAAGGACGGCATGACATCCAAAGACATGATGACGCGCTGCGGCTCAAAGATCCTGGACGGATACCGTCCGACGTTCGACGCGACTGCCATCGAGCGGATGAGGAATGCCGGAGGAAAGCTGATAGGCAAATGCAACATGGATGAGTTCGGATTCGGCACGTTCAGCACCACCTCGGCGTATGGCATCCCGAAGAACCCTTTTGACCTCGAACGGTCGTGCGGCGGCTCTTCAGGAGGATCTGCATGCGCTGCCGCTGTCATTGACGGGCACATATCTCTGGGAGCATCCACGGGAGGGTCCATCTGCTGTCCAGCAAGCTTCTGTGGAGTGTACGGTCTCGTTCCCACTTACGGGAGGGTATCGAGGTACGGCCTGGTTGACTACGGCAACTCTCTGGATAAGATCGGGCTCATCTCATCGGATCCTGAAAGGATCGCCAGATTCCTTCCGGTCATCTCCGGAAAGGATACGAAGGACTCTACGTCCTGCGGCCAGCCAAAACTTGAGCTGAAAGGAAAGAGGATAAAGACCATCGGGGTTCCGGAAGAACCACTCGCGGGCGTGAGCAAAGAGGTCCTTTCCAGTTTCGAGTCATCACTGGATGCCCTGAGAAGCATGGGCATAGAAGTTAACAGGATCAAGATGCCGTCCCTGAAATACGCCATGCCTGCGTATTTCATACTCGCAACGTCCGAAGCGTCAACTAACCTTGCGAGCTTCGTCGGGATGAGGTACGGCCAGCAGGACGGCGACCTTTCACTGAAGTTCGACGATTATTTCACATATTTCAGGACAAAGTACTTCGGAGAGGAGGCGAAGAGAAGGATCCTTCTCGGAACATACACGAGGATGGCCGGGTTCAGGGACAGATATTATTCAAAGGCACTCAAGGTCAGACTTCACATAATAGAATACTACAAGAAGATCTTCTCAGAGCATGATGCCGTGCTGACCCCGACCATGCCATTCGTCTCTCCAAGATTCGATGAGATATCGAAGATGACTCCCATAGAGTCATACAGCGCGGACTATCTTACATGCCCCCCAGACCTGGCAGGCATGCCGCACCTTTCTGTTCCGTGCGGCTATAACAGAGACGGGATGCCGATCGGCATGCAGTTCGTCACGGACCACTGGGAGGAAGATTCCCTGATAACGTTCGCAAAAGATTGGGATTCGGCGTTTGATGTCAGAAAGCCGGAGGTGTCGCTGTGAAGATCGGACTTGAGATACATGTGCAGCTTCCCACGGCGTCGAAGATGTTCTGTTCCTGCCCGACGACCGACGCAGAGGCTCCCAACACCCACGTGTGCCCCGTATGCTTGGGCATGCCAGGGGCCAAGCCTGTGCTGAACAGGAAGGTCATGGAATACGGGATAATGTTGGCAAAGATGCTTAACTGCAAGATCCCGGAGACCACATGGTTCTCCAGAAAGACCTATTTCTATCCTGACATGAGCAAAGGCGTCCAGATAACACAGTACGATAATCCTGTCGGAGGCAAGGGAGTATACTATCTGCACGGGAAGAAGCCTATCGGGATCACGAAGATACAGCTCGAGGAAGACCCAGGGAAGACGAAAAGGGTCGGCGACCAGTCTTCGCTGGTCGATTATAACAGAGCAGGAACCCCGCTTTCGGAGATAGTCACCGATCCGGATTTCTCTTCCCCCGCGGAGGCCAGGGAATTCCTTAAACAACTGATAGCGGACATCCGCCATACGATAGACCTTCCGGGGGACGGGGAAAGGAGCATACGCTGCGACTGCAACATCTCCATCGGAAAGGAAAGGGTCGAGGTAAAGAATGTCACCGGCCTGAGGAATGTCGAAAGGGCGCTGACATTCGAAGCGATACGGCAAACAAAGGTACTGAAGGCCGGAGGCAAGGTGGAAAGAGAGACAAGACGCTTCGATGAGGAAAGAGGAGTGACCATTTCTGTCCGGAAGAAGGAGTTCGAGGCTGACTACGGCTACATCAATGAGCCAGACCTTGGAGTATTCCACATCGGAGAGCTCGTAAGGTCCATCACTATCAAGGAAAGCCCTGTCAACATGGCACTGAGGCTCAGCAGAGAATACGGAATAAGCGAGAAGACAGCCGATCAGATGGTATTGACGTCCATGAATCTCGCCGCAACGTTCGAAACGATCGCAAAGACAACAGGATCCCCGCAGACCGCAGTGTCGTGGGCCACCGGGACAATGGCTGCCAATTGGAAGGCCTTTGAAGCATCCGGAAAAGACCCGAAGGGGATAGTGGACATAATGGAAAAGTTCGCGGCCGGCAAGATCACGGACGTGGAAACGGACATGGAGCTGAAAGCTTACATGACGGGCGCGGACATAGGAGCCATAAAGGCACAAAGCGCAGATCTGAATCAGATCATCTGCAGCTATCTGGATGAGCACCCCGAGATCGTCGATGAGATAAGAAAGAATGAAAAGGCCATCAACCGCGTCATCGGCCATGTGATGAAAGAGACAGGCGGCAGATACTCTTCATCCGACATCGTATCGGCAACGAAGGGCGCGCTCGCCTCAAAACTTTGAGAATAAGGCCTGACGCTTATTCTTCGTCCGGATTTTCCAGATCCTCAAAGTTCATGCCGTCTATAGCCAGGGTCATTATCTGCAGCTCTTCTAGCTTGCTGTCATCGACCTTCTCCGGCGACCCGTCCAAAAGGGACACCGCCTTCTTGTTCTTCGGGAATGCGATGACCTCTCTTATCGTATCTTTTCCCAAAAGTATCGATATGAACCTGTCCACTCCGAGGGCTATGCCGCCGTGCGGAGGCGCACCGTAACCGAGAGCTTCGATGAAGAATCCGAAATCTGCCTCGATCTTCTCATCGTCCATGCCGATCTTTCTGAAGACCTCTCTCTGCAGCTCCGGGTTATGTATCCTCAATGATCCGGATCCAAGTTCATTACCGTTGAGGCAGAGGTCGAAGCAGGCCCCGCCCACATATTTGTCATTGAGATCATTCTCCGGAAGGACGAACGGATGGTGGAATGCGTCATGTTTTCCAGACACCGGGTCTATTTCGAACATCGGACAGTCCACAAGCCACAGGAACTGCATCTCGTCCTTCGGGACCAAGTCCAGATCTTCCGCGAGTTTCTTCCTCAGCGCCCCTCCTCCCTCATACGTGGATTTCCAAGGCCCTGCAATGAGGAATAAGAGGTCTCCCTCTTCCGCCCCCATTTTCTGTTTTATCGCGTCCAGGATCTCCGGGGTGAAATATTTCGTGATATTGCTGTCGAGCTTGCCGTCCTTGCACCTCATCCATGTGAGTCCGCCCAGGCCGAACTTCTTTGCCTGACCGATGTACCTGTCGACATCGTTCCTTCCGATGCGCTCTCCGGCTGTGTCCGCTTTGAGGTTGATGCCTGCGACTATCCCTCCTGCTTTGATTATCCTCTGGAATATCTCGTAGGGGGCGTCTTTCACTGTATCTGTGAGAGAAATGAACTTGAGGCCATACCTCAGGTCGGGTTTGTCCGATCCGTATGTTTCCATGGCCTCTTTGTAGCCTATGCGCATGAAGGGGGTCTTGATCTCCTTGCCGTAGAGACCTTTCCACACATGCGCGACCAGCCCCTCGATCATATCTTGGATGTCCTTCTCATCAACGAACGACATCTCCATGTCTATCTGCGTGAATTCGGGCTGACGGTCCTTTCTGGAGTCCTCGTCTCTGAAGCACCTTGCGACCTGATAATAACGGTCCATGCTTCCTATCATCAGCATCTGCTTGAACAGCTGAGGGGATTGCGGAAGAGCATAGAATGTTCCCGGGTGTATCCTCGACGGCACGATGTAGTCCCTTGCACCCTCAGGGGTGGACCTTGCGAGTATCGGTGTCTCTATCTCCAGGAAACTGTTCTTTTCCATGTACTGCCTGACAAGATGAATGAATCTGCTCCTTGTCTCGATCGCATGTGCGACCTCCGTCCTTCTCAGGTCGAGGTACCGGTATCTCATCCTTGTATCCTCGTTCGGAAGCACTCCTTCCTTTTGGTCGCCGAGTTCGAACGGCGGCGATCTTGACTTGTTCAAAAGTTCGGCCGCTGTGATCAGTACCTCCACCTCTCCGGTAGGGTTCCGTGCGTCATCTGTGCCTTCAACCCTCTTCCTGACGATACCGTTCACCGATACTGCTGATTCTCGGGTAAATGACCTCATCGTATTCGACAGGGAATTCGCGTCCGTTCCATCTGGAATATCTTCAGGGTCGAAAACGATCTGCGTTATTCCGTATCTGTCTGCAAGGTCGATGAAGGCTACTCCGCCATGGTCTCTGGAGAACCTTACCCAGCCCTGAAGACAGACCTTTTTTCCTATGTCTTTGGACCTTAGTTCTCCGCAGGTGTTGGTTCTTCTCATCACAGTACCTCTTTTTGGCAGTTCCAGCTAAGAATTGTGTCATATAAATCTTTGTTCATTCGCAACTGTGTTCGGCAGGTGCTTATTTTTTCTTTCAGGCACGCGGCCAACCGCTTTTCCGCACTTCATCTATATGAATGCCGCCTATTAAGAATTCTCTCTGTTTCAAACGATTCAATAGAGTCTGGGTTTACCGCTCATGCTGTTCAAAAATCCCATACCGGGCTGTTGGGTCGTGTCTCAATCTCTGTCGTTCAGCACCGGGATGTAATCGGACGCGTCCTTGATTATATTCAAAACGACGGATGTATTCGTCTTTCTCACTCCCTCAACGGCGTTTATAATCTTGACGGTCTCTGAGAACTCATCCCTGTCGATGCAGGATATCATCGCTATGCAGTCCGGATCTCCTGTGATATCGTATACTGCCACGACCTGCGGGATTTTCTTTATTCTGTTTTGGACATTCGATATGTCGTCCGCATAGATCTGCACTATCCCCATGTAATTGAATCCCAGGTTCATGTAGTCTATCTTGGCACGGTATCCTCTGATCACTCCTTTGGCCTCAAGCGCCTTCACTCTCTGAATGAGCGTGGTGGGGTGTATGTCAAGCTGCTTTGCTATCTGCCTGAACGAGCCCTGACTCGATTTGCATAACAATTCTATGATCTTTCTGTCCAGATCATCAAAGTCCTTTATGTTCGCCATTGACTGCTTTCCAATAGGACCTATGAAGTATTTATTACATGGGATTTTCATATACCTGGACATGACAGATGAGATATTCAGGCGCGACGGCTACGCATTCGAGTTCGAAGCCAGAGTGCTTTCGGCCGAGGGAAACGAGGTCGAATTGGATATCACTGCTTTCTATCCGGGCGGCGGCGGACAGGTATGCGATACAGGCAAGATCCGCGGTTCGGAGGTCGCAGAGGTCTTTTACAAAGGGGATCGGATCATCCATAAGGTCATGGACGGTGGCCTGAAAACGGGAGATGTCGTCTGGTGTAGCGTCGACTGGGACAGACGTTACGATCTCATGATGGGGCACACCGGAGAACATCTTCTGTTCTCCTCTCTGCGGAGACAGGTTCCCGAACTCTCGATCAATAAGATCTTCATTTCTCCTGACAGCAAATATGTCATCGTTGACAGGGACATAGGCTGGGATGATGTCCGCAAAGCGCTGGTGTTCGCGAACCAGGCAATAAGGGACAATCTCCCCGTGACCAAGACCCTGATGGACCGGGATGACCCGGAACTTGAGCGGGTAAGGATAAAAAAGGAGAGGATTCCCGAGGGAGAGAATGTTTCGGTCGTTTCGATAGGGGACATAGACCTCTCGGCATGCAGCGGCCTCCATGTTATGGAGACCGGCGAATTGGAAATGATATTCGTCGACAGAAAGGTATCTGCGGGAAAGGACGGAGTCGCGATACATTTCAAAGTAGGCAACGAAGCCAAGGATTCTGCCATGTCTCTGGCCAGTGCCTGCCTTCAGGCATCGGACGCTGCCGAGAGCAAACCGGAGGATCTCGTCCGCGCCGTATCCAATCTGAAAAATGAGACGGAGACCGTTAGAAGGTCGGTCGGTTCGTTCATAAAAAAGCAGATCGCCTGCCTTGTGCCTAAGATGATCGGTGGAACGGATGTCGTGGGCGGGGTCTTCCCGTCCGTTGACCGATCTGTACTTTCAGAGGCTGCTGAGGCGTACAAGAACTCCGGGAAGGTCTGCATATTGGTATCTGCAGGCGACAGCGCGTCAGTGGTCATTTCCTCCGGGACAGAGAAGGTGGACTGCAGAGAAGTTCTGTCGAAGGTCCTTGCGGGATTCGGAGGAAAAGGCGGCGGCAAGCCCGACTTCGCTCAGGGCGGGGTCCCGGATGCGGCGGCATCCGAAGAGGTGTTCTCAAAGCTGATGGGCGAGGTCGTACAACGGCTACAATTTATTAAGTGAAATGTAATGGGGAATAACAATATGTCAGGAATGAGAGGCGTCAACCCCCGTCAGATGCAGCAGACAATGAAGAAGATGGGCATAAAACAGACCAATGTAAACAACGTTACAGAGGTCATAATCAGGATGACTGACAAGGAGATCGTCATCACCAACGCAGAAGTGGTGTGCGTCGATATGCAGGGAAGCCGCAGCTATCAGATCTCCGGCGATGAAGAGACCCGCGAACTCGGAACAACTGCGGCGGCGACAGTATCATTCCCGGCAGGAGACATCGAACTCGTGATGTCGCAGACAGGATGCAATAAGGAGAAGGCGGTAAAGGCTCTCGAAGATGCGAACGGGCAGCCCGCTGAGGCGATACTCAAGATAATGACGAGTTGATAACATGTGTCTGGCGGTACCTGGTAAGATAGTTAAGATCGACGGGGATGTCGGAGACATCGACTTCGGCGGTGTGATCCGGAAGGCCAATATAACCATGGTTGAGGCAAATATCGGAGACTGGGCGATCGTCCATGCGGGTTTCGCCATAGAGATCATGGACGAAGAAGAGGCCCAAGAGACCCTGAAGCTTTGGAACGATGTCTTGGCACACGAATAAATCTTTGACCTAAAGATAAATTAATATACTTTGTAGATATGGCAAGAATTGGTCTGACGGCCACAGCGGCGGGGAAACACCCGGTCCCATCTCGAACCCGGCAGTAAAGTCCGCCCGCGTATCTATCTGTACTGTATTGCGCAAGCATACGGGAACATAGACACGCTGTCAACCACTTTTTCTACCTCCATGATTGTGATAACTATTAAAACAACCTTTACTATCATTCTGCAATGATATTGATCAAACTGGGCGGAAGCGTTATCACGGATAAGACCCAGTACAGGATATTCAACAGAGATACGGTCCGCAGGCTCTGCGCCGAGATCAAAGACTCAGGAGTGGACTCAGTTATTGTTCACGGAGCTGGCTCATTCGGACATGTCCTTGCGAAGAAATATTCATTGCAGAACGGACTTGTCGACCCAGCGCAGGTACCTGCGGTGGCGAGAGTACAGTATGACGTCAGGGAACTGAACCTCATGATGCTCGACGAACTTCTGAACGCCGGCATACCTGCGGTCTCGGTGCCCCCTGGATCCTGCTTCATGATGGCAGACGGAAAACTTCTCCTGGATGATCCGGAGGTCCTACTTTCGGCTTCACGCCTTGGGATAATGCCGGTAATGTTCGGGGATGTTGTCTTTGACCGGAACAAAGGATTCGGAATATGTTCGGGGGATCAGATAGTGGAGGTGCTCTGCGGCATTTATCATCCGGAAAGGGTGGTCTTCGTATCCGATGTGGACGGACTGTTCGAGAAGGACCCTAAAACTAACCCGGACTCAAAACTGCTTACAGAAGTGACCTCGGAACTTCTCAGCAGGGTCTCGAGCGACAGCAGCGTGGACGATGTCACAGGCGGGGTGCGTGCCAAAATGGAAGCTATGCTGAGGATGACCTCGCCTGAAAGAGACTGCGTGCTTGTCAACGGCTCGGTAAAGGGAAGGTTATGCTCATTATTAAAGGGAGAGAGAGTTATCTCCACCACAGCGAAGGGAGGATTGTGATGACACCCATCAAAGAAAGGAAGGCGGATCACATAGATATATGCCTCAACGAAAGGATCGAACCTGGATATTGCTACTGGGATGACATCAGGCTTATGCATAATGCCCTCCCCGAAGTGAACGCCGATGAGATCGACATGTCCGCACATGTACTGGGGAAGAAACTGAAGTTCCCATTCATCGTCACAGCCATAACCGGCGGTTTCTCCGGCGCCAAGAAGATCAACGAGAACATCGCGATCGCATGTTCGGAACTTGGGATAGGGATGGGCGTGGGAAGCGAGCGGGCAGGTGCCGCAGGCATCGAGCCTGACAGTTATTCGATAATAAAAGAATACGACATCCCTTTGGTCATAGGGAACATAGGGGCGCCGCAGCTGATATCTCAGCACAGCGGAGATAAATTCTCCCATGAGGAAGTGAACAGAGCAAAGGACCTGATAGATGCGGACGTCATGGCAGTGCATCTCAACTTCCTGCAGGAGGTCATTCAGCCCGAGGGAGATACCAATTCAAAGGGCTGCTTCGATGCTATAAGGGACCTGGCAAAAGAATACCCGATAATTGTGAAAGAGACCGGCGCTGGGATATCGAGGAGAACAGCATCCAAATTGAAAGGTATCGGCATCGTGGGCATGGATATTGCCGGCATGGGCGGTACCAGTTTCTCTGCGGTCGAGCTATACAGAGCAATGGCGGGGGGCGATATGATGAGGACAAATATGGGAGAGACCTTCTTCGATTGGGGAATTCCCTCGCCTGTATCCCTTCTTGAAGCCAAGAACGGCCTTCCGCTGATCGCGTCCGGCGGGATATTGGACGGGATACATGCTGCTTCATCGATCGCAATGGGCGCATGCTGTGCCGGCGCGGCGCATGCGGTCCTGAGAGAAGCGACCGAATCGTCCGATGCGGTGATCGAGAAGCTTACTTTGATCAAAGAGGAACTCCGTGCCGCGATGATGCTTACGGGCTCGGCGAACATCAAACAGCTTTCCGAGGCCGAGTATATTGTGCTTGGAGAGACAAAACAGTGGTTGGAAGGATTACAATGGACGCAAAGGAATATCTGATAAAGACATCCAAAGAATTGGACGGCCCTATAAAGCAGTATATTGAGGACGAGGAGCCTGCCAACCTCATTGAGGCAACCAGGCAGTACCCGTATGCGGGAGGGAAACGCATGCGTCCCGCAATGGCCCTCGCTGCGGCGGGAGCTGTGGGGGGAGACAGATCGAAGGCCATACCGCTGGCTGTTGCCATTGAATACATACACAATTTCACTTTGGTCCATGACGATTTCATGGACGGCGATGAGCAGAGAAGAGGCATGACCACGATCCACGTCGCATACGATGTGCCGACAGCGATACTTGCGGGAGATGCTCTGTTCGCAAAGGCGTTCCAGATAATCGCCGAGCTTGATGTCCCGGACAAGAATATGAGAGGAGTTCTGAGATATGTCACCAAAGCGGTTTGGGACCTTGCCCGCGGACAGGAAATGGACATCAACAACGAAAAGAAGATCGTCTCGGAGGAAACATACATCGAGACCATTAGACTTAAGACAAGCGTGCTCTTCGCTGCAGCCGCTGCTGGCGGCGCACTTGTCGGCGGAGCCGACGAGAGGACCGTCAGGGCCCTCCACGAATACGCTATGGCCCTCGGCCTCGGATTCCAGATATTCGATGACTATCTCGGTATCGCCGGCGATCCTTCCAAGACGGGGAAGTCCGTCGGCAATGACATAAGAAAGGGAAAATGCACGGTCATGGTGACGCATGCGGTCAGGAGCATCAAGGACCCTCGGGTGCTTGACGAGTTCAAAAGCATCCTCGGGAACGTGGATGCGACCGAAGAACAGGTGGCAAGAGCAAGGTCCATAATGGAGGATGCGGGAAGCATTGCCTATGGGCGGCAGCTTGCAAAGAAGAAGGTGGACGAGGCCATATCCAAATTGGACGTGCTCGCCCCAAGCGAAGATAAGGATTTTATGATCGCTCTCGCGAAATACGCCATCAACAGAGAGGCCTGATCACAGGTCCTCTATGCCGGTCGACGTTATCTTATAATTCGCAGACCTGCCCTCAGGCAGGCTGCGGTGTTTTATTATCACGGCGGTCCTGACGCTGCTCCCTTTCTTGTCCAGCCTCAGGATGGTCTTGGAGTTATGGCTCAGCGAATGCCCGCCGAGGAACTCTATCCCTCCGGTCATTATGTTCGAGTATACCTGCGACGTAAGCAGAACGGCGATATCGTTCTTCCTGGCCATCACGAGCAGGACCTCGATCTGCCTGACAAAGTCGTTCCTTACCTTCATATCATCGTGGTTAAGCCTGTAGAACATATTGATGGAATCCACGATGGCCAGATCGATCACCCCTTTCTCGGCAAGGTTAGCTGTCTTATCGACGCGGTCCGACTGTTCTTCGATACTATGCACCTGAGATACCAGCAGGCCCTTCGCACTCTCGCCATCGGTCCCGAATATCTGATTGACCCTGTCATAAGACAGCCCTTCAGAATCGATGTATGCCACCTTATTGCCGTTCCTTATGACATTGCGAGCGGCCTGCAGGCAGACATTGGACTTGCCTGCGCCGGCCTCGCCGTAAACGAGCGTGATGCTTCCTTTCTCGATCCCCCCGCCTAAAAGATCGTCAAAGGCCTTGCATCCAGTGGGTATGCGGTTCACAACTGTAAAGCGTATAGGGGATTGATAAAGTTGTTTGAACCCTCAATCATCCTTGTTCTGAGAATCCTTCTCTTTCACGGACTTGACGTCATCAAGATCGTATGACGAATCGGTCTGATATTCCTCGCCCTTGGCGGCATAGTATGGAAGAGCAAGCACTGCAGCTGCAATGTAAATTATGGCCGCCGTTGCAACGATGACCGCTACCACTATCAGCGCAATATGTGCCAGACTCTCCAATATGACTGGGTTAAAGGCAACAAAGATGCATATCGACACTATGGCTACCGCGAGCAATAAGATGGCGATCGCCGATCTGATGGTGCTGTTCCGCCCTGTTCTTCCCGCATATGCCATGCTTCTTACCTCATCCGTTCGACGTAAGGAACGGCGACAAGGAATACGCAAGCTCTGCAAGCGTCATTGACTGTATTATTATCTTGCCAGGCCCCGTGAGGGTCGTAACGAAGAGCCCCTCTCCTCCAAAGAGAGCGGTCTTGATCCCTCCGGCTGCGGTTATGTCATAAGTAACCGATTCCTGCCATGCGACCGCTTTGGCCGTGGCGACCTTGTATTTCTCCCCTGGTTTCAGATCGACAATGTTGAAGTCTCCGCAGGCAGCGACGAACGCTATGCCTTCTCCGCTCAGTTCCTGCAGTATGAACCCCTCCCCTCCGAAAAATATGTTACCCAGCTTCTTCTGGAACGCTACTTTCAGGCTTACTGTCACCTGAGATCCGAGGAATCCTGTCTTCTGGACCATCCATTTGCCCTTGCCGATGTCAAGGTCGACTATCTTGCCTGGCGCAGACCCGGCGAGCCCTACTATCCCAGTCCCGCCTTTGGACCTGTATTCCAAAAGAAAGAGAGATGCGCCGGATATTGCCCTCCCGAGCCCCCTCATTATCCCTTCTCGCATCTTAGCTTCCATGACCATGTTGCCCGTCATGTAGGCCATGCTTCCCGCGACCGACTGGAGGACCTCGTGCTCTTCCAGCTGGACATTCACAAATTGAAGGTTGTCCCCTGTTATGGTGTACCTCATGCTCTTAAAGATTAGGTTATGAGTATTTATTTAGAGGAGGTCGCAGATTCGCATCCATGGTCGATGCCGCACCGATAGCCAAAGGAGCCGAGGCTGACATCTATCTTTCATGCTTCCTCGGAAGGGACGCTTTGATCAAAGTAAGGTCTCCGAAGAGATACCGTGTGCCTGAACTTGATTCTGAGATCCGTTCTTCCAGAGCAAGGAACGAGGTCCGGCTGATGAGGGAAGCAAGGAAGGCGGGAGTGAGGACCCCCGCCGTCTATGACATCGACCTGAATGAATTCTCGATAACGATGGAGTATGTCAAAGGCGTAAAGGTCAAGGATGAGCTTGAACGGAACCCCTCTTCCGCAGCGGAGATATGCGGAATGATAGGCAGGACCGTGGCGGACCTTCACAACTTCGGCATGTGCCACGGCGACCTCACAACATCTAACATGATCCTTACAGAGGACCGCAGGATATGTCTTATCGACCTGTCAATGGGGAAGACCAATACGGAACTTGAGAGCATAGGCGTGGATATGCATCTTCTGAAAAGGGCCTTTGTTTCGGCCCACCCCGATCTGCCGGAGGCCTTCTCGGAACTCATGAGATGTTATGTGGAGAGAAAAAACGAGCCTGAAAAGCTATTTCGTAAGATAGAAGAGATAGAAGGCAGAGGAAGATACACATGAGGCTCAGCGTAATAACCTCAAATCCGGGAAAGGTTAGGGAGTATGAACGCTGCTTCGAAGAGCTCGGAGTGGAGATGGTGCATGTAAAGATGCCTTATGATGAGGTCCAGTCCTCAGAGCTGGAAGAGGTTGTCAGAAAAGGCATGGACGAACTGAAGAAGAAGAAGGGCATGTCGGATTTCATAATTGACGACTCTGGCCTCTTCATCGGTCAGCTCGGAGGTTTTCCCGGCGTCTGGTCGGCGTATGTTCAGAAGACGATCGGCAACGGCGGGATACTGAAGCTTATGGACGGCATCTCCGACAGGTCCGCAGTGTTCAAATGCTGTATCGGATGCAACCTCATGGGAAAGGACATCATCGTCACTGGTACATGCGGCGGCGTGATCTTAGAAAAGGGCCGGGGCACAGAAGGTTTTGGATATGATCCCATATTCAGTCATGACGGGGTCAGATCGTTTGCCGAGATCCCGCTTGACGAAAAGAACCTGGTCTCGCACAGGGGCATCGCGGTCGGTCTGCTCAAGGAAGAGATAGTAAAATGTCAGGCCTCTGAGGACAAACCTTAATATCTCCATCTTTATCAAGGGTTGGTGGGCCTATGGGCTAGCCTGGTATACTTGTGGCTTTGGGAGCCATTGACTCCGGTTCAAATCCGGATAGGCCCACTCCTTTACTGCTGACACGGTCTTTTTTTCTGTCTAAAACGCTGTTTTTGTCATTTCTATTTAGCTCCTTTTATTTCGTATAGGCCACCTCTTTGGTCAGGCTCTTTCCAACGATGCTTTGAAAGGATCGGTAACAGTTGTCCACATCTCATGCCAGCAGTTTCGAAAAACAGTAATTACGCTGCTATACGCACAAATATGAGGGTACGGGTGGGGTGACCCATGCGACCACAGGGGGGCTGTGAGCAGTTCACAGGTCAGCCCCATATTCATTGCTTCGAACTAATGTCCTCTACGACGGAGCATTAGTATATATTGATATAAACCTTTCTAGAATCTAAACTTTTAGGATACATAATATGGTTAAAAAGCATGGAATATTGTACTTAAGGGTACAACACATAAATCAAATATTGCATAAACCCGGATAAAACGCCCCGCCCTCTTGCCGCTCGTCGACGGAGAGCCGGATCCGGCAAGGGACGAACGACCAACACTGATTCTCTTTTGGAGCGTCTAGCCTGCCGGAATTCGCCCCGTTTCAAAGGGATTCATAGTCTCTGAGAAACTATAAATTCTCAGGCAGATGGCGCAAAGATAGCATACATATATATACTCATGGTAGTAATCTATTTTACATTAGAGATGTTTTTCTTTTTTAAATAAAGATAGAGAGGGTACACTTTTTTGCATTAGAAACCTAAAAAAATACAGAGTTAATGCTATATACTGAATAAAAGTGTGGTGCCCTGTTCTCTCGAAAACCATACAAATATTTATAAAAATATATACTTTATATCTAAATATAAGAGATATTTTTATATTCTAGGTTTCAGTGCGCATATTATGGATGTAAGACGTGTGCAAATCACGGGGGGGTCCTCATTCATGATCACTCTTCCAAAAGATTGGGCTAACTCCGTAGGACTGAAGAAGAATGACACTGTTGGAATCAAAGTACAATCCGATGGTGCATTGTCTTTGTACCCAAAAGGAGTTTTCCCTACGCCAAAGCGCAGTACGAAGATCATTGATGCCACAAATATAAAGGACCATGATTTCTTTTTCCGACAGCTTGTCGGGGCCTATATTGCTGGACATACAACGATATTGATCAAATCATCACGCCCGATGACGAGCGAGATAACATCGACTGTTACGCATTTCGTACAGACCTCCATCGGTCTGGAAATGATCGAAGCTGATGAATCGCAAATATTGGTCGCGAATCTGATCGAGCATGATGCCATTGACACCAAAAAGATCATCGAAAGGATGGGGATGTTGGTGAAAAACATGATATGGGATCTGTACGGGGCTGCCTCTACAGGGAACTTAAAGAGCATATCCGATATGGCGTCAAGAGACACAGAGATAGACAGGATATACTGGCTTACCTCTAGACAGTACAACATTTACCAAAAAGATGTTGTGGTACAGTATAAGAACGGTCTTCCCCTGTATGAGATGACCGCCTGTCTGTTCTTGAGCAGAATATTGGAGGGCGTAGGAGACCATGCGGTAGCGATGTCCATATTCCTCGCTTCGATGGGCGAGCTGAAGGCAGACAAAGGCGTATATGAGCTCGGAGAGAAAGTGACGACGCTTCTGATGAATTCCGTAAAAAGCTGGACCACCAGAGATCTTGCCTTGGCAGAACAGTGCCTAAAAGAAGCGAACGAGATAAGCAGAAGGATGGACAAGGCCTCATCTGTGAATAAACCAGTAGAGGACGAAAGGCTCCTTTCTACCCGCGAAGCAATGCTGTTCAGCACAAGGAGGATGTCCGACTACTGCAAGAGCATCGCTGAGTTCGCGTTCAACATGGCAATGGAATAAACACAAAACATTGCCCGGATGCAAACATATCCGGCAATGCATTTTTCATTTTTCAAAAGATCCGTATATACCGCAAAAATAAAGCATAATGAAATACGAGTGGGCCCGCCCGGATTTGAACCGGAGTCAATAGCACCCCAAGCTACAAGGATACCAAGCTACCCCACGGGCCCGAATTGGTTTTGTTAAATGGTTTATCCGAGAGGCGCTATCTCTCCGATGAGGTCTGCGTGAGATACGATCATCCTGCGGCAGCAGTACCTTTCGAACCCAAGGCTGTCTAGGACATCCTTGGGGTTCTCTCCCATCCCAACGCGTTTAACGTACTCGGGATATGCGCTTCCGACCACCTTTCCGCATGTGAAACATCTCACCGGTATTATCATGACATCACCTTAACGGTAAGACTTCTGCTTCTTGGCACGGGCACCATGTCCGAGAGGGTTCTTGGGAAGCTTCCTTCTGTCATCGTTGATGATCAGCGTCCTGTCGTATGTTCTGAACACAGTTTCCAGCTCTTCATCCTTATAGAAGTCGACAAGGCCTCTCGCTATAGCGGTCCTTGCCGCTGCGGCCTGCCCCATCACCCCTCCGCCGTTGACCAGCACAGCTATGTCTACCTTGGACGCCTTATCGGGCACAAGACCCAACGGCTCCATGATCTTAAGCCTCGCCAGTTCCGGACCGTATGTGTCCAGGGGCACTTTGTTTATCGTTACCCTGCCTGTACCCTCTTTGACGGTCGCCCTTGCGATCGCTGTCTTCCTTTTTCCGCTTGTGTTTACGTGCTCCATGAGATCATCTCACGTTGGATCCCAGGAATTTTGAAACGGCTCCCAGGGTTGTGTATTTGCCGGTGATCTCTCTGTCTGCCTCTTCGGGCCTCAGTTTCTCGCATGATTCGAACTGCTTCGG
>JGI24696J40584_12961506_pt1 | contig 18847 bp, 14 predicted proteins | sample TergutCo191P4_FD_40584 | JGI IMG/M metagenome (IMG submission 40584)
GCGGCTGGTGAATTTTTCTTTAAGCCTGCGGCTGCTGAGGATTTTAGAGAATGGCGTATCCAATGTGCTTCCTTTTCTTACCCGCCAATAAAAATACCCATCTTTTACCGCTGCCGATTCGTCCGATCGGCCGCTTGATGCGGCGGTCTTGAACTCCTCCACCAAAACCTGTTCGAATCCCGCATCACAGATGAAGATGTAAATATGCCAGTCCGGATCGGACGCATAAGGAACGGCGTCCAGCATCGATTTTATCTCATTTGTGTTCTTGACGAACAGCTTGGACTCCATTTGAAAGTTCTTGCTCAAAGCTGTCTCAAGTGTTTCGCGCAGCTTAGGCATATCTCCTTTGGTCTGAAAGATTATGTTGCCGGTGGCTAGCACAGAGGACACTTGTTCCATTCCGATGGAGCGGAACATTTCGCAGACCTCTGCCATTTTCAGAGTACGCCCATTGACATTGACGCCGCGCAAAAAGGCGCAGTTAAGCATACCTGTGACCTCCGTTTCAGATACATATCTATAAAATGCATTTCCTCTCAATAATACTTGTCTAATTGACATTGCATATCAGGCACGTCATGCCCCAGAATCGCAATTTTCCGAATGCAGTAAGAACAGACATATAATCTTTTATACCAGTATCTTAACTCACATCGGAGAACATGTCAAAAAGGCGCATCTCCAGAAGCGCGGTCGCTAATATAGGCGAGAAACGCATCTCGATACTCACCGAGCTGTCAAAAGATGCTGTGGCCGAAGGCAGGGAGGACCTTGCGAAAAGATATGTCTCATTGGCAGGAAGGATCGGAAAGAAGACAAGGGCAGGCATGCCTGAAGGATTCAGACACTGCAAGAAGTGCATGATGCCTCTTATTCCAGGGACCAACTGCACCGTCAGGCTGACGGGAGGAAAAGTGGTAACGAGATGCCATCACTGCGGCGGACTGAAAAGGATGCCCTACATAAAGGAGAAAAGAAAATGACGGAGAAGGAAGCAAAGAAAGAACTGATGAGGCGTGCCAAAGATCTCAGCCCCACGGTACATGTAGGAAAGGACGGGATAGACGAGGGCGTTCTTAACGAGATCACAGCCCAGCTCAAAAATGCCCGTTTGATCAAGGTAAAGGTCCTGAATACAGCGGACGGCGGTCCGAAGGACATCGCCGAAGAGCTTGCCTCATCCACGAACTCCGTCATAGTGGATGTCAGAGGAGGCGTCATCGTGCTCACGGACAAACGCACATGGTCTTCGCTGAGCCAAAAGAAGTTCTGAGGGATGGGTATGCTTGATGTTAACATAATAAGAGCACAGCCCGAGATGATCAGGCAGATGCTTACGAACAGGAACAGGGACACCGATATCCTGGACAGGTTCCTTTCCGCAGATTCGGAATGGAGATCGCTGACTGACGAGAACAACCGTTTGAGGAAAGTAAAGAACGAGGTGTCCGTGCAGATCTCCAAGATGGGAAAAGGCGATGAGAAGGATGCAAAGGTCCTCGAGATGCGCGATGTCGCAGAGAAGATAAAGAACAACGACGCGAGGATAGCCGAACTTGAAGTGATAAGGGAAGACTGCGTGCTCAACATCCCCAATATGCCTCACTCCTCCGTACCGATAGGAAAGGACAGCACTGAGAATGTAGTCGTCTACGAGCGCGGGGAGAAAAAGAAGTTCGACTTCGCCCCCAAGCAGCACTGGGAGATAGCCGAAGCATTGGACATCATAGATTTCGACAGAGGAGTGAAGGTCGCAGGCAGCGGATTCTACTGCCTGAAGGGGGACGGCGCACGCCTCGAACGCGCACTGATCAACTTCTTCCTCGATACGCACAGGGTCCAGGGCTACACCGAGGTGTTCCCTCCGGTCGTAGTGAACAAGACCGCCCTCACAGGTACCGGACAGTACCCCAACCTGAAAGATGACATGTACTACATGGAAAAGGACGACATGTTCCTGAACCCCACGGCCGAAGTGCCGGTAACCAACCTTTTCATGGATGAGATACTCGAAAAGGACCGGCTGCCGATACTATATACGGCATATCTCCCCTCTTTCAGAAGAGAGGTGGGAAAGCACGCCGACACGAAGGGGATCATCAGGGTCCACGAATTCAATAAAGTGGAGATGGTGAGATTCGTTCATCCTGACACCTCCTATGATGTCCTCGAGACGCTTAGAGGAGATGCGGAGGAACTGATAACAGGACTCGGCCTCCCGTACCGCGTTCTTCTTCTGTGCACAGGGGATATGGGCTTCTCATGTTCCAAATGCTATGACCTGGAGCTCCATGCCCCGGCGAACGATGTATGGCTTGAGGCCTCCTCATGCTCGAACTTCACAGATTTCCAGGCGAGAAGGGCCCGCATCAAATTCAGGCCGGAGCCTCATCTGAAGAGCGAGTTCATCCATACCCTGAACGGCTCCGGGCTTGCTCTGCCCAGGACAATGGTGGCCATACTTGAGAACTATCAGAACAAGGACGGCACTGTCACGATACCAGAGGTACTCAGGAAATACATGATGGGGCAAGAGACCATAGGATGATCATTTCAGGATGACATCCAGGCGTTCCAGGAGTTCTTTGGCACCTATGCTTCCGCCGGTGCTCTCGAGCTTCTTCCTCAGTTCCTTCTCTCCGTTCTGCAGAGGTTTTGAGGATGTGCCGTAATATCTTGAGGCCCTTGCTTCGATATACGCCGCCATGATGTCGCACAATTTTATGTCCTTGCCTGCCCTTCTTCCGAACTCTCCGCCGTCTGCGTCAGTGAACGGTTCGTAGACCATGAACTCTATCTCCTTATGCCAAGACACCGGCACAAGAGGCATTATCCTGGACTGGACAAGCTCTCTCTCATACGACTCAAGAAGATGCGCCAGGCCCCCGACGTTCGCCTTGATGGGGGTGATGACGTCCTTAGTGAGGACCTCCGGAAGGTCATGGAATAATGCTGTGTAAAAGTTGTTGTAGATCTGCCTGCTGTCCGCTTCCCTGTCGAGATCGTGGAGGAACATCATATTCGCTACCATCAGCGAATGGCCGAGAACGGTGGTCCTCGGTATCCTCGGGGTCCTTGCCCACCTCTGCTGGAATCTCAGCTGGCCTATAAGATCGATGAAATCAAAGGTGTTCTCATCGTCCATCTGCTTTTCGACGCCTATCAGATCCTTATGCTGCATGATCTGCTCTTCGATCTCCCTTTTCGTGTTCTCTATCCCGTACATGGAGCGGTTCGCGTCATATACGGTCTTGAACTCCCATCTTGTCGCAAGGTAGTGGGCCGCTCGGATTATGTCGTCCTCCTTCGAGGTCTTATCCGACGAAAGGTAATCCTTCAGCCTGGACCTGAACTTCGGATCGATGTCCGGCACATTCTCGTCAAAAGAACTGACCACGTACTTGTTGACCTCTTCTGACTTTTCGGATATGATCCTGTGAAAGACCTGAGGCTTAAGGTCTGTCATAGCGCTCCGCTGGATGAGAGAGAACAGCGAATGCTCTATTATCCTGGTCCAGTCAAGCCTGATGCCTGTCTCTGTCTCCTCATATTTCCCAAGCACCCATGAGATGGCCGCTTTGTGCGCCTGCTTGTCAAGCTCTGTGAGATCTACTATTGTCAGATGGTCGTTCCACCTGTGCATATTGGCGGTGTCGAAAATAAGATACAATATGTCTCCGTTCAAAGCCTTCTTCGCAGACATGTGGCACCTCAGTTAGAATATATTATTACCACATCGCTGTCATCGTAGTTGTCATCAGAAAACTCATCGCGATGCAGTTCGGGTTTGTTGCTCCTGTAGCTGATCGCCTTGTCCGGGTCTTCTGCGGTATAGTCTATGACATATCCTTCTTTAAGGTCGTCCGGCACCCGGCGCGCCTCGTCCCTTATCGCCTCGAATCTCCTGAATTCCTCATCTTCCTTTCTGAGTTTATGGCCGTCTATGCCTACGAACACGGCCGAGACAACAATGAGTATTATTCCCGCGGCCATGAACACGGCCGATATCGTTGACTCGGGAGGCGTGATCAGCATGATCGACAGGGCTCCGACTACCAACAGGGCCATTCCGACAACATTCAGGACCATCCATAAGGACGGGTCGACCTTTACCATGACGGTATATTGCACAATCAGTTAATAATAATGCTCAAAAAATCTTCTGTGTCGCTCTGCCTTTGCCGTCAGGCTGCAAGTTTGTCGTTTGTCTGTGCAGAGTGTTGTATATTATGCGGCAACAGCACCTGAGGTCGGATCCTGTCCGGACCATGCGGTTTTTGCTTTTCACAACGAATATTTACTGTATGCAGATATTGCCTTTTGAATACCTGACAGCTTTGCCGCCGATCCTTATGCGATCGCCGCGATCTTCGCAGTACAGTACTCCGCCGCGCTTTGATAATTGCCTCGCTGTGAGTTCGGTTTTACCAAGTCTTTCGCTCCAGAACGGTATCAGAGAACAATGGGCGCGTCCCGTTACTGGATCTTCGTCTATTCCGGCATTGGGCGCAAAGAAACGAGAGACGAAATCACAGTCATTTCCTTTGGCTGTAACGATTATCCCGAAGCTGTCGTTATCGATTCCTGCTTCCTCTTTTATTTTTTTGAGAGCAGCAAAGTCAGGATCTATGTCCCGAAGTTCTTTCTCGCTGTTAAGCATCACTAAGAAATCGACCGCTTTATAGACGGCGGCGGGAGTTATACCGAATGCTCTTTCAAAAGCCGGATATGATGGGCAGACCGCGACCGGACGCGAAGGGAGATCGAGATAAAGCAGGTCTTTTTCTTTGGCCACGGTCATAATGCCGCTCATGGTCCTGAATCTGATCTTGTTTGCAGTTCGTTCCGCTCCTTCGAACAGTACAAATGCGCTTGCAACTGTAGCATGGCCGCAAAGATCGACCTCTGTGGACGGCGTGAACCAGCGCAGGTCATAATAGGCATCATGCTTTACTAAAAACGCTGTTTCCGACAGATTGTTCTCGGCCGCAATTTTTTGCAGAATATAATCTGGTAACCATTCGCCAAGCAAACAGACCCCGGCAGGATTTCCTCCGAACAATTTATCCGTAAACACGTCAACAACGTGGTATTCCATGCAGACGTACCTTACTCCAAAGATATAAATGGTCTACTTTGGACGTTTGTTCCTTCCTGAGGAAAGAACTGGTTAAAAAAATCATTTGAAAAATAAATCAATATAATATGCGGGCGATGACCTATCCATGAAGACATCAGACAGGCTTGGGTCCATTCCCATGTCCGGTATCAGGAAGATGTTCGATCTTGCCGGGCCGAATTCTGTCAACCTCGGTCTGGGAGAGCCCGACCTGGACCCTCCGAGAGAAGCTATCGAAGGAATGAACGAAGCGGCATCCAGAGGGTTGAACAAATACGGGCCGACCGCCGGCATCATGGAATTAAGAAAGGGTGTAGCCGAGTGGTTCTCGAAATACGGCAGAATATCTGCAGATAATGTGATGATAACGCCAAGCGGCTCCTCGGCGCTCCTTGAGGCCACGCAGGCCTTCATAAACCCTGGGGACGAGGTGCTCATTCCCAGCCCGGGATTCGTGATATACTCTCCGCACACCATACTTGCGGGAGGCAAGCCTCTGGAATACAGGCTTACGGAAGGAAGTTTCCTCCCCGACATAGAGGATATGAAAGATCTGATCACAAAAAAGACAAAGATGATGGTCGTGAACAGCCCCGCCAACCCTACGGGGGGCGTGCTCGACAAACCTACATACAAGGCGCTTTTGGACCTTGCGGAGGACCACGACCTGATGATACTTTCCGACGAGGTCTATGATGCTTACATCTACGAAGGAGAGCATTATTCCTTCATGGACCACCTGGACCGGGCAGTTGTGGTCAACGGCTTCTCTAAAATGATGGCGGTCACAGGATGGAGAATGGGTGTCATCTTTTCAAACAAAGATATCATGAACGACCTGATCAAGATGCAGTATCATGTGTGTGCCAGCCCTAATATGCCATCGCAGTATGGCATATTAAATGCTCTGCCGGTGATCGATAGCTACCTTGAGAACGCAAGAAAAATATTCAAGGCCAGAAGAGACCTTATCTCCAAACGGATCAATGCCATCGATGGCATGCATATCGTGCCGCCGAAAGGTTCTTTCTACGCTTTCCCTTCATATGACATTAATATGACATCGGAGGATCTGGCGAATATGCTTGCGAAGAACGGCCTCATTTGCACCCCTGGATCCTCCTTCGGAAAGTACGGAGAGGGACATCTGAGGTTCTCGTATGCGGCGGATGAGAAGAAGATCAATGCAGGGATGGATATACTTGCAGACATTATGGGAAAACTAAAGAGTGGATAATATGGCAGAAAGAATCAATCTTGACGATCCAAACGCAGACCTGTTCGGTCTGAACGAAGAGGAACCCTCCGAAGAAGAACTTATAGAGAAGCACCTGTACGGGAAGAACCCCGGCAGAGTTGCCGCTCTCGGAGATCTTACATATGAGCTCATGGCCAAAGAAGTTGATGAATTGGATATCCCCGAGGACGCAAAGCGGAAGATGATCTTCAGCATGACCGCGAACAGCGTGCTTGATCTGATATTTGACGCAAGCCCGGTGGACCTCGGGCTGGAGTCCGTGTCCTACTTCGATACGTGCATCGCTGCCTAGCTCACGAACAAGAAGTTCAAAGTGGATCTGTTCAAAGAACTGAAACAGGCACTTATGGGCGTAAAGAGGGATGACTTCCCGGATGACGATACATACGAAATGGCACTTGAGGAGTTCGAAGAGAAATGGTGGGAGATACCTCAGCCCCTTCTTGATAAAAGGACGCCGAACGACGCCATAGTAGAAGTGCTCTCCAAATATGGTCTGACAGAATGATCGAGATATCTGCTTCTGCTCCAGGTAAGTTCGTCATACTGGGCGAACATGCGGTCGTTTACGGCAAGCCTGCGATCGCGCTTGCCATAGACCGAAGGTTCCACATGACCGTAAAAGGTGATGACGAGTTCAGGATCAACGGCGAAGTTGCCGATCTCAGAACCAACCCCCATATGAAGTACATCCTCGGCAGGAACGGCATGACCTCTGTATCCGTACAGATGGACAGCCGGATACCTACAGGTTCCGGACTGGGGTCGTCCGCCGCATTGTCTGTGGCATTCTCGGCCGCTGTGCGCGCCCTCGGCGATAGATCTGTGAGCGAAAGGGAGGTTGCGGAGGAAGCATTTGAAGCAGAGTACTTCAGCCAGGGAAGAGGGAGCCCGATGGATACTTCAGCCTCCGCCCATGGTCACGGGATAGCTCTGAACGTGTCGGGAAGCGAGAGCGACCGCCTTTGGGACATATCGAAGAACGAACATACTTGGCACGTATCAAAGATAGAGATTCCGGCGATGACCTTTGTCGTCGGTTATACCGGGATAAGAGCGGCTACCGGACCTCTTGTGGAGAAGGTCAGGAAATACAAGGACAGCAACCGATTCGCCTTCGACATCATCAACGAGATCGGGCAGATAACCCTTGAGGGAATGGATGCTCTGCGTGCCGATGATGTTGTGAAGCTCGGAGAGCTTATGACAAAGGACCATAAGCTCCTCTCTATCCTGGGCGTATCGTCAAACGAACTGAACAAACTTGTCAACGCCTCCCTTCCGTATGCATACGGTGCCAAGCTCACCGGTGCCGGCGGCGGAGGAAGCATCGTGGTCCTTACGGACCAGCCGGACAAAGTATGCGATGCCATCGCATCGCGCGGCGGGATGCCGTTCGTTGTGAAGACCGGCGTGGACGGAATGAAGGTCTCAGTAAAAAGAGAATAAAGTGGCTGTGCGCCACGTTTTTAAATAAGATCTTCGAAGCCTTCCACGACCTTCGGGAACCTTTCTTTGACCACTTTGAGAAGGTTATAGACGTTGACCTCTTTGATGTCCGATCCAGAGATCAGCTTCACAAGCTCATCGATGGTCTTGTCATCAAGCTCCGCCAGCCTTTCTTTGGCCATCCAGTTCCTGTAGAGCTTGTCCTCCATCCTGTCGCGCCACATCTTCTCATACGGCATGAGCGCTTTTTTGGAGAAATCCCCTTTCTTGGCGCACTCTGTGAGCACCAGCCCGGCGTACATGCCTGTTCTGCATGCGTGGCATATCCCGCCGCCGGTTATGGGATCTATTATCCTTGCGGCGTCCCCTACCAGGATGACATTGTCGCCCACTGCGCAGTCGAGCCCGGGGCAGGTGGATACCATCCCGGCAACGACCTCCACTGGCTGGCTGTTCTTGAACCTGGGGTCCTCCGCAATGAACTTGTCGAGGTACTTCTTCGGTTCGGCGTCTTTGCATAATTTCGCCATCACTCCGATCCCCACATTGGCAACGCCGTTGCCCTTGGGGAATATCCACAGATATCCTCCGGGCGCTATCGATGTTCCGATGTTGAACTCGCAGTACTCAGGGTCGATGTCCGCGTTCACCATCCTGTACTGGAGGCATGAATCGATATTGTTCATTTCCAGCGTGGTATCTATCCCGGCCCATCTTCCGACCTGAGATTCGTATCCGTCCGCAGCGACTATCGCTTTCGCACGGATCTCGATCTCTTCTCCCATGCTCTTGGCCTTTATGCCGACGATCTTCCCGTTCTCTCTAATGATGTCTGTGCATGAGGTGCGCATCATTATCTTCGCGCCTGCCTCTGCAGCGTCCCTGGCAAGGGCCTTGTCGAAAAGATGCCTCTCCAGAACGTATCCGACCTCCGAGCCGGCATGGCTCTCGTCAAGTTTGAACTCGTATCCGCTCGGGGACCTGATCACCGCGCCGACCATGTCTGCGCATATCCATGCCGGGTCTGGCTCTATCCCGACCTCTTCCAGCCATTTTTTGGACACGCCTTCGGCGCATCTGAGCGGCGCGCCGATCTCGGCCTTCTTTTCTATCAATATTGTGCTGAGGCCGCCTTTGGCACAGAATTTTGCCGCCATGCTTCCGCCGGGGCCTGCGCCCACGACGACGATATCGCATTTGTAGGTCTTCATCGCCTTCCCTCCATTGACAGTGCGTGGACAGGACATATCTTCACGCATCTTCCGCATTTGGTACATTTGCTGCTGAATTCCAGAACGAAATCGTTAAGGAATATGGCATTGACGGGGCATGATCCGACACAACCGCCGCAATGCAAACACTTGTCTACATCTACTTTCATCAAGATCGCTCCTTAAGGTGAATCCGGCCTCTGGTCCTCTGGGATTATCAGCGCCGCCTCCAGATCTGCAGCTTCTTTCTTGTGTTTCTCTTTCCACTCGGCCAACGGTATCGAGAATTTGCTCTCTATCTCTTTGCGGTATTCAGGACCTCCGTTGTAAGCGCAGAATGGGATCACCTGGCAATCAGGCGTGATATAGTGAACGCCGCAGCGTCTTACTCTCTCCACATCATAATTGTGCATATCCTGGAAATGCATCCCGCCGAAGAACATTACCTTCCATGAGAATGCCGCCAAGGCCGTCTTCGACCTCTTGCTCATGACGCTCGCCATCATCTTCTTGAACTCACCCTTCGACATTCCTCCGGGGAGGTTCTCCTCTATGATGGATCTGTCCAGCAATTTCAAGAGTTTCATTGCGTATATCTTCTTGAAAAATGCCTTCTCCGCCTTTGACGAAATTTCCTGAAGGCCTGCGGTGAACTCTCTTATTTTTATGAATCTGGGGAAAGGCGTGACATTTCCCTTCTCGTCCATGAACACATATGTCGCAACGCCGCAGTGCGGGTGCGTAGTGAATGTGACCTTGTTCTGCTTCAGTATGATCGACGCGAAGTCGGATATCGGCGCCACTACGGGCACGGGATACCAGTCGTTCTTGTCGGTGTATCCCGTCTGCTCTCCGAACGCCTTTATCAGATCCGGCAGCGTGAACCTTCCTTCCGACAATTCTTCCCCGGTCATTCTTCCTGTGAACGCCACCGGCTGGAAGTTTATCCCGCGCACTATGTCCGCATTGTCAAAGGCGAACTTTGCCATGTCACCTATCTGATGGTCGTTCATCCCCCTGACGATTGTGGGGACCAGTACAATGGACGGGCATTTCCCGACCTCTTCTTTCAGTTTTCTGCAGTTTGCGATGACATCAAGCTTCACTTTGAACATCTTCCTGTCCCTTGCCCTGAGGTAGACATCATCGGTCAATCCGTCGAATGACAGGTAAATCGTATTGAGTCCTGCCAGTGATGCCTCTTTCAGAAGATCGTACTTCCTGAATTCCAGCCCGTTGGTCGCTGCCTGGACCTGCGCGAAGTTCCTTTCCTTCGCCGCTTTTATTATCTTGATGAAATCCGGATGGACCGTGGGCTCCCCTCCGGAGAACTGTACGGCGGTGCACTTTATCGGCTCTTCCGCCCTTAGCGCGTCCAGCATTTTTACTATTGTCTCATAGTCTGGTTCGTAGACATACCCCTGCTGGTTCGCGTTCGCGAAACAGATCGGGCAGTTCATGTTGCATCTGTTGGTTAGATCGATGTTCGCAAGGGCGGAGCATGTGAGCATATCCACCCTTTGACCATCAATGAACACATGGACGTTCTCTCCGTCCTTCAGGTTCTTGTCCATGGGATTTCTAAGTCCGATACCATCATGGGCGAATTCTTCCGCTTTGAGGAAAAGCTCAGTGTCGGACCAATAGACATCACAGAATTTCCCGTGCTCCGGACAGGTCTTGTCCATGAAGACCTTGCCGTCCTTATCATATAAGGTCGCATCAAGGATCTTCCCGCATTCCGGACAGACAGACCTTGTCTCTTTCGGAAGCCCCTTCTTGATTGCATAATTCTGCATTGTTGAAGTCATTAATACCAAGCCTTAGACTTACTTAAAAGATATAATACTTCTCGTCGCGCGCACGTCTGCATATGTATGGGTCGTGTGGCAACCGCCGTATGTTTTAATCTGTGCCCGCATGCCTCTTGCTGCTACTGCCTAACTGTAGTTCCTACCTTTATCTGGGCGACCTGTGTGATCATCATGGAATAAGCATGAAACGAACATTCAAAGGATTCAAAAGGTCAAAGGACGGCGGTATGCCTTTCGTTGCCGTTGCTGCAGTGTTGCTGATAATCGCATCGGCATACGGAGTGATGATCTCGCAGTCAAAAGATATCAAGGATACCGCAGATAATATAGTGCTTGAGCTGGGTTCGCTTGACTCTGCGGTAAAAGATACAGAGACATTTGTGGAAAGGGGGCTCGGAGAACTTATCTTCAGCATAAGCACGGATCCGGAAGGCGGCTCTCTTGACGATAGAGCCATGACGTTCAAGAAACGGTCCGGCGAATGGATGCGATCCAATTTCCCGGCTACCGATAAGGGCATCTCCGTTTCTGTAAGGGATTATGACTTCGTCCTTGAGGCGGAGGCCCTCAAAATGACATCTGCCGATGCTTTTACAGATGGTTTCATGCCTTCATATCTCAAAGCTACAGGGCACTATACAGCGAATTTCGTCTCAGGTTCGGGGACTATATTGAGAACAACAGAGATCTCGACCGACGGAACGTGCGCTTTGCCGCTCGCCGCTGAGCAGGGATCGCTGTTCGAGATAATGGTCTCTGATGACGGGTCCGCACTGTCTCAGATGATGACCCATCAGCTTACCGCGCTTGCTCAGTACAGAGTGTTGAACGGATACGGCGCGCTGGGGGAGTACGGCAGCATGGGCACCTCGTCGATAATAACAGCCGAGGATGTCAAAGCGGCATATGATAGTTCGGTGAAAGTCCTCTGTCTGCTTGTCTTCCGCTGCGCGCCGGACGGCTTAGATAAAAATATGGAACGGATAGATATCGCGGACTGGCTCATATCCAAGAGCGGCCAAATAGAGATCGATCTTTCTGCGGTGTATTCTCAGGCGCTCATATCCATAATGGACGATCTGGTACTGAAGTGGTTCGATTATCTGTACGGCAATCTTCTCATCAGCGGGGCGGACCTCCTACTGGACAGCCTCAAGAACGCATGGGACTCTCTGAGAGGATTCTTTTCGGGAAAAAACGAATTCTCTGCCGCACCGTACATCGAACGCGTGATGGCCGATAATGGGCTGGACATCAACATGTACAGGCATCTTTTCAGCGGAAAGACCGCTTCGATAAAGATCCCCGGGACAGAATCGACCATCGGCGGCCGCAATATAACGATACCATCCATGACCGTCAGCCCGAGCTATCCTTCGGTCGACCTGATGTCATGCAGAGAGATATCGAAATTCAAAAGCGATTACAGAGAGGATACGAACGAGATACGGGAGTGGCTGAGGAACATAATCAACACCGCAGCGGTAAGCATCGGGACCTCGAAAGCTCTGGGAACAATAAGAGTGCCAGTCAACCCAAGCGATGATGAAGGTTTCATGGAATCCGTCTACAAAGCAGTGGACACTGCTCTCAAGAAGGGGAACTCGGAAGTGGACAGGATCATGTACAGTGCCATCAAGGAACAGAGCATATCCGATCCGTTCTATTCGGCGATATTCAAGACCATATCGGAGAACAGCGGAAAGATATACGGCACAGATGTTTTCAGAGAGAACGTCCGGTCTTCCATCGTTTCGGGCCTGACGTCATATCTCGAGAAAACCGGCATCGCTTTTGACGGCGGCGATATCACAAGGGCCGCTGACATGATACTCAACAGCAGCGAGGTCAAAGAAGCGGTCGCCCAGTATGAGAATGCCGTAGACGGCTGCCTGAACGGCCTGAAGGCACTTGCCGATGTCCGGGCGGGAAAGTCGGGAGTTTTCAAGGATATCTGTACGACCATCTTTAAGGCAGGGGTCTTTTCTGTTGATGTCGCGGTCGATGTCCCTACCAGGATCAGGACCCTTTGCTCCGAGGCCATAGAGAACACCAACATTAACGCATACAGCGGTCCCATAGAACTATCTGGCACAGACAGCTTCAAGCTTACCGGGTCCGATGGGAACACCTCTATCGAGAAACTGTCAATTTCATCTGTTTCATCACCTAAGATACATGTCAAAGGACCTAACGACAATCTGTCGGACTGTGTTCATTACACCGGCTTCAATGAAGACACGGGCGCATCGTACGCCACTGCTTTCTCTGTCAGGGTAGAGGACCGTCTTGAATACACCGTGAAAAGCTCCGGCGTGCTTGAGTCCTCTATGGGGGTCTCCGATTCCGTGTTCAAAGGGTCTTCGGAGATCTGCATGGACCTGAAGATAATCGTTGCAAGCGGGTGGGGGCTTGCCGGTGTAAAGAACTATACTGCGAGCAATACCCTTCTCGTAGATGTCTGGAACACTTTGATCAAACTCCTCTCGCCTATTCTGGAACCTCTCCGCAAGGTGATGTCGATGATCATGGACGCCCTCTCGATCCTGGGTTCGGCGCTTATCGAGCTGTCGAAATACGTGGCGACCATCATCGAGAAGCTGTACAGAATATTGATGGAACCCCTTGAGATGCTGTGCAGGTTCATTGAGGAAAAGCTCGACCAATTTTTCAACGCCGTATTGGAAAAGGCGGTCGATGCGGTTCAGTGGATAGTCGGCATCGACGCATCGAAGCAGACCGTGGGGTTCTCTTTCATGGGATTCACTGTTACGTTCACAACGAAACTGTCCACTCTTGCAAACAACACCAAGACCCTGCTGACGGTGGCCATGAGCTGCGTCATCCACAAGATAAATGTCTCCGGCTCCGTCACTATCAAGCAGAAAGGGTCCGGCGCGAACAAAGAGATGATCCTGACAGGCGGTGCGGAAATCGACGGCGGCAGCTGGAAGGTCTCTGCGGATATCGACCCGCTCATGAAGTCCACCAGCCACATGATCACCATGAACGGGCATGTGAGGGGAGTGGCGTTCGATGTCATACTGCCGGACCTTGTCCAATATCAGCATGCCGACTTCACGCTTTCGGACATTCCCGCTCTGGGCGTGATGCTCTCGAACATACCTTTGCCAATACCGGGCCTGAAGGCATCCATTGATGCCGGAATTGATCTGAAATATAACATACCGTTCAAAACAGGGATCCTGATCAACGAATTCGAGCTGAATCCTCCCGGAGAAGACAGGGACAACGAATGGGTCGAACTGCTGAACGCGACAAAGTCCAGGGTCGACCTGGACGGCTACACCCTGCATGCGAGCTCCGACCCTAAAACGAAGGCCTATACCATCAGAGGCCTTTCTCTGGCCCCCGGCCAGAAAGAAGTGATAGGCCTTCCGGGATCATTCCTGAACAATTCCGGGTCCTCACTTCTTTCGGCAGGAGAGTCCGTTACTCTGAGATCTCCCACTGGAGAGGAAGTGGACAAGACCCCCGCGAAAAAGGATTCCTCGAATGACAGCCGCACCTGGCAGAGAGTGGCCGACGGTGCTATGGACTGGACCTTGGCCGAGGGCACCCCTGGTACAAGCAACTGCGGCGGATTGTTCGGCGGAGAGATGGTAAAGGCGCAGATCATCAAGATAATGAAGGATTCAGCCGTCAAGACCATGGGGAAGATGAAATCCCTTAACAGCACCGATGATCTTTCGAAGTTCTTCAAGGTCGCCATCCATGACGCGCTGGATACAGGGATAGAGATGCTGGCAGCCTGTCTTGTGGAGGCTGCGATATTCGTGTCGATAGACATAACTGATGCGACCTCCACTGCCTGCGCAGGAGTGCGCATCTCTCTGTTCATCGATTCGGGATTCATCGAAGAGGGCCTGAAATACCTTGTCGGAGAAATAGAATCGATACTGCTGAACATAGAGAACCCGTACGGCCTCAGGCCGATTGAGATACTTACCGACAATCTGTACCTGGGAGTGACAGTATACATGGGTCTGACGACCCCGAAGTTCCTAAAGAACATCGATTCCTTCCCCAAGGTCAAACTGGGCATCCACATAAGCTGCAACATGTCGGCCCTCTGCAGACTTATCGGTTCCGACACGGGGAAATGGAAGGTTACCGCCGGAGTGATCATCATGGATTGCCCGGCACAGCTGTTACCGTCTTCACAGAAGGCTGACCCTATGCTTGAAACAGACCTCTGGCTCTTGAGAGCCACTTTCCATGCGGCGTGATGTTCCGATGACCGATACACCATACAAAAGGAGGGCATCCATGTTTAATTATAGGTGATACATATCACCCCATATGGCTGGAGCAAGCTTCAGGGTACCGACCGTCCTTTCTGCGGATGAACTCATGGATAAATCATTCAAGAGGGCATCCAAGATCTCGAAAAAAGGGACTGACGCACTGGACGGAAAGAAGAAGACCGCTCTGGCCAAGGTGACCGCTTCGGCGGACATCGTTACAACAACGCTCAACGGTTACATAAACAGGTTCCCAAGAATCGACAAAAGAGAAGATTTCCTTCCCGAGCTGATAGATCTCATCATCGGCATTGACAGATATAAGAAAGCGCTCGGCGCTCTGAATTGGGCCTCCAACCGGATAGACAAACTGAAGAACGATTCTCTCAGGGACATCAGGGGGACAAAGGACCCGGTCAGGATAGAGGGCATAAAGAACAGCTTCTACGGAAGGATGTCCTCTTACATCGAACGGATCAACGGGGACCTTATCTTCCTGCAGGACGCAAAGAATAAATTCAGAAGGATCCCGGCGGTCGACCCGGGTGTGCCGACGGTTGTCGTAGCGGGTTTTCCGAATGTCGGCAAAAGCAGCCTGGTGGCAAAACTGAGCACCGCAGCTCCTCAGATCGCGCCTTATCCTTTCACAACGAAAGGAATAGTGATAGGGCATGTCAAAGATGACTGGAGGATGTTCCAGATGATCGATACCCCCGGTCTCCTTGACCGCGGGTTCGAGGACAGGAACGACATTGAGAAACAGGCGGTCCTTGCCCTGAGATACCTGACAGACATCATGGTGTTCATCCTTGATCCTTCAGAGACCTGCGGCTATGACATGAACAAGCAGAGTGCCCTTCTGGAAGCAGTGAAGGCCAACTTCTCCAGCATTCCCACGATTGTTGCCGAGAGCAAAAACGACATACTCAAAAGGGACGGGGGGAATATCAGCTTCTCAGCCGAGACAGGCGACGGCATGGATGAATTGACAGAGAGGATATTGTCTCTCGTAAGGGTCGTTTTCAGAGAGAAAGCGGTTGATTCTGAGGAGATCTGAAATGGGAGAGATCGCTGCAAGCGATGAAATGAAAGAGTACTTCAGATCACTTTCCGAAAAGAACAACGAATGCTATAAGATAGCTGAGGCAGCAAGAAAGGTCGGAAAGGACCCGGAGACATTCGTCGAGATACCTCAGGCGGAGGACCTTGCTTCCAGGGTCGAGAAGCTCCTGAAAGATTACAATGTCGAGGGGGTAGCTGACGATATCCGCAGACTTACGGAAGAACACAAGAACCGTGAGATTGTGGCGCTCATGATCGCGGGAGAGATAGCTAAGAGGCCTGGAGAAAGCCTGGAGAAGATCGTCGACCGGGCAGTGAGAGTTGGCCTTGCCGTTCTTACCGAGGGGATACTCGTGGCACCTCTCGAAGGAATCGCCGATACAAAGATCAAGACCAATGCGGACGGTTCATCATACATAGACCTTATTTTTGCGGGGCCCATCCGCGCAGCCGGCGGCACAGCGCAGGCAATGAGCGTCCTCATAGCGGACATGGTGCGCCAGGCCCTCGATATCGGTAAGTACATTCCAACCAAAGAAGAGGTAGCAAGATTCAACGAGGAGATACCGCTGTATAAACAGTGCCAGCATCTTCAGTTCTTACCGACCGTGCAGGAAATAGAGATGATCGTCAAGAACTGTCCCATCTGTATCGACGGCGAAGGCACGGAGACCGCCGAGATCTCCGGGTACAGAGACCTGCCGAGGATAGAGACGAACCGCGTAAGAGGCGGCGCATGCCTTGTCATAGCCGAGGGAATGTGCCAAAAGGCCTCAAAACTGAAGAAACACGTTGACAATCTCAACATAAAAGGCTGGAATTTCATCGGAGAATACGTTGGAGCCCATGAGATAAAAGATGAGACCGCCGATGTGAAAAAAACAGTGCAGCCGTCGAAAACGTATCTCAAGGACCTTATTGCGGGAAGGCCAATCTTCGGACACCCTTGCGCGATCGGCGGGTTCAGGCTGAGATACGGCAGGGCACGGACGGCAGGGCTCGCCGCGCTTGCGTTCAACCCGGCAAGCATGTACGCAATGGACGAGTTCATGGCGCTGGGCACACAGATAAAGATAGAAAGGCCGGGCAAGGCCTGCGTCGCCACGCCTTGCGATATGTTGGACGGGCCGTTCGTATTGCTCAGGGACGGCAGCCTGGTGCATTGCCAGACAAAAGAGGAAATGAAGGCAGTCAGCAAGGATGTCGCCGAGATCATTGACAACGGGGAGATACTTGTCCCCTTCGGCGAATTCAGCGAGAATAACCATACCCTTGTGCCTTGCGGGTATCCTCTGGAATGGCACCGGGAGGAGATACTTTCCAAGACCGAACTTCCCAAAGATTGGGAAGACCCTACCTACGAACGCGCGAAGGAAATGTGCATGCAGCTTGGCGTCCCTCTGCATCCCAAATACAATATGTTCTGGTTTGATGTCACAGTGGAGAAACTGAAAGACCTCAGGTCCAAGATACTCTCCGGCGGAAGATTCGATAAAAAACTGATGATACCCAACGAACCCGCAGCAAAGAGGACCTTGGAGGACCTTTGTGCCACACACCGTATTTCCGGGAACGATATTGTCATTGACGAATTGTACTCCGTGCCGCTGCTGGACGGCCTGGGCCTCGGAGTGAAGGACGGCAGCATATCCTCTCTGAAAGAACTTGACGGGAATGATACCTTATCGGCAATAAGCGCAGCGGCCGGATTCGAGATACGGGCAAAGGCCAGAACGCGTGTGGGGACGAGAATGGCCCGCCCGGAGAAAGCAAAAGAAAGAGAGATGTCGCCGAAGGTGCACTCTCTGTTCCCGGTCGGAAGGGACGGACAGTACGGAAGAGAGATCGAATCCGCCATCAAAGCATCCCATGCCAAGACCGGGCTGAGATCGAATGTGGAACCTACACTCGATATAGAAGTAGGAAAAAGAATATGCCAGAAGTGCGGGAATATAACGTTCCGCACATGGTGCAGAGAATGCGGGGAGCATACCTTCGCATCGCTTGCGAAGAAGACCTACGGGAGCAACGGGCCGTCGGTAATGAGCATTAATCTGTCAGATGAGTACCGCAAAGCGATCTCATATCTCAAGGAGACCGCTCCCCATGAGCTCAAGTGCGTTGAGGGGCTTATTTCTCGGTCCAAGACCCCCGAGATACTTGAGAAAGGGATACTGAGGGCAAAGAACGGAGTATCCGTCTACAAAGACGGCACGATACGGTATGATATGACAGACATACCGCTTACCCATTTCAGGCCTAGGGAGATAGGCCTCAGCATCGAGAAAGCCAATGAGCTGGGATATACACACGATTGGAACAATGTGCCGCTCACAAGCGACGACCAGATGTGCGAGCTTAAGGCACAGGACATAATACCTTCAAAGGACTGCGGAGAATTCCTCGTGAAGATATCCAAATATCTGGATGACGAGCTGGAGAAGGTCTACGGTCAGAAAAGATACTATAACGCAAACAGCAGGTCCGATCTGGTCGGGCACCTGACATTCGGGCTGGCGCCGCACACGTCTGGCTGCATCCTGTGCCGCATAATCGGATATTCCGACATAAGGGGCTGCTACGGCCACCCGTTCTTCCACGCCGCGAAGAGAAGGAACTGCGACGGCGATGAGGACTGCGTGATATTGGCCCTCGACGGCCTGCTG
>JGI24696J40584_12961504_pt1 | contig 18813 bp, 13 predicted proteins | sample TergutCo191P4_FD_40584 | JGI IMG/M metagenome (IMG submission 40584)
ACAAACACGACTTTTCAGCTACAGAATCACCTGTTCTCATCTGAGCCATCAGAGCATCATCCATAGTAAGATCAGCAGCTTTACGCATTTCACCCAGCCAGCGACTAGGCTGATTGTCGCGCATCCCAGCATCAAAAAGCCCCTTGGCTAGATCTTTGACTTGCATGTCAGTAGCCATAACTTTTTCTCTCTACGCAGATTTTACGATTTACCCTACGATTTACCCAAAGCAGCAGCTTCTTTCAAAGCTTCATCAATAATCTGCTTTTGGGTCATATCATCCAAAGAACGGCCGATTGTTTTACCGGCAACAGCGACTGCCAAATCCGCCACTTCACGACGTAACTCAGCTGCTGATTCTTCTTTCTCATGCGCAATCTCTATCCGAGCTTTCTCAATAATGGCATCCGCCTGTTTGCGGGCATCCTGTTCAGCACGGCGACGAACATCCTCTGCAGCCTTAACTGCCTGATCCACAATCTTTTGTCCAGAAGCGCTCGCTTCTTCTGTCTTCTTCACAACTTCCTTTTCAGCATTGACAGCTTCCTGTTTAGCACGTTCGCCAGCATCCAAACTCTCCTGTATCTTCTGCGCCCTATTATCCAGCATCCTCATGATAGGCTTATAGGCAAACAGGCGAAGCAGCAAAAGCAGCACGCCAAAACTGACCAACTGCGATATAAACCCCCCAACACTAAGGCCAAGACTATCTAATGGATTTGAATTCACTTTCCCCCCTCCTGGGTGCAAAGTCTATAACTTAAGCAACAAAAATCAACAAAATGGAAATAACTAGAGCATAGATAGCAACAGCTTCCGTAAGACCGGCCATCAGAATCATATTGGTAAACATACGGCCTTGAGCTTCCGGATTGCGGGCAACGCCGTTGAGCATGGCGTTACCGATAAGACCCAACCCTATGCCAGGACCGAGAGCCCCCAATGCGATAGACAAACTAGCACCTAAAAACTTCGCTGCTTCAGCATCCATTGTAACCAAGCCTCCTTAATTATTTTCGATAAACAAATTTCTATTTAAGCTGTTTTATGATGCTCTTCCGAACCATGGCTACTGACAGCCAGCGATATATAAACAATAGTCAGCACGCCAAAGACAAGAGCCTGAATCACTGCAAAGAATGCCTCTAAGCCATAAAACACCGTCGGTATGTAATACGGGACCACATAAGCGATAACCAGCAAGATTATTTCACCTGCCAGCATGTTACCAAACAAACGGAATGTCAACGAAATAATACGAATAAACTCCCCCACAAGTTCAAGCAAGCCAACAATACCCATTATAAAACCGGAGAGCAGAGCCATAATATCAAATTTGCCCTTGAAAATCCGGCCAACAGCACGGCCAAAATCACCCCATGTAATGAATTTTTTGAGATAACCCAGCCCAAGGCGCTTAAAACCCATAAACTCTACCGTACAGAAAGTAATTAGCGCCAAAGCAAGTGGTGTGTTCAAGTCAGTGTTCGCCGCGCGCAACAGTTCCATGTTACCTTCAGCTGTATGGTAATGTATTGAACCAAAACCCGGAATGAGAGCCAGCAGTGCGTTGAATAAAATAAAGAGGAATATAGTGGCAACTAGAGGAAAGAACTTGCGGCCATCTTTCTCCCCAGCAGTATTAACACACAAATTATAAATATACCCCAAGATACTTTCTGCCGCTGACTGCGCACGTCCGGGAATCAGTTTGGGCTTGCGAGTAATAAGCAACGCCAGCACCAAGAGCACCACTACAGTTATCCACGTGGCTATCATGCTATTGGTTACAGAGAACCCAAATATGTGGCAAATTACCTCCGCCGGTAACTGGGGATGTGGCAAACTCGGCGCCATCCAACCTGGCAACCAAGTAACACCAAACGTCTTACCGAGCGGCCCAGCCAAAAGGCCAAGCACCAAAGGAACCAAAACAACAATAGCAACTAAAATAACAACAGGTAACGAACAACCAAGACAGCCTTTTTTCTTAGCCACTAACTATCCCCTTTATCCCGCTTATTCTTGATAAATGGGAGAGACATTCATTACGCGCTATAAACAGTAACCTTAGGGTTACTTAAAAGCCCGGTGTCCCACCAGCAATCCCCAACAGAGCAGATATACCACGCTACTGAGTTATAGAGCAGACCGCCAAACAACACGCCACTCCAAATTGCTGCAGGCAGAATAGCAGAAGTGGCAGAATAAAGTCAAGACGGCTTTATTCATAAACCCATTTCTCTTTGAAGAAAATCCGATAAAAAATTAGCAAGCCCTTGGAATTTTCTGTGGCTTGCTAAATTACATACGAGCCAAATACAGTTTTATGATTTGTACTTGCCAAAATCCTCAAGGTCTAAACTATTAAGGAACTCGCTGAAAGCAGATAGCTTTCCCAGCTCTTCATCACTAACTTTACCAGACCTAGTTTCAGGTATCCTGTTATCCAAATCAGGGTGCTGCTGATTGTCCGCAACAAACTCTTCACCTTCGCTGTGAACTAAGGATATGCCAGCCTTTTCCAGCACAGTATCCTCAGCAAAAATGGGCACACCACTAGCAGTCAAAGCCAGCGCAAAAGCATCGGACGGACGCGAATCTACTTCTATTTGCCCGCCATTAACATTGAGAATTACTTTGGCATAAAAAGTGTCATTTCTTAGATCACTTACAATAACAGAATCAATAGAAGCACCCAAACTACATATAACAGCACTCATAAAATCATGAGTCAATGGTCGAGGCACTTGCTCACCGCGCAATTTGATGGCAATAGCATTGGCTTCCGCCGGCCCAATAAAGATAGGAAGATACCTTTCAGCCGTTCTTTCTTTGAGTAACACTACGTAAGGCGTGCCATGCTGAGCGGATTTCGGGTTCATCATACCCACCCGCAGACTATCAATTGTCATCTCTATCATTTCAAATCCCCTTTATAACCGTATTTATGATTCTACCCCCGAGTTTTTGAGGTGTCAAATAAATATCATGCCTAAACACACATAAAAACATCTTTCCGGGCAACTATCATACGACAAGCAGCCTCTACATCTTAAAGAAGTAACAGCTTTATCTTTACTAAAATTGCAACTGGAAACTTCATTTTCCAAATGATGAAACTATACTTTATGCTCAAAATAATCGTTCATCTGCTATGTAGCTCTTCGTGTAAAGTATTGCAATATAGTTACCATAGCTATATTATGTGAGAAAACCGCTATGAAAAAGACCTTCATTCTTCTCGGGATTTTGTTCGGCATAATATATTCTTGTGCTTCTGCGTTTTATGTTTACGTAGTAGCTAGAGAAGTTCAATATGGCGTTTCTCTAATTAACGAATATGCTGATTTCTCCATCTTTACCATAAAAACATACTTTGAAGTTTTTTCCCCTTATGTCATATACCTGCTTTTCTGTTTACCTCCATTTCTCTTTATGTTGTTTTATTTTTTCTGTATTATTAAATCCAAGATTGCCAACATAATATACTCCATTACTGCTCTAGTATGGTGTTTACTAATCATCGTCTTGCTAACAATTCCAGACTATATAACTATAAACATATTTTCTTGTACTCCATCCATTCCAAATTCTGACGGGGTAGTACATATAATGTTCAGCAGATTGCCACTTAATCATTTTAAATACTTCTTCTACGCAACAATATTGATGCTACTTTTTTTGTTAGGACTAAATCTAAAACACATTTTAAAACAGTTTCACAAACGCAGTGTTCCCACAACCTCACCTGCATACCAACAACCAACCAGAATTCAGCCCGCCGCATCCGATGAGTGCTAGGCATTAAATTATCCGGCTATGCAGTCGCTGGCGTTTTTTGCAACAGTTCGCTATAATGTTCGGACTTCTTATCAACCTCAGGAGGAAACATTCATGCAACAAGGTCTTAAAGCGATTGTTTGGTTTGAAGAGGTGGGACGTGATGATATCCCACTGGTAGGAGGAAAAGGCGCCAATCTAGGCGAAATGTCCCAAGCTAAAATTCCCGTGCCCCCAGGTTTTATAGTTACTGCAGACGCTTACTATGACTTTATCCAGGTCAATGATCTAACAACAAAGATTACTGTTGCTCTCCAAGGTCTTGATACCAACGACAGTAAAAAACTGCAGCAGGCATCTGCTCAAATTAAACAAGACATTATGAGTGCTCCCATGCCATCTGCCACAACCAAAGCCATTGAAGAAGCCTACGCCAAGATGAATGCTGGGCTGGTAGCAGTACGTTCATCAGCCACAGCTGAAGATCTTCCGGAAGCTTCTTTTGCCGGGCAGCAAAGTACATATCTAAACATTGAAGGCAAGGAAAACGTCATAAATTCTGTACAGAAGTGCTGGGCTTCACTGTTTGAATCACGCGCTATCTATTATCGCGACCAGCAAAAATACGACCATCTGAAAGTTGGAATCGCCGTGCCTGTACAGCGCATGGTAGCGTCAGAAGCCTCTGGCGTAATGTTTACTGTTGAGCCACTTACAAGCGATACCAACAAAATAGTTATTGAGGCTATCTACGGCCTTGGCGAAGGCATTGTATCTGGAGAAGTCACCCCTGATCTTTTCATCATAGATAAGGAAAACATGAGTATTCTGTCACGTAGAATCAGCGAACAAGGGAAAAAGCTGATACGTAATACAGTCGAAGGAGCAGAACAGCCTAATGTGTGGGTTGCAGTTTCCAATGCTCGTGAAAAACAGAAAATCAGCGATGGCGAAGTCATCAAGTTAGCTGAATTAGCAAAACAACTTGAAACCCATTATGGCAAACCACAGGATATTGAGTGGGCCGCCGAAGGCGGCAGCATATATATTGTGCAGACTCGCCCTGTCACAACCATCAAAGATGCCATTGAAGTTGAACCAGAAATTGATGCGCCTTCACTACTGGCAGGCGACGCAGCCTCACCCGGGCTTGCTACTGGCCCAGTTAAAGTTCTGCTTGACCCAGCTAACATTGATCAAGTTAAAGATGGCGACATTCTAGTGGCTGAAATGACAACTCCTGACTTTGTGCCTGCTATGAAGCGCGCAGTAGCCATCGTCACCGATCGCGGCGGACGTACCTCTCACGCCGCTATTGTCAGCCGCGAACTGGGAACTCCTTGCGTAGTAGGCACTGGCGAAGCCACTAAGGTGCTATGTGACGGGCAAATCGTCACAGTAGACGGTTCACATGGCAAGGTATACTCAGGCAAAGTATCACGCAATGTGCAAGGACCTGATATAACTTCCATCGTAAAAGAAATTATCAAAACGCGGACTCGTGTTTATGTCAACTTGGCACAACCTGAATTGGCCGACAAAATCGCTGCCCGTAACGTTGATGGCGTTGGATTGTTGCGTGCTGAGTTTATTGTCAGTCAAATCGGGGTGCACCCGTTATATATGATTAAAAACAACCGTCAAGAAGAATATATTCAAAAGATATATGAGGGCATTCTTCCGTTCGCTAAAGCATTCCACCCGCGCCCTGTTGTTTATCGCACAACTGACTTCAAGACTAACGAATACAGAGAATTACAAGGCGGGGCTGAATTCGAATTGCTAGAAGAAAATCCTATGATAGGTTATCGAGGCGCATCACGCTATATTACAGACACCGAAAGTTTCCGTATGGAAATTGAGGCCATTAAGCGCGTGCGTAAGGAGTACAATAACCTTCATGTTATGATTCCTTTCGTGCGTACAGTAGAGGAGCTAACAAAAACTAAGGCTCTTATGGAAGATTTCGGCCTCAAGCGTTCTACAGATTTCAAGCTGTGGATGATGACAGAAATCCCAGCTAATATCTTCATTATGGAGAAGTTTTTGGCTGTCGGCATTGACGGCATTTCCATTGGCTCCAATGACCTTACCCAGCTGACACTTGGCGTTGACCGAGACAGTTCCAAATTGGCCACCACTTTTGATGAGCGCAATGATGCCGTTTTGATAGCTTTAGAGCGTGCTATCACCGTTGCCAAAAGTATGGGAGTAACATCTTCTATATGCGGGCAAGCACCATCCGTTTATCCTGAACTGACGGAGAAACTGGTATCTTGGGGGATTACTTCTGTTTCAGTCAGTCCAGACATGATTGGCGCAACACGTGCTATCATCGCCCGCGCGGAAGCCAAGCTTAAAATTCAATAACGCGCATTTATGCCCCTTTGCGCTGACGCAAAGGGGCATAAATTTGTTTGCATATTGCTGCTTGGCAATAGTTTGTCACCCCAAGCAACTGCTATAATCTAAATAGCTGAAAGCTTATGTCACATATCAAAGCACCATAATGATAGAAAACTTAGATGTCAGGCAGCGCAGTGAAGCTAGAGAGAAAAGTCTCTCTCCATATGCAATGCGTAGCAGCTCCACTCATGGGAGAGAGAGAGAAGAAGAACAAGACTCCGTGCGAACTGCATTTCAACGTGATCGCGATCGCATACTTCATACCAATGCTTTCAGGAGACTGAAACACAAAACACAAGTTTTCATCGCGCCTCCTGGTGATCACTACACTACACGTCTGACACATACACTAGAAGTATCGCAAATCTCCCGCACCATAGCGCGCGCCCTTAACCTAAACGAAGACCTTGCTGAAGCAATTAGCCTAGGACATGACCTTGGGCATACCCCATTCGGGCATATCGGAGAAGATATTTTAAATGATCTTTATCCAAATGGATTCCATCACAATGAGCAAAGTTTGCGCGTAGTGGAAAAGCTGGAAAAAAACGGGCAAGGGCTAAACCTAACATGGGAAGTACGCGACGGCATATTGCATCATTCCAAAAGTGAAAAGAGTATGTTTGGCAGTGAGTGGGAATCCAGCAGCACCTATGAAGCCGAAGTAGTTAAAATATCAGATGCTATCGCATATATTAACCATGACATCAATGATGCCTTACGCGCTAACATACTTACAGAAGACGATCTACCAGCTGGTATCTCAGCCACATTGGGGCACTCGCATTCACAGCGTATTAACACTATGGTGTGCGACATTATCAAAACGTCGTGGGCAGTAACAGGCTATATTGAAACACAAAGCAAACCCGTAATATGCATGAGCAAAAATATTGGAACAGCTACCGAGCAATTACGCCAATTCATGTTCCAAAACGTGTATAATATACAATCCCAAAACATAGACGCTCAACATGCCAGAAAAGTAGTGCAAGGACTATATGAGTATTTGACACAACATGAAGAATCTTTGCCAATGGCATATCGCATCAATCTAGACGAAACAAAGCGGCGTGTGGTCGATTTCATTGCCGGGATGACAGACCAATACGCTCTCAATCTAGCGGATGAACTGGGCATATAGATAACCGCTTATTGTTTTCATAGGCACAAGCAGTATGGATGCAGTTGAAGAAGTAAAACAAAAAACAGATATCGTAGAGATTATCGGACAGTACACCCCGCTTACCAAGTCCGGTAAGACTTTCCGCGGGCTGTGTCCTTTCCACTCGGAAAAGCACGGCTCTTTCTTCGTTTATCCTGACCAGCAACGCTGGCATTGTTTCGGTTCGTGTGCCGCTGGCGGCGATGTTTTTTCTTTCGTTATGAAAAAAGATGGCATAAGTTTTGGTGAAGCTCTCAAGCTGCTAGCCGAGAAAAATGGCATAGAGCTGCCCCAAAATACAGGACAAGAAAAAGCGCGTGAAAAGCACGATCGATTATATCAAGCTAACCAAATAGCAACCGAGTATTATCACCAACTATTACTTAACTCACCTGAAGCACAAAAGGTACGCAACTATTTAACCAAGCGGGGGCTAAATGCCGAATCAGTTGAGAATTTCAAACTAGGTTACAGCCCAAATACTTGGGATAGCCTGCAAAAACATCTGCAAGAAAGAGGATTTACCATTGAGGAGCTGCTTGAAGCAGGACTTTTAATTGAAAACGGAAACAAGATGTGCCACGATCGCTTCCGCAATCGTCTAATGTTCCCCATCACTGATATACGCGGGCGTATTATCGGTTTCGGCGGGCGCACACTTGATGATAACATACAACCAAAATACCTCAATTCACCGCAGACACCTTTGTTCGACAAAAGTTCCAATCTCTATGGTTTACATCTAGCTAAGGATTCCATGAAGCACGAAGAGCAATCCGTCATTGTGGAAGGCTACATGGATGTTATATTGCCACATCAGTACGGTTATAAAAACATTATCGCTTCCATGGGCACAGCTATCGGAGAAAATCATGTTGCTATACTCAAAAAACTGACTAAAAACTTGATATTGGCTCTTGATCCGGACAGTGCAGGTGAGGCAGCTACAATGCGTTCAATATGGCTAGAAAACGCACTTGGAGCCGAAATTCGTGTAGCACTTCTGCCAAAAGGGCAAGACCCAGATGAAATCATTATACAGGACTCGTCACGCTGGGGAAAGTTGATTGCAACCGCAGTACCAGCTCTTGATTTCATATTTGAAAAAAGTTTGACTGGAATAGATTTGAAAACAGCACGTGGTAAAAGTGAAGCTGTTGATAAACTCATGCCACTCGTAACCCAAATAAAAGATCCCGTGCGTCAGACGTTTTATCTGAACAAACTGGCAGAACTAGTTAGGCAAAGTTCTAAAAAACTGGAGCTACTATTAGTCAAAAACAACACTGCCCAAACTTCTAAAACTAACACAGCAAAATCACGTCAAGCCGTATCCAGCCATCTAGAGGAATATTGCCTGGCAATAATCCTGCAACATCCTGATATGAGAGAACACTGTACAAAACTTTTACCAGAATATTTTGACAATTCCGAAAACCGCGAGATATATAATGCTATACTTAGCAGTGCTGACCCTTCACAAGTAAAAACAGTTCTGGACAACGCGCTGTGGGAACATTACGAGCAGTTAACTAAACAAACTCTGCTCTCCCACAAGTTAGATATGAAACTGGCAGAAACAGTATTGCGTATGCGAGAAGAATACATTAAGCGGCTAGCTCATAACCGTGCTGATACGCTGGCTGTGGGTGAAAGCACTCAACTACGAGAATTATTTGTTCAAAAAGAACACTTGCGCGAACAAAAGAGGAGACAGAAGTGAGCCCTAAGAAAAAAAATGAAAAATACATTGATGACGAAGAAGTAGAGGAAAAAGAAGAGGAAGTAGAAGAGGAACTTGAAGAAGAGCCCATAAAGGAAGATATAGACGAAGAGCTGCCTACAAAAGAAGCCTTAGAAGAAGTTGATGTACCAACTACAGACATCACTGCGACATTTGAGCAGTTTGAAGAATCTGGAGTAGTTGATGATCCTGTGCGCATGTATCTGCATGAAATCGGTCGTGTACCACTACTAACTGCCGATGATGAGAAAAATTTAGCGCAGAAGATGGAAAAAGGCAAGCGAGTAGCGGAGATACGCGAGTACTTACGCAAAAAGCTTGGACATGATCCAACTACCACTGAAATCATGCAGACCATGCTTAAAGAAATTGGACAAGCAGCACCATTGTTGCACGCTCTGCAAAAAGAACTACTTATTAATCATACTATAGGCTTCAAAGAGGCCGTTTTTAATCAACAGATACGGCAGGCTATTGATAACGAAATCAATCCAAATCTGATAGCTGCTTTGGCACAGGCCCTAGATCGACAAGTAGCTGACATTGAACAGCTAATTATCAATCTGTCACTCAACTCTAGTCTGCTACCACGCGAAGTCATTGATCAAATTGATTCCGAAGAAGTACTAGACAGCGTGGAAAGATTCGCTGACAACGAGAAGTTCATAACAGCCGTTCAAACACATGAAAAAAAGTTTACCAGCTATCTCAACAATATGAGCGCAGATGCAGACAGAGCACAAAAACACCTAATTGAAGCCAATCTGCGCCTAGTGGTAAGTGTAGCAAAAAAACACATCGGCCGTGGCATGCCACTACTCGACCTGTTGCAAGAAGGCAATATCGGGCTGATACGCGCTGTAGAAAAATTTGACTACCATCGCGGTTTTAAATTTTCAACATACGCCACTTGGTGGATCCGCCAAGCAATAACACGCGCTATCGCCGATCAAGCACGTACTATACGTATCCCAGTGCATATGGTTGAAACCATCAATAAGTTGCTTTCAGTCAGCCGGCAACTGTCGCAAGAGTATGGTCGTGAACCGACTCCCAAGGAAATCGGCGATATGCTGGAGATGTCGCCAGACCGCGTACGAGAAATCATAAAAGTATCACAGCTCCCTATTTCACTAGAATCACCTATCGGGGAAGAAGAAGATAGCCACTTGGGAGACTTCATTGAAGATCAGAATGCTATGGCACCACCAGATGCCGCATCTCGCCAGTTACTCAAAGAACAGATCGATAGCGTATTATCCAGCCTTACTTCGCGCGAACGTCGTGTTTTGCAGCTACGTTTCGGGCTTGAAGATGGGCGCAGCCGCACACTGGAAGAAGTAGGCAAAGAGTTTAATGTCACACGCGAACGCATTCGCCAGATAGAAGCTAAAGCATTACGTAAATTACGCCATCCAACCCGTAGCCGCAAACTCAAAGATTATCTGGAATAAAGCATGATTCCGGTCAACTTAAGAATGCGCAATTTTATGCCGTATAGAGGCGAAGCTCAATCACTAAGCTTCGCCCCTATCCATACAGCTTGCATATCAGGCGATAATGGCGCAGGTAAGTCTTCTGTTATTGACGCTATCACTTGGGCATTATGGGGCAAATCGCGTGCCAAAAGCGATGACGACCTAATTCACCAAGGTGAAAATGAAGCTGAAGTAGAATTTGATTTCAATGCCGGAGGACAACTCTATAGAGTTATCCGGCGGCATGCACGTCCTAAGGGAAGAAGAACCTCAGGGCAAAGCAGTTTAGATCTTTATATTTACAACAGCGATATATTTCTCCCTGTGACATCTGACCGTATACGTCAAACCGAAGACAAAATCAAATCCATACTGCATATGGATTATGACACTTTCATCAACAGTGCTTATCTGCGACAAGGGCACGCCGATGAGTTTACGCGCCAGGATCCAGCTAAGCGCAAAGAAGTGCTAGCCAGCATACTTGGGCTAGAAGTTTATGACAGTTATGAAGAATGTGCTAAAGGGAAAAGTAAAGATGCGCAGCAATACAAATTACATATAGTTACAAGTATCAGCGATATAGAAAACAAACTGATACAAAAACCGAAGATGGAAACAGAGTTTGTGCAAGCAGAGGAACGTTACAAAACTATATCATCCGACATACATACTGCAGAAAACAAATTGAAACAACTGCGTCAAGAAGGGCAACGACTTGCCGGAGTAAAAGCGCAATTGGAGCAATTAAACACCTCCATAAAGCGCACCAGCGAAGACCTGCAGCGCAAAACTGAAAAATATCAGGCTAGCCAGCAGCGTATAAAAGAGTATAAAACCCTATTAGCCCACCAAACTGAAATTGAGTCATCTTATCAGCAGTTACAGAAAGTGACCAACCAATGCGAAGAAATGGATCAGCAGATGCGTCAAATCTTCCGTTTACGCGAAGAATGCAAACCTTACGAGAACACATGCAACGAACATAAGAATAAACTTATTTTAGACCGCGAAATTATTGAGAAACAAATCAAAGAATATAAAACAAAAGCAGAACAAATACCAGAACTCAAATCCAAACAGCAGGAGCTGAGTCATAAACGACAAGTGCTGGCACAAACCGAAAAGGACCTTGGACATAGCAATAAAGCATTGCGTAGCTGTGAAGCAGACCTTTCACACTTATACAATGATATCAAACGCATTCAGCAAGATATCGCTGAAATTGAAGAAAAACAGCACTTACTGGCTGAAACCAAGTCTGAAATTATTTGCCCCCTGTGTGAATCTGACTTGAGTAGCGGACGGCTGGAGTTGGTGCAAAGCAAATACTCTGCCGACAAAGCAATTAAATTACACGCTATTGATAAGAATAATAAAGCCGCCGCAGAACTAAATGCACAACTGAACGACGATAAATCCAACCTCAGCCAAAGAGAGGAAAATTATAAAAAGGATGCTTCTGCACTTGATCGGCAAGAAGAGCGCATAACACAAGCCTTAAATGAGGCCAACGATGCAGTAATAAAAATGCAGGACACCAATACCCAGCTTGAAACCATAATTAAACAGATGGCAACACAGGATTATGCTCATGCTGAACGGGAAGAATTAACACGTATTGAAGCTAAAATTGCTGCGTTATATTACGATGAAAAACGCCATGACGAACTGCAAAAAGAAAAGCAGCGTCTGCATGGCAGCGAAAAGCAAAAGCATGATCTGGATGAAGCCATAATACGCTTGCAACAAGAACAAGAAAGCGCAACCACCTACGCTGAAGATATCACCGCCATTCAGAAACAGCAAATGCAAGACTCACAAGTTCATCAGCAATTAACGCAGCAACTGGAAAAGTTGGCAAATTTACAGCAAGAGCTACTACACGCAGAAAACTCTTTCCAGCAACAAGCAACAGAACAACAAGTGGCACGCGAGCAAGTGGCCATTTTTAAGGAAAAACTAGCACAGCTAACAGAGATGGAAAAACACTCATCGGAAAAACTGAAAGAACTATCTCTCATAGCAGAAAATGAATCACTATACAAACAAATGTCCCAGATATTCGGCAAAAAAGGAATTCAGGCAATGCTAATTGAAACAGCACTGCCAGAAATCGAATCCGAGGCAAACCACCTGCTCGGACGCATGACAGATGGACGAATGACACTTACATTCGAAACACAGCAAGCCACCAAAAAAGGGGATGTCGCCGAAACGTTGGATATAAAAATTGCCGATGAACTAGGCACGCGTAACTATGAAATGTTCAGTGGCGGCGAGGGATTCCGCATCGACTTCGCCGTGCGCATTGCTCTTTCACGGTTGCTTGCTCGACGTGCTGGAGCTCCGTTACCTACACTAATTATTGATGAAGGCTTCGGGACTCAAGACACTGACGGCATTGAAAAGCTGAAAGAATCCATTAATTCTATAAAAGACGATTTCCAGAAGATATTAGTCATCACTCACATTGAGGAATTAAAAGATGCTTTCCCAGTGCGCATGAATATAGTTAAAGATGTAGAAGGATCGCGAATAGAAGTCAGTTGATATTTATTTAAATTATGACGATAAGACAGGAATGCATACGCCGCAATGAAATTTTTGCTTACTAAAGCCCGGAAATTATTCAGTGATATTAAAAACGCTATAAATACTGCTCCTCCACGCATCCAGCTATTCTTTATTGTCAATCTTCTAAAGCTTACTTCTTACGTCGTCGACTGGTTAGCATCATTACTTAACTTTCAACCGTTATCTACAGTTTCAAGCATAATTCTCATACTATGGCTAGGTGCAATGCTGATCATAGCCTTACCACAAACTGATGCACTTCTCACGGCCATCCAGCACTGGTTAAAGCCAGTTTGGCGCATCTCCATAACCATACTAGCCATAGTTATCAGCATTGAGACATTGGCAATAGGCGCTATTTATATTTCTGGCATCACTGCCCACACATCGCAGCCATCCACAGCACATACCATAATTGATGCTTTTACATACTCAGATGCCACCGCTCTTACTATACAAGCAGCAGATAACTTACTTGACGGGAAAAATCCTTACGCTTATGCAAATATCATAACCGCACTAGAATCATCTCCAGAAGCATATGAGAAATTAACGCCATTGCGCACCGGCTCTTTCGCAAACTCATTTCCATATCCAACCGAAGAAAAGCTTAAAACTGTTTGGCTCTCAACTATAACCAACCCTAATGTTATTCCATCTGAAATTGAAAGTAAGTTCAGTTATCCAGCAGGAGCTTTCCTGTTGCTAGTACCACTTAAAGCACTAGGCATAAACGACCTACGGGTAACGCTCATTATCTTATTAATACCAACACTACTATATACAGTCATGAAAACCCCATCTCACAAACGATGGTACCTCATATTTGGGATATTACTTTCTGTTGAGTTGTGGAACACATTCTTTGCCAGTGATACAAGACTACTATATCTACCTTTTATCCTTACAAGCTGGCTTCTAGCACAAAAGCACTCATGGCTGTCAGCCATTCTTATGGGCATCGCAATAGCTACCAAACAGAACGCTTGGTTCTTTTTACCTTTTTATTTCATACTAATATGGCAAACAACAGGCAGGCATATTGCGTTGCGGAGCATAGCGATAACCTTGTCAGTATTCATAATTACCAATGCTCCTTTTATTGTCGCTGATCCAAAGCTTTGGTTATCATCAATTATGGCACCAATGACAGATAAGTTATTTCCAATGGGAAATGGTTTAATCTCACTGGTAACTAGCGGATTAGTACCATTAAATTCATCAACGTTATTCTCCCTTTTGGAGATGCTTGCGTTTGTAGGTGGCATAATATGGTACGTGCGGTACGCACGCCATTACCCACACACAGGGCCTTTGTTAGCCGTCATACCTATATTCTTTGCATGGAGAAGTCTTTGGGGTTATTTCTATTTTGTAGATATAATATTGCTTGCAGCCATACTGAATCAAGAACAATGCCATGCACCAAAACCACTAATTTAGCGCATCTCATCCAAGCACTTGTTTAAGGTAATAGCCTGTAGCTGATGTTTTATGACAAGCAACATCTTCTGGCGTACCCTCAACCACCACCTGCCCACCACAATCGCCCGCTCCCGGCCCCAAGTCAATTATCCAGTCAGCATTCTTAATCACATCCAAGTGATGCTCAATAATTACTACCGAGTTACCACCATCCACTAAACGCTGAAGTACTCGCATGAGTGCAGCTACATCCTCAAATGCCAAGCCCGTAGTCGGCTCATCTAGAATATACAATGTACGGCCAGTGGCACGCCGTGCCAATTCTGTCGCTAATTTCACACGCTGTGCCTCACCACCAGAAAGATATGGCGCCGGTTGCCCTAGACAAATATAACCTAATCCAACGGCATGTAGTGTTTCAAGTTTGTTTTTGATTTTTGGAAAATGCTCAAAGAAAATCAATGCTTCTTCCACAGTCATATCCAACACATCAGCAATACTTTTGCCTTTGAATTTGATTTCCAAGACTTCGCGGTTATAACGCGCCCCGTGGCACACGTCACATGGCACTGTAACATCCGGCAGAAACTGCATTTCAATCTGGATAAAACCTTCACCATGGCAAGCCTCACAGCGCCCACCTTTAACATTGAAAGAGAAACGCCCAGCCGTATAGCCGCACTGGCGGGACTCAGGCGCAGTAGCAAACAACTCACGTATATGGGTAAATACACCAGTATATGTAGCCGGATTGGATCGCGGCGTGCGCCCAATAGGAGACTGGTCAATATTGATAACTTTATCAATATTCTCTATTCCCACCACATCATCCACCTCACCAGGTTTTTCACGCGCCTTATATAACACCTGTGCCAATTTGCGATAAAACACTTCGTTTATCAGTGTGCTCTTGCCAGACCCAGAAACGCCTGTGACCACCACTAGCTCACCCAATGGTATATGCACTTCAAGATTTTTGAGATTATTCTGACGTGCCCCTTTAATAACAATTTCCTCACCGCTACCAACGCGTCGCTGCAAAGGAACCGGTATTTGTTTACGCCCAGAAAGATATTGCCCTGTAAGCGATGATTCGGATTTCAGAATTTCCTCAAGCGTACCTGCTGCAACCACTTGGCCGCCATGCTCACCTGCTCCAGGCCCCATATCTATAATATAATCTGCAGCACGCATAATGGCTTCATCATGTTCAACAACCACCAGACTATTGCCTAAATCACGCAGGTTTTTGAATGTTTCTACTAAACGATAATTATCAGACGGATGCAACCCAATAGTAGGTTCATCACAGATATACATTACGCCCATCAGCCCACTACCAATCTGGGTAGCCAGACGGATGCGTTGTCCTTCGCCGCCAGAAAGAGTGCCTGATGAACGCTCTAGCGTCAGATAGTCCAGCCCTACATTCACTAAGAAGCGCAGTCTAGAAGTAATCTCTTTAATAATTTCGCGTGCAATTGTGCACTCTTTCTCACTTAGAATGGTCTGTTCGCCACCAAGTGCAGTAATCCATTCTATGGACTTACCCACAGACATGCCAACCGCTTGCACGATGTTAATTCCCCCAATAGTAACAGCAAGCGCTTCCGGCTTAAGGCGCTTACCCTCACACGATTGGCAAGGCAGTGTTATCATATACTGCTCCAAAGCTACACGCGACAACTCAGACTCAGTATCATGATGTAAACGTTCCAAGCGCGGAATAACACCCTCAAAGCCATTAAAATAGGTACGCGGCTTACCAAAATGATTACGATAACTATGTGATTCGCCGCCCTCACCATAAAGTACTAAATGCATAGCTTCTTCGCTAAGATCTTTTATCGGAGTATCGAGCGAAAAATGATGTCGACGTGCCAAATCCTCCAATTGTGAGAAATACCATGTCTGCCACTGATACGGATGAATAGCACCATCTGCCAGCGAAAGTTCTTTGTTTGGAATCACTAAACTTGGGTCAAATTCCATTTTTACGCCCAAGCCGGTACAAGCGGGGCAAGCCCCATGCGGACTGTTAAAGCTGAAAGTACGCGGTTCCACCTCGCCTATACTAATACTGCAATCAGGACAAGCAAACTGCTCAGAAAAGAGAATATCCTCTCCTTCCACTATTGAAATCAACGCCACTCCTTTGCCTTGTTTAAGTGCAGTTTCTACCGAATCAGCAATGCGGTGTTGATTGCCGTCCTGTCCGACAACCAAGCGATCAATGACAACATCTATGGTATGTTTCTTTTTCTTATCCAGCTCAATATCACTATCCAGTTCTTTAATAATGCCATCTACCCGTACGCGAGCATATCCACCCTTACGCAAGTCATCAAGCATATCCTTATACTCACCTTTGCGGTCTTTAACCATTGGCGCAAGTACAAGTATGCGTGAACCAACAGGTAGCGCCAGCACTGAATCCACAATCTGCTGTACTGTTTGCATGGAAATCTCACGCCCACAATGCGGGCAATGAGGGTGTCCCACGCGAGCAAACAGCAAGCGCATATAATCATAAATTTCAGTAATGGTTCCAACTGTAGAGCGCGGATTATGGCTTACGCCTTTTTGGTCGATAGAAATAGCCGGACTTAGACCTTCAATATAGTCCACATCCGGTTTTTCCATACGCCCTAAAAATTGGCGCGCATATGCGGAAAGAGATTCCATATAGCGGCGCTGCCCCTCAGCAAATATCGTGTCAAATGCCAGCGACGACTTGCCAGAACCGGAAACACCAGTGATAACCACCAACTTGTCGCGTGGAATTGTAACATCTATATTTTTGAGGTTATGTTCGCGTGCGCCTTTGATAAAAATGCTGTTGTAAGACATAAAAGTTTATGTGACAATTTTAGCATTGACTATAATTTGGGGCAAGCATACCTCCATAGTTCAATCTTTTTCAACAGTACAGAGAGTTTAGCAGAATATATCTCATCCGTATAAGTGGAAATGCTATAATATGTCATATGTGGGGCAAGGTCAAAATCCTCAGCCTTAACAATCACACCACCAAGCACTATATTGCGTAATAATAAGCGGAGTAAAACATGAACCAAGAGAATACAACACAAAAGTTTGACGTAATTATCATCGGTGGCGGTCCGGCAGGGCTTTCCGCCGCAATATATACCGCACGCGACCGATTATCAACACTGCTGATTGAAAAAAGCATAATCGGTGGGATGATTAACGAAGCCGATAAAGTAGACAATTACCCGGGATTCCACGAAGGCATCTCAGGAATGGATTTGACATCCAAGATGTATAAACAAGCACAGAAATATGAACTGCAAGATGTAAATACTGAAGTACTTTCCATCTCTGCCAATGCCCCGCGCGACTTCAGCGTAAAAACCGCCGATACAGAGTATCTTGCAAAATCGGTCATAATTGCCAGCGGATCAGACAAACAGAAATTGGGTATCCCTGGCGAAAAAGAATTTACAGGGCGAGGCGTTTCATACTGCGCGACCTGTGATGCGCCTTTCTACCGAGAAAAAACGGTTGCTGTGGTTGGTGGCGGCAATTCCGCCATATACGAAGCATTGCACTTAGCCAAATTCGCCAGCAAGGTATACATAATCCACCGCCGAAACCAGTTCCGCGCTACAACCATAATACAGGAACGTGCTAAATCAGAACCTAAAATTAAGTTTATCCTCAACACTGTAGTAGAAGCTGTACAAGGTACGGATTTTGTAGAAAATCTGATGCTTAAAAATATAACTAGCAACCAAATTTCAGAACTAAGTGTGGATGGAGTATTTGTTTCTATCGGGATCAAACCCAATACCAGCTACATTAAAAACCTGTTAGCACTAGATGATAGTGGTATGATTATTGTGGATTCTAATATGCAAACCAACGTACCAGGCATATTTGCAGCCGGTGACATCCGACATAACTCAATCCGCCAAGTTATAGCTGCCGCGGGTGATGGCTCAATAGCTGCCATGAGCGCTAAAAAATGGGTTGAAGAAAGCTAATCCTCAATAGCAGTCAATTGCTAAAAATAGCAAAATATCTCGTTTTGCCTGTTTTAAGTCAAGACTACATCGGTTATAATGTAGCCCTAATAATTCCATGAGGTAATACTGACATGAAAATCATTTTTTTAAAGGATGTTCCCAACGTAGCCAGAGCCAGTGAAATTAAGGAAGTCAACGATGGATACGCACGTAATTTCCTCATTCCCAAAAAGCTGGCGGTCGTTG
>JGI24696J40584_12961503_pt1 | contig 18757 bp, 10 predicted proteins | sample TergutCo191P4_FD_40584 | JGI IMG/M metagenome (IMG submission 40584)
TCCGGGGGACCATGTGCCACTTTTACGGCGGGTTTTTGCGCCGCGACCCGGACGACGCCGAGGCGAGGCAGGCCATCGAGCGCATCGTCAGCGAGCTGCCCGATTTGTACGACACCAGGCAATACGTGGGCCCCATGCACCTGCACCGCACGGACGAGGAGATGAAGACAGTCTGCCAGGAGTCGATCACGGACCTGCTGGGGGTGTTCGACGGCATGGTGACGCACCTGACCAACCGCATCGACGACGAGCGGGAGGACATTGCCGTCCGGCGCGCCATGATAGCCGTGCTGGACGCGGTATATCCCGACGGCGACTACGGCGCGAACTGGGGCTACGTCATCATGCTTTGGAAGTTCGTCGCGGCCAGGCACGCCTGGGAGTTCGAGGAGTACGGCGAGGCCTTCGACACCCTGCGCCATGCGGTTGACCTCGCCCTGGCGTATGACGCCTTGCCGCAGGTGAGCGTGCACACCTCGCCCATGCTGCGCGGCTTCGTGTTCGACAAGGGCGCGCAGCCCGGGCCGGGGGAGTCTTTCGCGCACGCCATGCGCAGGTTTTTGTGCGAGGAGCAGGGCACCTATCCCGCGAATCCGCCTTGGCTGCCGGAGGAGTTTAAGGCGGATCCCAGGTTTGGGGAGCTGCTGGGGATGGTTATGTAGAGACGCACGGCAGTGCGTCTCCCAAATAAAAATCACAGTGCGTCTCCGGCGAAAAACATTTTTTTCTGCGAAAACATTTTATCTTCTATATTGGAGACGCACTGCCGTGCGTCTCTACATGATTTGTGGCTTTACGCCGCCTTCACCTTTTTGCACCTTGCGATTTCCGCGTTGTCCTTTTTGCGGTCCCGCAGGCCGGGCACGGGGTTGGGGCCGGTGGTCTCGTCGCGGTAGTCCTCGCCCCGCATGGCAATACGGCGCTCGATCACCGCGTGGGATTCGACAGAGGAAAGGTCGTGGTTTACCTTGTCCTGGTAGGCGAAAAAGCCGTGGTCGGGCGCGAGCTCGTGGACGTCCTTCAGGGTCTCCTTGCAGGAGGCCAGCTCGATCTGGCTGCCCAGCACCTGGCGCACGTAATCCCGGGTGTCGCGGAAGCGCAGGAGCTTGGGGAACTCCGGGGTGACGAGCTGCTCCCACTGCTTGTTTTCGCGGCGCTGGAGCAGCTCGGCGGCCTTGTGCAGGTGGGCCAGCTCCTGGTGCAGGTGCAGCTCCCAGAGGGCCTTCACGTTGGGGTCGGTCTCGTCCATATAGAAGGAGTAGTACAGGTAGCATTCCATATATTCGTGGAGCAGGAGGCTTTCCAGCCAGGTGCAGTTGGGGTCCAGCAGGGAGCCGTACTGGGTGACGTGCTCCTCCTCCACCATGGCGATTTCCAGGTAGAGCTTGCGGCCCTCGTCGGTGTAGTACCCGTTGCCGATGTTGTTGTAGAAGTTCATGGTCTGCTGCTCGCCCGCGGTGATGATCAGCGTGTTGAGCTTCGTGCGGATGTCCGCCGTTTTGGCGTCGATGTGGTAGAACACGGTGTCGTGCGGATGGCGGTGCTCGGCGATGGTGGGCCGGCCCGGGGTGATCTCCACATAGCTGCGGATGAGTTGGTGCGCGGGGATGCCGGCGTCCATATCCAGCATATTGGCGTAGCGGTAGAGGTGGTCGAAGTCCTCCAGCAGGGCGAAGTCCAGGGCCTGCTTCACGTAGGGGTCGGGCTCGTTGAGCGCCAGCCAGGCGGTGAGGTCCACGGCCACGTGCTCGAAGCCGATGGTGGTCTCCAGGGGGGTCTCGTCCAGGGGCTTGAGCCAGTTGACGTGCTTCTGCTGCAGCTGCTCCGCCCGGCGTATCATCGCCAGCTCGCGCCGCAGCTCGTTATCGGCGCAGTGCCGGTGGAACTGGTGCCCGAACAGCGCCGCCTCGGTCTCGATGCCGTTCATCAGGATAATCCTGATTTTGGTGTAGGGGTCGGCGCTGTGCTTGTCATAGGGCTTGGGGTAGGCGGTGTTCCAGTCCATGATGGTATCGAACAGGGGCATGGGCGTTTGGTCGAATGGGTTCAAAGATGGTTCCTCCTTGCGATTATTTTTATTAGGTTGCCCCATGGCCGAATGATTTAGACTGTTCGCGATAAAATTTCGCGGCAATGCGTTCAGCCGCTCCGCGGAGCCTTCCTCACCCCGCCCGAGGCGGGGAGCTCCCTCCACGGGAGGGAGCCTTGGGGATTAGGTAATAACGGGACATGCAATTACAAGGTAATGGAAGTAAATGTCGTCTGACTTAATCCCCCAGGCTCCTCCGCGTGGGAGGAGCTGTCACGCTCGGCGTGACTTTTGCGAGCCTTAGCTGCGCAAAAGTAGAGGAAGGCATCGCGGAGCGACAGGTGGTTTTGCAATGTTCTTAGTTGTGGAATAAAAACAGCGGCTCCCCGCAGGAAACCGCTGCAAATTTTTAGCTTGGAATCACTTCACCAGCCCGCGTTCACCAGCCATACCCGTACGATCCCCAGCAGGCCGCGCAGCCAGTCCCATATCCGCCCGAAGAAGCCCAGCACCTTGTCCCACACGGTGGTGAAGCTGACGGGCTCCGCCCACCAATCCCATGTGCTGTCGCCAGCGGTGAAATGATAGGTTTTCCCGGGCTTGAGGCCCGTCAGGCGGGCCGTGTGTTTCAGCGCGGGCAGCGCGCGGCCCATCAGCTTCGCGTAGCCGATGTCCAGGGGCCCGGCCATGACTTCCTCCGCCGCGCTGGTGATGGCGATCTGCACCTCCGGCGCGGGGTTGCCGTTTTTGTCGGTGACGATCAGCGCGGGCGTGTTGACGCCGGCCTTGGTGTACCAGGTGATCTCGGCGCCGGACCAGCCTGCGTCCACGGTGATATCCTGCGGCAGGCGGTAGGTGAGCGGGCCCGTGGGCACCTCGACGGGGCCGTCGTAGACGAGCAGGCCGTCGGGGCTGCTGGTGGGCGACTGCCCGGTCATCACGCCGCCCGCGAAGCGATAGAGGGAATCGGACAGGGCGGCGCGCACATTGGGCCCGGCCGCCAGGGCCAGCAGGGGCATGAAGAGTACCGGGCAATCCAGGGCGGAGGCGAGCTTTTGCAGGGCGCAGATCGCGGCGGGGTTGTCCAGCAGCAGGGGGAGCACCTCCCCGCCCAGGGCGGCGAGAAGCTTCGGCACGGCGAAGTTCAGCAGCTGGTCGACGAACTCGCCGTTTTGGAAGCGCCGCAGGGCGTCCCGCACGAAGGCGTCGGTTGCCGCGCCGCCGCGCTTGCCGAAGAGATAAATGAGCGCGCTGTTGCCCAGGTCCTCGAAGGTGCCGGGCTTGGCGGGGCCGCCGAAGCCGAATTCATCGATAAAGCGCGTGCAGGGCAGCTTCGAGACCGGCAGGGCGAGGATCTCCGCCGCCAGGCCGTTGAGGATGTCCAGCAGGCGCTCCGGCTGGCCGAACAGCCGCCGGTCGAGATAGCTCAACAGAGAGTTGAGCGGGGCGATGTCCACGCCGCTGCCCTTGGCCATGTCCGCGAAGCTGAGCCCCTCCAGGGTGGGGCCCAGCGCGAATTTCACCGCGCAGCTGACCCAGCCGGCCAGGCCGCTGCCGTCCGGCGCGCCGAAGCCGCGCCCGTACAGGGTGTCGTAGAAGGGGTTATCCGGATGGGGGGAGGGGTTGACCAGCGGCAGAAAGACGGAGCGCACATCGGCCTCGATTTTGCCGTCGAGTTCGCTGAAATTCACGATGCGGTAGCCGCCGGGGAAGAAGGCGGTGGCGGCGGTCATGATGTCATAGAGGGGCTCGCCCGCGTCGGAGACCCGCTGGGCGATTTCGTTGAAGTGCAGGTGCCCCGAGAAGTAGTAGTGCATCCCGGCTTCGGCGAAGGCCTCCGCGGCCCCGCAGGCGTCGCCGAAGCCGAAGTTGTCGCCCATGAAGGTATCCATATTGCCGAACATCTCGCCCAGGGGGTGGTGCCCCATGCCGACGACGATCTTGCCGTCGGCCTCGGCCTTTGCGCATTGATCGAGGACCCACTCGCGCAGCTCGGCCTGGGTGTACCGCTCGCCGGTGCCGATGCGCCTGCGGTTGGTGTCCGCGGCGATCAGACGGTATTTGCCGCCCAGGTCGGCGGTGTAGGACAGCCCGAAGCGCTCGATGGCCAGCTCGTAGCCCAGGCGGGAATAGACCGCCGGGTAGTCGTCATGCTTGAGATATTCTGCTTTCACCAGCGCCCCGGTGGAAAAATCGCGGGCGTCTCCGTTGCTCAGGTCGTGGTTGCCCGGGATGACCAGGACCTCCACGCCGGTGGCGTCCTCAAACTCCTCGAGCAGCCGCGCCGCGAGCTCGTGGCCCGCAAGCTCGCCCCATTCGCTGGTGTCGCCGGGTACGAGGAGGTATTGCAGGTTTTCGGCGTTGACACGCGCGGAAAGGTCGGCCAAAGCGGCCTCGAAGCGCTTCTGCGTGGACTCCAGGGCCCTGCCGTTGGCGGCCTGGGCCTCGATGTAGGCCTCACAGAAGCCGCCGGTCATATCGTCCGGGTAGATGTGCGGGTCCGAAAGGACCGCGATGTTCAAGGCCGCGGGGGTTGCCGCCGCAGCCGGGACGGGGAGCGCCCCCAGGAGCAAAATGGATGTCAGCAGCAGCGCGAGATAAGCGCGCAGTGTGTTTTTCGTTTTCATAACTTCAGCCTCCTCTGCAATCAACAGGACAAGTATAGCACAGGCTTGCCCGTTGCGCAAGCCTTGTGATTTTTCTTTTTATATTTCTATTGCAGAATTATAAACGCAAACCATTGTGCTATATTTATGTTTAGCCAAATAGAATTCAAGGGAGGAACATCAATGAAACGCATACTGACTTTGACCGCCGCCCTGTTTGTGATATTCGCCCTGCTGCTGCCCCTGGCGGCCTGCGGCGGGAAGGGCGACAAAGAGGCCGTCACCACAGCCGCCGAAGAGGAGCCCACCGAGCCCGTCGGCATTGACTTGGAGGATACGACGACGGCGCCCCTGGAAGAGCAATCCGGCGAGGCCGAAACCACCGCCGGCGTTGAGGGCAGCTCCGAAGCCGAAGCGCTGCCCGGCACGCCCGCGGAAGTCCTGGCGGCCTACACCGAGGTGATGAACAAGGCCAAGAAGGACGCCAAGCGGTTCCGCAAGCTGGAATACCAGTTCCTTGACAAAAATCAGATGAAGTTCGAGCTGGACGTCATCAACACCCCGGGCTTTTTGGATTGGCTCAACGACAACCTGATGACCACGAAGGAGAAGGCCCTGACGGAGGACAAGTATACCCAGGGCGTCACCGATATGACGGAGGACCTGCCGGTGATGCACACCCCCCTGGGCTGCATGGTGAAGGACCCCGGCGTGTTCACCAAGGCGACGGCCAGGCAGCTGCCGGGCGGCAACATAGAGCTCACCCTGGTGATGAAGCCGGAGGACAACCCCGAGCCCGCACAGCACGGCGCCACCACCGCCCCCAGCCGCACGGGCCAGATGTTCAACCCCTTGAGCAAGGCGGGCGTGGACGACCTGATCTACAAGGCGCGGTTCCTGATCACCACGAAGCTGGAGTTCAGCTTGCGGTATTACGACTGCAAATCGGTGCTGGTCTATAACCCCGAGACCATGCAGGTCGTCTCGCTGCGGCAGGATTACTACGTGAAGATCAACGTGGCCAACGGCAAGGTGCTCTTCATCAACGCGAAGGGCAGCGGTGTGCTGGAGGCGGCCACCGTGTGCGACCAGTTCAAGTACTAGAAATAGTGTAGAGACGCACGGCAGTGCGTCTCCGATGTGAACTTAATGATTGTTTTTGGTTGGAGACGCACTGCCGTGCGTCTCTACTTTTCTACGCGTAGCACACCCTGTTGATGATAATCTTCTTCAGGTCGTCCGAAAGCTCGTTGAAGTAGGCGCAGTAGCCCGCCACGCGCACCATCAGGTACTTGTACTTCTCCGGGTGGTCGTAGGCGTCCTGGAGCATGCCGCGGTTGACGACGTTCGGCTGGAACTGCATGCCGCCCTGCGTGAGGAAGGTGCGGAAGATCGAACCCAGGTTGCGCACGCCCTCCTGCCCGGGGAAGAGCGCGGCGTCGATGGTGAAGGTGACGGTGGAGCCGTTGACGGCGTAATCCCGGAAATTCACCTGCGAAACCGCGTTGAGCGAGGAGAACAGGTCGGCCTTGTCCATGGCGTAGGCCGGGGCGATGCTGTTGGCCAGGGGCGTGCCCTTCAGGCGGCCGCTGGGCAGCGCCTGGGTCTTCAGGCCGTAGCGGTCGTTGGTGTTCAGCGCGTAGTAGCCCGCGGTGTAGCTGCCGTTCCGGGCGGCGTAGGGGCACTGCTCCAGGGCCTCGTTGAAGAATTTCATCACCAGCGTGACCCATTTCGCGGGCTCGGGGGAGACGTCGTCCCCGAACTTCGGCACGGCCAGGAGGTCGGCCCGGACGGCCGCGAAGGCCTCGCCCTCGAAGTTGGCCTCAATGGCGTCGATGATTTCAAGCAAAGTATATTTGCCCCGCTTGAACACAAGCTCGTCGATGGCGGACAGGGAATCCGCCACGTCGGTGACGCCCACGGCCTGGATGCCCGCCGTGTTGTAGCGCGTGCCGCCCTCGTAGGCGTCCTTGCCGCTTTCCACGCAGCCCCGGTAGAGCGACGAGGCCAAGGGGGTGGTGAAGTATTTTTGCAGCATGCGCTCGATGGCCTGCTGGTCGGCGAGGATGGACTTCGCCAGGGCGTTCAGCCGCGTTTGGAAGCGCGCGAGCAGCTCGTCCATGTCCTTGGGGGGGTCGTAGTCGTAGAGGCCCCGCGCCGTGTGGGCTTGGCGCAGGTTGGCTTCCCACCAATCGGCCGCCGGCTTGGGCAGCCAGCCCTTCTTGCCGAGGAGCTCCGCGCCCTTGGTGAGCAGCTTTTCCACCTGGATGTCCTTGTCGAAGCGCCACAGGTCGTGGCTCTGCCCCTTCAGGGCCTGGAGGAAGGGCATCGTGACGTTCATGTTGGCGCTGTCGGTGTTGCCGAAGTGGTCGTCGCAGGCGATGGGCTCCACACAGCCGATGATGGCGTAGTCACGGGCGTTCTCCAAGCCGGTGTCGGGGTAGTGGCGCAGCAGGGTATCGATGTAGACGTTGTCGCTGAAGAGCTCCGGCATGGGGCAGCCGCCGATGTAGATCTCCGCCAGGCGGTCGAGGTAGCGCTGCGGGCTGCCTTCATGGATGCGGGCGCACATGTTCACCGCCAGGGGCTGCAGCTCGCAGGCGTCGATGAGCATGTAGGTCACGTCGTTGGTGGCGTCGCTGCCGTCACGGCCCTGCCCGCCGAAGGTCAGTGCCTGGTCGGAGGAGAGGGTCTCGAACAGCTTGCTGATGCCCATAGGGCCGTCGCCGTCGTTGATGAAGATGACTTCGTCCATCTTCAGGATGAACAGGCAGAGCAGCTCTTTCGCCTCGTCATAGGTGATGCGGCCGGCCTCCAAATCCCGCTTGAAATAGGGATAGAGATATTGGTCCATGCGGCCGAAGGAGACGGCGTTCTCGTAGGCCTCGATGCACAGGGCGATCTGGAGGAAGGTCATGCTCTGCAGGGCCTCGTGGAACGTGCGCGCGGGGTACTTGGGCACCCGCTTGCACACGGCGGACATCTTCTCCAGCTCCGCGCGGCGGCCGGGATCGGCCTCCCGCTCGGCGAGGTCCGCCAGGTGCGCGGCGTAGCGGCCCGCCCAGTCCTCCAGGGCCTGGAGGCAGATCAGCGCGCCCAGGTAGAAATCCCGGTTGTTCTCCGGGTGCTCTTTGGCGGCCCGCTTGATCTCGTGCTTGAGGCCCATGGTGCCCAGCTTCAGGATGCGGTCGAAATTCACCACGAAGTGCGCGATGGCGGCGAAGTTGTTGTTGAAGCCCGTGGAGGTCTCCGCGATGCGGGAAAAGTTGAGCAGCAGGTCCTCCTTGCGCTCGTGCCCCCGGTAGACGGTGCTCTTCATCAGCCAGTAGGGGAAGATGCGCGTGTAAAAATGCGCGCGTTCCTGCCAGGTGGATTGGAAGGGCACGGGGGTCTGCTTGTGCGCCTGGTAGAGGAAGGCGGCGTAGAGCGAGCCGTACTGCTCCTCCCAGACCTGCCCCGCCACGCGCTTGCCGGTGAAGTTGCCCACCAGCAGCTCGCCCGGATAGACGATGGTCTTCTTGCGCTCCAGCACGTAGCGCAGCCGCCTGGCCCGGTGGATGTGCACGGGCGCGTCGAAGCCGTTTTGCCGATAGTACTCGGTTTTGAGCCTGGATACCTCGAAGCACACGGCGCGGCCGCTTTCGCGGATATCGTTTTGGATGCGCAGCACGCGGTCCGTGAATTTGGCCGCGGGCGGCGCGTCCTTCAGCTCGTCGTTGCAGGCGCGCAGGCCGCATTTGCCGTAGAGCTCCACGGCCCGCTTCAGCGCCGCCAGGCTCTGCTCCGGGGTGATGCCCAGCCTGGGGACGTCGAGGCCGAGGCGTTCGGCCTTCTCCTCGTACATGTTGTGGAATTTCATCAGCTCGATGGTGTCGAATCCAAGGGACTTCACATAGGCCGCCAGAGCCCGGATGGCCTCTTCGCCGTCATTGAGGCCGGGCACAACCAGCGTGCGGATTTTCACCTGCGCGCCTGCGCTCACAAGCTGCTCCAGGTTGCTCTTGATCAGCGCGTTGTCCCGGCCGGTGAGCTCCTGATGCAGCACGGCGTCCTCAGCCTTGAGGTCGGCGATGAACAGATCGACATAGGGCATGGCCGCCTCGATAGTCTCCCAGGGGGCGCAGAGGGAGGTCTCGGCGGCGATGCGGATGTCCCGCTCCTTCAGGCGGGCGAGGAGCGCGAGCAGGGCCTCGCTGTCCTGGAGGAAGGGCTCGCCGCCGGAAAGCGTCACGCCGCCGCCGGAGGCCCGGTAGTAGCGCTCGTCCCGCAGGAGGGTCTCTGCGATTTCGCCGGAATCCCGGATTTCATCTTCCCCGGGGCGGCGGGAGAGCGCCTCGGGGTTCTGGCACCAGCGGCAGCGCAGCCCGCAGCCCGCGAAAAAGAGGGTCGCGCGCAGGCCGGGGCCGTCGTGCACGCAGCTGCGCTGGATTTTTACGATACGCAAAGCGTCGGTCGCTGTTGTTGTGGGCATGGGCGGAACCTGTCCTTTCTGAATAGGGAATACCATGTAGAGACGCACGGCAGTGCGTCTCCGAAAGAAATTTTGGTGCCAGGGGGAGACGCACTGCGAAAGAAATTTTTGGTTGGAGACGCACTGCCGTGCGTCTCTACATATAAATTCTACACGTACTTCGCGATGGTCTCCTTCGTCTTGTCATACGCCACCTGTATGCACTCCGGGACGGGCATATCCCAGTAGGCGGGGCGGAACAGCTCGATGGAGGTCATTTCGGCATAGCCCTTGGCCTTGAGGATGCCGAAGATGCGCGCGAGGTCCACCGCGCCTTCGCCCGGCCACAGGCGCTTGTCGTCCCGCAGGGCGCCCACGGGCAGGTCCTCCGAGTCGTCCAGGTGGAAGATGAACAGCTTGGCGGGGTCGATGGCCTCCAGGGCCTCCCACCTGGAGTTCATGGCGTGGAAGTGGAAGCAATCCAGCACGATGCCGACGTTGTCGCGGTCCGCGGCGGCCACGATGCCGTAGGCCTGCTCCAGGGTGTTCACCGAGCAGTTGGGGTAGCCCACGAACTCGAAGGCGAGCCTCATGCCGTATGGCGCGGCGATATCCGAAAGCTCGTGCAGCACGCGCACGGTTTCGGCCTTGATTTCCGCCTTGGAATAGGGGCCGACGTCGAAGGTGGGCACCACGACGGTCTTAGAGCAGCCGATGGCCGCGCCGGTCTCGCAGCAGAACTTCAGGCCGTCCGTGATCTCCTTGTAGCCCGCCTCGTCCCGGAAGCTGATGAACTCCAGGGCGTTGAAGGAATAGGGCTTCAGATGCGAGGCGGCGAAGAAGGCCGCGAGGTCGGCCACGGTGTGGCCCTGCAAGTACTCCCTGAGTTTATCCAGCCGGATCTCGATGAAATCGTAGCCGGTTTTCTCGCACCACTCCAGGTCCAGCGCAAGGGTGGAGTTTTTCATGGCGGTCGCCTGGTTGAAACAGATTTTCATAGTAGGCCCTCTTTCCATCATAATTTAGTATAAATATAGTATAGCAACCCTGCGCGAAATGTCAATACTTTCTTGACAATCCCCCCGGAGCCTGTTATAGTAGTAAGCAGAAAATAACAGAGGGAGCATGGCATATGGAAGAGGAGAAAAAGAGCAAATCCCTGATCGGCTTCAAGGACAAGCTGGGCTACGCCTTCGGCGACATGGGCCTGCAATTCACCTTCGTCCTGCTGGGGCCGTACCTGACGATGTTCTTCACCGACGTGCTGGGGCTGCCCCTGGCGTCCATCACCACGATGATGCTCGTTACGCGCCTGTTCAGCGCCTTTTCGGACCCCATAGGCGCGAGCCTGATGGACCGCGTGAAGCCGGGTAAGACGGGGCGGTTCCGCCGCTGGCTGGTCATCTTCTGCGTGCCCGCCGCCGCCGCCGTGGTCATGATGTTCACCAACCCGGGCCTTGGCGCAAAGGGCAACCTTGTCTGGGTCTACGCGGCGAGCATCGTCTACGCGGTGTTCTTCACGGGGGTCAACATCCCCTTCGGCTCCCTGGCCTCGGTCATCACGCCTTTGGAAAACGAGCGCTCGAGCCTTTCCGTCTTCCGCTCCCTGGGCTCCAGCGTGGGTTCCATGCCCGGCCTGATGCTGCTGCCGCTGTTCATCTTCACGGAGAACGCCGCCGGGGTGAAATTCCTGGACGAGCGCAAGCTGCTCACCGCCGTGGCGATTTTCGCCCTGTGTTCCGTGGGCGCCCTGTCGGCCTCCTTCGCCATGACGAAGGAGCGCGTCACCCCGCCCGCGGGCAGCAAGCCCAACGTGGGCAAAACCCTCTTGGCGCTGCTGAAGAACCGGCCCTTCCTGGTGCTGTGCCTGGCCTCCGTCATGCACATGAGCGTGGTGAACTATACGCAGACGATGACCGGCTACGTATTCAAGGATTACTTCCAGGAGCCCGGCATGTTCACGTTCTACTCCATCTTCAACTACGCGCCCATGGCGATATTGATGCTCTTCATCGGCAAGCTGGTGAACCGCTTCGGCAAAAAGGAGGTCTGCTCCGCCGCGCTGGTGCTTTCGGTGCTCTCCTACGCCGCGCTCTTCCTGCTGAAGACGGCCAACCCGTGGCTCTACCTGGCGCTGGTGTTCCTCAACGGGCTGGGGCTCTCCTGCTTCACCCTGCAATTATGGGCGATTGTCACGGACGTGATCGACTACCAGGGCCTGCTCTCGGGCCAGAGCGACGAGGGCACGACCTTCGGCTTCTTCTTCTTCGCGCGCAAGCTGGGCTTCATGGCGGCCGACGCGGGCGCGCCCCAGGCGCTGAAGGTCATCGGCTACCGGGAGGCGATGGACGGCGTGGCCTTCGTGCAGACGCGGGAGGTGGCCAAAAAGATGTACAACGCCACCACGGGGCTGCCCGCCGCGGCGCTGCTGGCGATGTTCCTGCTCATGGCCTTCGCGTATCCCCTGGGGAGGAAGCAGCTCAAAGAGATGCACGGGCGGATGGAGGAACGGAAGGTAGAAGAAGCGGGGGCATAAACATAACAGGTTGCCGCTCCGCGGATGCCTTCCTCAGTCGCCCGAGGCGACAGCTCCTCCCACGCGGAGGAGCCTTGGGGATTAAACACAAACGGGCTATGCAACCGCAAGACAAAAGATGCTTGAGTCGCTTGTACTTAATCCCCTAGGCTCCTTCCCGTGGAAGGAGCTCCCGCCTCGTGCGGGTGAGGAAGGTATCGCGGAGCGACATGCCCTAAAGCGTAACCTCCGCCTCGTCGTCGTCGATGGGGTCATACACCAGCGAAAGCCAGAAGGCCGGGAAGTCCTCCTTGCCGATTTTGTTCCCCAGCTTTTGCAGGCGCTTGCCGTAGGCCAGGAAGGCCTTGCCCACCCCGGTGTCGGGGCCGTAGGGCTCCTCGCCCGAGGCGGTGTTGCGCATGATGTCGATGATCACGTCGCGGAACAGCACCTTGCGGGCGTCCTTGGGGATGCGCATGAAGCCGCCCATGAGGCGCGACAGGCCCTTCAGGGTCAGGCGGTTCATGAGCTTGCCGCCCCAGCGCACGTATTTTTTGTAGGGCACCACCGGGTCCGGGGGGATCATCCTGTCCAGGCTCTGGCAGAACAGGCCGAAGTCGTACTCCATGCCGTAGAAGAGGTTGCGGTGCACGGTGGAGAACGCCTCCTTCAGGTATTCACGGGCGCTCTTCTCGCCGAAGGCGGGGATGTAGGGGATCTCGCGGCTGGTGATATGTACGCGGCTGCCCTCGATCTCAAGCACGCGGTATTTGCCCGGCCAGCCCACCAGGGCCGAGGTGTTGATGTCCCAGTAGGGGTTCCCCTCCGGCGTGACGATGGGGGCGATGTTCTGCATGTGGGCGTGCCCCGTGAGCATGAAGTGCAGGCCCGCGTTGGCCAGGGCGCGCGTGGTCTCCTGGTAGTCGGACACCAGGCCGTCCCTGGAAAGCAAGGGGTAGATGGGCGTGGGGGGCAGGCTGGGCCGGTGGGTCATGCCGAAGATGCGGTCGCCCGCGGCCTTGGCGGCCTCCACCTGTTCCAGGGCCCAGGGCAGCCAGGGCGGCGGGCTGACGCCGCGCTCCTCGTTGTCGTGGACGCACAGCAGGCGCAGGCCGGGCTCGAGCATGACGACATAGGCCATGCCGTTGTCAGTCATGGCGACGGCGCTGTCCGGGCCGAATTCCGCGAACATCCTGCGCAGTTCCGGGCCGAAGTCCTCGCCCTCGGTCTTGAGGTCGTGGCTGGCGGTGATGGCGATCACGCGCTTGCCGGCGGCCTGGACGGCCCGGAGCTTTTTCTTGATCTCGCGCAGCTCCAGGGGGTGGCCGTGCTGGGTCAGGTCGCCGCTGACGAGCAGGGTGCCGCAGTCCGGCTCCGCCAGGAAGGCCGCCAGGCACGCGTCGATGATGTCGTTGCTCTGCAGCACGGCGGTCACGTTGGGCAGGGTGTCGAGCTCCTCCGGGTTTTCGCGCAGATGCAGGTGCAGATCGGTGAATTGCCACAGCTTTAACATGGCGCCGCCTCCAAAAGAATTTTTTTGTTTCCTTACAAATTATAGCGTTATTTCGGAAGAAGTCAAGAAGGGAATTCCTCCTATGCCAAATGTCTACGACTGGGACGAAACCGTCGTGTATCCGAACTCCGGGGTGACCTTCGTCGCCTTTTGCATGTGGCGGCACAACGAGCTGCTGCGCTATCTGCCGCATATCGCCCGGGCGCTGCTCGGCCACAGGCTCCGTTCCGGGGGGAAAAAGCCCTTCAAGGCGGAGCTCTACACCTTTATGCGGGACGTGCCGGACTGGGAGGAGGAGGTGCGCCTGTTCTGGGAGCTGAAGGCCGACACGATGCTGCGGCCCTGGTACCTGGCGCAGAAGCGGCCGGACGACATCATCCTTTCGGATTCGGCGGAGTTTTTGCTGCGCCCCCTGTGCGAAAAGTTGGGCGTGCGCATGCTCGCCACGCCCGTGGACCCCGCCACCGGCCTGCTGACCGGGCCGGACTGCTACGGGCCGGAAAAGCTGCGCCGCCTGCGCGCGGAATTCGGGCCGGTGGAGATCGAGGAGTTCTACTCGGATTCGCTGCACGACGCGCCCCTGGCACGGGCGGCGAAGCGGGCGTTTTTGGTGAAGAAAGATGAACGGGCGCCGTGGCCGGAGAAGAAACTTTAGGATTATTTTTTGTTATGGAGACGCATTGCCATGCGTCTCCCCCAAACACAGTGTTATATCCCTCACCCCACCCGTTGAAATAACCCGTCAAAGCCCTCGCTGAGCAGCTGCGCTGTCTTCGGCCCGGCGGAGACTGTCTCCTCGTAGTGGCCGCGCCCCAGCTTGTCCGTGCCGATGTTGAGGTAGGGGAACCAGAAGTGCGTGTAGAAATCGTTCTCGGGGATGATGTAGCCGATGAAGTTGTTCGCCAGGCCGAAGACGATCTGCCGCCTGGAGGCGAATTCATAGCCGCGCAGGGCCGCGAAGATGGCCGGGCGGGGGTAATCCTTGCCCGTGGAGGCCAGGGTTTTGTCGAAGAAGCCGCCGAAGGCGATCTCTGGCGAAAGCTCGCCCGGCACGACCAAAACGTCCACGCTCTCGGCGCGGTCCCCTAAGCGCAGGTAGCTGATCTCGCAGGGGATGTAGTACTTGCCGCAATGGGTGTAGATGCCGTGGTTGAGGATGCGCAGCTTCGCGCTGAGCAGAAGGGCGATGTTCTCGATGGGGAAATCCACCTGCGCGCTTGCGATGTTCAGCACGGCGGGCAGCTCGGCCTCGGCGCTTAAAGTCCCGATTTCGCCCAGGGCGTAGCGCGCGACCTTTTTGCCGAAGTCCGGCACCATGGAGGGCCCGTAGGCCACGTTGCCCGCCCGGTGCTCGTCCAGGATTTTCGGCAGGCCCGGCACGGTGATCAGCCCGCCCTGCGCGCCCTGGAGGAACATGGCCTCCGCGCCCTGCTTGTCATGGATGTATTGCGCGGCGTAGGCCGGGAAATCGGCGGAAATCTGCGGGTTGTTGGGGCCCATCATCTCCGGGTGGCAGCCCATGGCGAGGAGATAGACGTCCTTCCGGCCGCTTGTGCTGGGCTCGAAGCGGAAGCGCGTAAGCTTGCTGTCGAACACCTCGGGCGCGCGGCTGTCCTCCATCATATCCGGCATTTCCGTATCGGCGACGAAAAGCCGGCCGTCCTGCCGGTTGTCGTAGGCCGCGCGCAGGGCCAGGGCCGTCTGCTCGATCAGATGCCGCTGGAAGGCCGGGTCCTTGCCGTCCTCCGGGATATCCGCCCAGAGGCCCACGGTGTCGATGCCGGAGTGCACGTGCATGGCGGCGATCTGTATGCTCTTGATCTTGGCCGCGCGGGCCCAGTCCCACACCAGCGCGCGGATTTGGTTCACGTCGGTATCCGAAAGCCCGATACAGTCCACCGAGGCATAGAGAATACCGCCGCGCCCGGTGTTGTCGTCCAGGTAAATCGCCTTGGCGAACAGGTCGTCCATGATGGAGTCGCTCTTCATGCGCCCGTAGCCCGCGACATAGTAGCGCCCCGCCTTGGCGTTCGCGATCACCTGCGGGTCCTCCGTGAGGTTGCGCTTGCCGAAGCCCAGCGTCCAATGATCGCCGGGCGTGAAGCTGAACCGCTCATCCCCCGGCAGGAAATAAGGGTTCTCCTGCTTTTTGCCGGGCTCGTACCACGCGCCCTTGTTGATGGGCTCCAGCAGGTTGAGGGCGTCGGTCAGGCCGTCCCACCGCGGCGCGGCCCAGTGCAGCGCGCGCATGGGCAGCAGGGCGATGGTCAGCACGACGCCGATGAGCGCGAACAGGATTTTTTGGACGAAAGAATTGAGTAGAAGCATGGTAAATCCCCTTTGAAAGTGTGTATGTAGAGACGCACGGCAGTGCGTCTCCGGCATAAGACAAAATGCTCTATATATGGAGACGTACAGATGGTTTTTGGGGACTGGAGACGCACTGCCGTGCGTCTCTACAAATTTATCCTCTCCCCCTGCTTTCCAGCAGCGCCTGAAAATTCGCCAGCACAAGGGGCGCGGCGTCGCTGCTTGCGCAGTTGATCTCCTCGTTTTCGAACAATACGAAGTGGTGGATGTCGTTGGGCAGCGGCATGTAGCCGGTCATGTCGTTGGTCAGGCCAAAGACCATCAGTTCCCGGCCGCCGGCCATGCTTTGCAAGGGGGTGTAGGTCCAGCCCGTGCCGCGCCAGGCCTTGGCGGCGGGCAGGCCCGCGCCGTCGCCGAAGGCAAGGGCGGCCTCCAGTTCGCCCGGAATGAGCGCCGCCGCCAGGGACGTGCCGAACTCCGCGTAGCCCAGCTCGGTCTTGATCTCCATGTCCGTGCACAGCGGATTCGGCCGCCGGATGTTGGCCTCGATGACGCGCAGCCGGGCCAGCAGGGTGTGCAGCGGGTTGTCCACGGGGAGCACGTACTCCCGGTGGGCGATATTCAGCAGCGGCAGAACCTCCTCCTCGCCGGTTTCGGGGAGATCGATCAGCTTTTGCCCCAGGGCGCGCCCGCGCTGTTGGAGCTTTTCCAGCCTGCTGCCGGTGGGGAACAGAGCGCCCTCCTCGTGTATGGCCAGCTCGGCCCCGTTGATCAGCTGGAAGTTCGCGCCCGCGCGATTCGCGATTTCTTCCATGTAGTAGGGGAAGTCGCCGGTGATGTCGCAGGCGACGATGCCGGTACCGGTGGTGTGCAGCCCCAGGTTGCACAGCCAGGTCCGCGGCTTCGTGCCGCCGTCGGGCGTGAAGCACAGCCGGTGCAGGTAAGGGTCGAAGCTCACGGGCGCGCGGTGGTCGTCGATAAATTCGGAGATGTCCGCCTTCGCGTAGGTCATCGTGCCGGGGGTGTGCTCCATCTCGTCCACGGCGGCCATGACGGCGTTTTTCGTGACCTGGGTCAGGTGCTCCATGAAGGCGGGGTTCTTGCCGGAAATCGGCGCGAACCAGCCCGTGAGGTTCGCCAGGGGGTTTGCCAGCAGGCCCCACAGGATTGGCCCGTGCATGCCCAGGGTGTCGATGACGCTGTGTTGGTGCAGCGCGGAGACGTTGAGGCTCACGACTTTGTGCGCCTCCAGGAAGGGGCGCAGCGCGGCGCGTATCTTGCGCACGTCTGTCGATGTGATGCCGTAGCTGTCCAGGGAAACGAACACCGCCGCGCCCCGCCCGCTGCCGTCGCTGAGGGCCGTGACGCGTATCGCCTGGTCGTCCACAATGGAAGTGGGCACGCGCTTGTTGATCACGTCCAGCGCGCCGGTGACGTAGTGATTGCCGTCGAGGACGTCGTAATCCTCCAGCAGCGAGGCCCTGGCATAGCCCAGGCGCCACCGCGCGCCCGGGGCCGGGGCATTCAAAAACGCCGCGTGGCCCGGCAGGAAATCCGCGCTTTCGGGGAATTCGCGGGGCGTGTGCCTGTCAGGGATGAGCCATGTGATGGCCCCGGCAATCCCCCGGACCGCGAAATCGCCGGCGTCATAGAGCAGGGACATGGCCTTGCTTGGCGGCGGGGTCTCCTCCAATGCCGCCGCGGCGGGGAACGTGAATACGCCCATCCCCAGTGCCATGCAGAGCAGCAGAGCACTCAACTTTTTTATGTGTTTCATAGTCTTTCGCCTCCTTCGTCCGCCCAGTGGCGGTAGTATTCCGTGCCGCGCCATTTGCCGTCCAAGAGGGCGCGCAGGGTGGTCTCGGCGCTCACCCATTCGTCGATGCGCGTCAGGCCTTGGGCGCGCCAGTCCGTGAAAAATTGATTGACCTCCGCCGGGTCGATCGCGCCGCGCAGCATCTGCTTGTTTTTCATGCGCACCCAGCGGATGGACAGCCGCGCCTTCGCCACCCGGGCCTGCCGCAGGGCGTCGCCGGAGACGGCCTGCTCGGCCTGGTCAAAGAAATTATCGTAGATGTCCAGCATTTCGTCGGTCAGATAGGCCCTGTCGCAGCTGTCGTTGAAGCCGGTGTGGAGGCTTTCCCGCCCTGCCTTATCAACCAAAGCGTCAATGTAGCCCATGATGTGTTCCGCCGCCGCGCCGTAGTAGTACTCGCAGAACTCACGCTTGTGGAGCTCCAGGTCGCAGTCGGGGTCCCACAGGAGCTTGCGGATCAGGTAGGCACGCAGTTCGTTCAAGTCCGTGCCGCCGCCCAGCGCGCCGCAGGCCTGCTCGAACACGCCCTTGACGTTGCTGCGCACGAAGCTCTGCATGTTGGGCTGTAGCGCGCGCCAGTTGGGGTGGGGCGCGGGGTAGTGCGCGAAGCCGGTGGTGTAATCCCAGATGTACAGCCGGCCGCAGACCCGCGCCCAGGCTTGCAGATCGTCCAGGAAATTGGCGTTTTCGTCGCAGCCGCAGCCTTCGAAGCTGTGGGAGAAGCAGCATTCGATGGAGCACAGCCGCACACACACGTTATGCCGGGGGCGGATGTGCTTCGGCGGCCTGCGGCTGTACATATAGGCCAGGGTGTCCACCGCGACATCGGGGAATTCCTCCTCGATTGCCTCGGCCACTTGGTTGACGAACCAGATCAGGCTGCCCGCGTGGCTCTCCTCGCGATTGTCAATCGCGGCGCAGGCGGGGCATTCGCAGTAGTTCATGCAGTCGTTCTGGGAGACGGAGATGATGCGGCAGTCCGGCTTGGCGCGCAGGGCGGCGCGCACCTTCTCCACGGCGATGGCGAGCACCTCGGGGTTCGTCAGGCACAGCTGCGAGAAATCCCGCAGGCGTTGGCCGTCCACCAGGGAGAAGTACTCCGGGCGCTCCTCGAAATAGTCGTCCGGGTGGATGACGCAGCGCTCGAAGGAGTGCACGAACCAGGCGTAGGGCGCGCCGCCGCCGTACTCCGCCGGCAGGGCCGTGCCGTTCAGGCGGCTTTTCACGGCGAAACGCGGGTACTGGGTAAAATCCCTGTAGTTGTGCCAGCGGTACTCCAGCGCGGGCTCCTGCGCGATGCCGAGCTGCGGCAGGGGCAGCTCGGGCGCGCAGGGGATGCTCTCGCAGGTTGGCGTGAAAAAGCGGCAGCCCATGGCCTCCAGCAGCTCGTATACGCCGTAGATGACGCCGCGCTTGCCGCCCGTGACGGCGATGCCGCCGCCCGCCGTGCGCACGGTGAAGGCGTCGTCGCCCAGGGCCGCGTCAAGCCTGACCCTGATCGCCGGGCCGCCCGGTTGC
>JGI24696J40584_12961501_pt1 | contig 18465 bp, 14 predicted proteins | sample TergutCo191P4_FD_40584 | JGI IMG/M metagenome (IMG submission 40584)
AAGAACTAATCCCATCCTCAACTCCCTTTCATCCTCTATCCCGCTCCGCGAATGGGACGGCAAAAATATAATTTTTTTAATATGAAAATACTTAAACTGCTTTTTTTTTAAAATATTTTATAAAGTATTGATAGTTTGATAAATAACATATTGAGAAATCTAAATATTCTAAGATAGAAGGATGTGATTGCATAGAATTGAGGAATACAAGAACTAAAAAAAGGAAACAAGAACGAAAAAAGTTATCGATTACATGGTTGTTTAAGTGGTAAATCGATGCACATACTTTTTTTTAGGACGCTATAAAAAATCCAGGGCAAAATCATTAAACTCTTGCCCATCAGCCTATCAATATGATAGATCAAAAATTATGGCTATTTTTTCAACTTTTGGAAAGAATATTTCACATTTGTGATAAAATTGTTGTTTTGTGGGATTAAAATGTACATTGAATCAGCACTTGTTATTTTTCAAGTGTTTCTATTATTAACAAAAGCAATTAGATTTTTGATCAAGTTGTGTAACTCTAAAAGATAGTCGTCAAACCAACTGGCAAATTTTCGTTTTCCTTTCACAGCAAGTTCATAGTCTGCTTTCTTATAATAATTTTAATTTATTGATTATGAGTAAGATGTACAAAAATATTCATATAAACACTGAATATCAATATTTTATTTGAAACTAATTTTGAATGTAAGAATAAAGGTTTTAATGATTTTGCCCTGATAAAAAATCTTTCAAACGCTAGAATTGATGATGAAAATATTATTTTTGCACCCACAACCAAAAAAAAATAGTACATCCGTTATTTTATGCTCTTCAAAAACATTTTAGTTTCTCCCACGCTTAAAACTCGGCTCATTTCGTTGGTGAAAGAAAACAGGATCAGCCACGCACAACTATTTCTTTCTCAGGCAGGAGCACATAGTTTTGCACTTTCTGTAGCGTATGCGCAGTATATTTGTTGCCAAGACAGAAAAGAGGATGATTCTTGTGGTGTATGTCCCTCTTGCGCTAAGTTTGAAAAATTGGCTCACCCCGACCTGCACTTCATCTTTCCTAATTGCATTACAAAGCAAGTAAAAAAGGACCCTGATTCTCGGCAGTTTGCACAAGAGTTTCGGAATTTTGTGTTTTCCAAAAACTATCATATTGATATTGAAGATTGGCTGGCAGAGTTGGGAGGAGAAAACAAACAGGCGTCTATTAATATTCGCGATTGCTCCAATATTATTCAACAAAACAGTATTCAATCTTATGAAGGTGGGTATAAAATCTTTATTTTTTGGTGTTTAGACCGGCTTTATCATTCAGCAGCCCCAAAGTTGCTTAAAACATTAGAGGAACCGGAAAAAAATACATTATTCATTTTACTCACAGAAAATCAAGATAAAATCTTATCGACTATCTTGTCGCGCGCCCAGTTAGTAAAAATCCCACCATTAAGCACAGATGTCATTACACAACAACTTATTACCGATTTTGGGATATTACCACAAAAAGCAGAAGATATTGCAGAAATTAGCGAAGGTAGCTACGTAAAAGCGATCAATCTGCATGCAAACAGCAACGATTTGCGAGAAATGTTGCACAAATTTGAAACACTTTTTTCCAGCATGTCGGCGCTAAAAAACTATGCCACACCTCAGCAAACAAATTATTTAGTCGTTCAAGATATCATAGCTGCCATTGTAGATTTAGGACGAGAAGAACAAAAAAACTTCCTACGGTTTGTGTCAAGAATGATTCGTAATATCTTGATGTTAGGCTCAAAGAACGAAAATTTAGTAAAAGCCACTACAGATGAAAAGAAAACAATGCGCATTTTTACCAAAGTGATCACATTAAAAAATGCGCAGCCCATTCTTAACGAATGCAATGCTGCGCTTTATCATATAGAAAGAAACGGAAATTCTATTTTGGTGTTTACCGATTTCTATTTAAAAGTAAGCAAGTTGATGTTATCTATTTAGGAATATCCAACAGTTCCACTTCAAAAATTAGTGTTGCGCCGGGTTTGATACTATTGCCAGAGCCTCTGTCGCCGTAAGCTAAATCGGAGGGGATGTACAGCATGAATTTAGAGCCTATCGGCATCAATTGCAATCCTTCAGTCCAACCTCTAATGACTTGATTTAACCCAAATTCAATGGGTTGTCCACGTTCAACAGAAGAGTCAAACACTTGCCCTTCAATAGTTTTTCCGGTGTAATGCACTTTTACCTTGTCGGTGGCAGTCGGTTTAGCGCCTTTGCCCATTACAATAACTTCGTATTGCAGACCTGAGGCAGTTTCTTGAACGCCTGCACGTTTTTTGTTGGCAATTAAAAATTGTCTTCCTTTTTCTTTTTCAATGTCACCTTCCTGACTTTGTTTGGCGGTCATTTTATCTTGAATATTAGCGAAACAGGCTTGCAATTCTTCCATAGACAATTTGCTGTCTCCTTTCAGGGCATCTAAAAAACCCTGTTTAAAGTTTTCAAAAATAACTTCAATGCCTGAAGTTCTAAAACTTTCTCCTACGTTAACGCCGAGTGCGTAACTGTTTTTTTCTTCTTGTGTCATGTTCTGCGATTTTAATGTAAATGTCATTCCCACAAGGAATAAACACATAAAAATTAATACTGATTTTTTCATTGTTACTGATTTTTTTTTTGATTATATCGTTAGAAAACGCTGATTTTGGAATATTATTACAGGGGTTCTTCAAAAAAATATTGCATTCATAATAACATTGCAAAATCAAAAAAGCAAAATTAAAGATGGATATCAACGAGCCATTTCCTATTGAGTTAAGTTTGTTACACAAAAAACTTAAACTAACGTAACCCTATTCTTAAAACTTGTGTTCCACATTAAACTCTCCCTTGCTCTGATACAGATGAGTAGGGTATTTTCCGTTGTAGCAAGCCAAACAGAGTTCTTTTCTATTTCCTGCTTTGAGCAAATACTCTTCAGGCAGGAAGAAGAGGCTGTCGGCTTCTATCATTTGGCGAACTTCTTCCACATTTATTTGAGCGCTAATGAGTTCATCGTATGTTGAGGTATCTACGCCGTAGAAACAAGGGTGACGCATAGGGGGGCAGCAAATACGCACGTGTACCTCCTTGGCGCCCGCCTCTTTCAACATTCTGACAATATGTTTGCAGGTGGTGCCGCGTACAATAGAGTCGTCTAACAAAACTACGCGCTTGCCGGTGATGAGTGAACGAACAGGGCTCAACTTTAGTCTTACTCCTTTTTCTCTTAGCTCTTGGGAAGGCTGAATAAAAGTACGCCCGACATATTTGTTTTTAATTAATCCAATTTCGTAAGGGATGCCGCTCTCTTCAGCATAGCCAATGGCTCCGGAGATAGAAGAATCGGGAACGCCAATCACCAAATCTGCTTCTACAGGCGCTATACGGGCTAAATATTTACCGCTGTTTTTACGGAATGTGTGTACGTTAACGTCTTCAATCTCACTGTCGGGGCGTGCAAAATAAACAAACTCCATGGCGCACATTTTACGCGAATATTCTTCTGTAAATAAAATGCTTTGCGGTTCTTTGCCTTTCTCAAAAATCACCATTTCGCCCGGATCTACATCTCGTAGAAAAGTAGCGCCCACGGCTTCAAATGCGCAGGTTTCGCTCGAAATGATGTAGCCACCGTTTAGCTTTCCGATGGAAAGGGGTCGCAAGCCGTTTTTATCACGACAAACGTACAATTTTTCTTTTGTTAAAATGAGGAAAGCATACGCGCCTTCAATCATGTTCAGCGCTTCTTCAATGGCTTCAATTCTGTTTTTGCGGCGGTTCATTTTCACCAAATGCGCCAATATTTCGGTGTCGGAGGAAGATTGAAAAATGCTTCCCTGCGATTCTAAAGAAAACTTGAGCTGGCGGGAGTTGACCAAATTACCGTTATGCGCCATGGCAAAGTCGCCTGTATGATGCCTAAACAGAAAGGGTTGCACGTTTTCCACGCCACCGCCTCCGGCAGTAGAGTAGCGCACGTGCCCAATAGCATAATTACCTTTTAGCTTGGCTAATTTTTTTTCGTTGAAAATTTCTATTACCAATCCTTCGCCGCGTTCGCGACAAAATTCATTGCCGTCGGTGGCGCAAATGCCGCACCCCTCCTGTCCGCGATGTTGCAATGCATGCAATCCGTAATAGGTTAACTCAGCAGCATTTTCGCAATTAAAAACACCAAAAACACCGCATTCTTCATTAAGACTTCTCATGGTTTATCCACATTTTGAGTAGGAGCATGCCACACAAGTTAAGCATCCTTCTTTAAATTCCATTGTATCTGCTTCGCCACAGTGAGGACAAACTTGCCCTTTGGCTTTAGTGCCATCAGCGATAAATTTTTTCAATGCCCTAATCACTCCATTCTTCCAAGAGTTAATCGTTTCTTCGCGGAAATTAAGCCCGTCGATAATGCTGACTACATTTTCCACCGGAATATCATGACGAAGCAGGGCAGAAATCATTTTGGCATAGTTCCAAAATTCGGGATTAAAACAGCGGGAAAGCCCTCTCATGATTACATCATAACCATCAATGTCATAATACATAAAGTCATATTGTTTCTTTCCGTCCGGCATTTTGTTTTTAATGATAAAACCTTGATTTACAGTTTTGGGGAGTGCAAACCGGTCATCGTCTGCTTTACCTGTAAAAATCTCGTAAGGTCTTCCCTCTTTGGTTCCGATAAAGGCAATCCAATCTTCGTTGTCGTTTTTAAAGCGTACAATTTCTGCTTTTAGTTCTTTAGGACGTTTTAAATCTTGCGCATTTGCTTGGGTGGTTTCCGTTTTTTTCTTTCCTTTTTCATTAGTATCCACTAAAACGCCACTTCTTGACCCTTCACGATAAACGGTCATGCCTTTACATCCTGCTTCCCATGCTTTTGTATATAAAGCGCTTACCGTATTTTCTGTAGTATCTTCCGGTAAATTTATAGTTACGGATATGGAATGATCTACCCATTTTTGCACATAACCCTGCAATTCCACTTTCTTCAAATAGTCGGTATCGGCAGCAGTAGATTTATAGTAGGGTGATTGTTCAAAAATGGCTTTCACCTCATCTTTGTTCATCGCAAAGAGTTGGTCTTTTGTAATGCCTAAAGTTTCTGCAAACACAAAGAATTTGGGGTGAAACACGTGATATTCTTCCCAGAAGTCGCCGTTTTGGTCGCACGTAGTTTCGCGATTATTCAAATCGTTGGGATTCACTTTACGTTTGCGAGTGTAGGCTACTTTAAAAGCGGGTTCTATACCGGAAGTAGTTTGTGTGCAAATACTTACACTTCCTGTGGGTGCAATGGTCAGCAAGGCGATATTTCTTCTGCCGAAGCGAATCATGTCTTCGTACAGTTTTTCATCGGCATCTTTAATTCTTAAAATGAAAGGGTTTGCCACTTCTTTCATACTGCTGTACACAGGGAAAGCGCCTCTTTCGCGCGCCATCGCAACAGAAGAACGATAGGCGGCTAACGCCAATTGTTTATGAACTTCGGTAGAGAATGCGATACCATGGTCAGAGCCATAACGAATATTGAGGGCAGCCAACATATCGCCTTCAGCAGTAATGCCCAAGCCGGTACGACGTCCTTTCAGTGTTTGGCGTTTTATCTTTTTCCAAAGTTCTATTTCGACACGTTTAACATCTTCATTTTCTGGGTCTTTAGCTATTTTTTCTAAAATTTGATCTATTTTTTCAATTTCCAAGTCTATAATGTCATCCATTAAACGTTGTGCGTATTGTACATGTTCTTTAAACAGTGTCATATCGAATGTCGCATTTTCAGTAAACGGATGATTTACATAGCTATAAAGATTTAATGCAATAAGGCGGCAACTGTCGTAGGGGCAGAGTGGAATTTCACCGCAAGGATTGGTAGAAACGGTCTTAAATCCCTCATCTTCATAGCAGTCTGGGATTGCTTCGCGATGAATGGTATCCCAGAACAACACGCCCGGTTCGGCAGACTTCCATGCATTGAAAATAATTTTATCCCATAATTTTTTAGCATCAACCTCTTTTTTTATTTTAGGATTTGGAGCATCTATAGGATATTGTTGAATATAAGGTCTTCCCGATTTTACGGCTTCCATAAATTCGTGGTCAATTTTTACAGAAACGTTGGCTCCGGTAATTTTTCCTTCTGTCAACTTGGCATCAATAAAATTTTCAGCATCAGGGTGTTTCACAGATATGGAGAGCATGAGTGCGCCGCGGCGTCCATCTTGGGCTACTTCGCGGGTAGAGTTAGAATATCTTTCCATAAAGGGTACTACGCCGGTGGAGGTGAGGGCGCAGTTCTTCACGTGGCTACCGGCAGGGCGAATGTGGGAGAGGTCGTGTCCTACGCCGCCTCTGCGTTTCATCAACTGCACCTGTTCTTCATCCATTTTCATAATGCCGCCGTAAGAGTCGGAGCGAGCATCGTTACCAATAACAAAACAATTTGATAATGAAGCAATTTGGTAATTATTTCCGATGCCTGCCATAGGGCTTCCTTGAGGAATAATATATTTAAATTTTTCAAAAAGTTCATAAATTTTCTCTTCAGAAAGAGGATTGATATATTTCTTTTCAATACGTGCAAACTCTCGTGCCAACCGGCGGTGCATTTCATCGGGATTCTTTTCCAACAGTTCCCCTTTATCATTTTTCAATGAATACTTATCAATCCAAACGCCTGCAGCAAGTTCATCACCGTCGAAATAGTCAGCTACCTCATCAAAGATCTCTTTTTTTGTGTAGGTTTTTACCGGTATTTCCATGAAACCGATTTTTTCCAACAACTCTGACTGTGGCGCGACAGAAATCTGCGTAGTAAGGGCTTCCAAATTGATTTCCCGTGTCACTACAATATTTTCTACTATAGACGAGGTCGTTTTTGGGGTTTCTTCTTTCACTAAAATTGGGGTTTCATCAAATTCTAAAAGCGAAATCTCATTACTCATAAACCTAAAATTTTCAATATCAACAATCTAATTTTTTTTGCGAAACGTTTTTTTTTGCTTTTTCGAAAAAATTGTAGATAAAGTTTAGTTAATAAGTTTGAAAATCAAATAGATATCAATAAAGCAAAGGCGTCAAATCGCTTGCGCTAAAATAAATTTTGGTTACTAATTTAATACTGTTTTTTATATGAAAGAATTAACAAAATGACGTTAATATTTTTTTTATTTGAAAATAAGAACATTGTATTTTTTTCTAAAAAAAGAGCAATAAAAAACCTTTTTATTGCAAAAAAGTTATAATATCAATATGATTTATAATTCATTCCAACAAAGGGTCAAAAAAGATATATTTGTAAGCACAAGTAGATATGACTATACCATTATTGATTTCTTTGGCGGCTTTATCAATAAACAAGCTGATTTCTTACAAAGATTTAAACAGATTGAGGCAGACTTGAAATAATAGAGTAACCTCAAAGCCCCCCTAAACTTTCGCATCTCCGACACCTTAACAAAATATTCATATGTTAAATTTGGTTATGCTACCTCTCAAACGGCACACGAAAAGACACCTTGAACGCAAAGTTATCAATGGTTTTATGTTGCGGTTTGGACAGATAATACGCCCCATAGCGCACAAATGCCCCTACGCCGAACGATAACACACTCTTAATCACCAAAAGGTCACCAATCATCAAGCCCGATTCGAAGTAGCCTTTTTCCATGGTTTTGAAATCTATGCCGATGTGGGCATTCGGATTCTTTAATCCTCCGAAACCCATTCCCTGAGAAACGATGATGCGCGGAGAGAACTTTTTGTTCTGCGTCATCCTGCCAAAATTATGGCGAATAAAAAGTGTTACATACTTATCGGATAGAAACTCATCGGCGCGCATTGTGCCATAGTGGTCGGCGCCATCCAAGCCAATTTGGTAGAAACCTGCGCGTTGGTTCAGCAGTAGTGGCGCGGGCAGTGACCGGTCAACAAAACCGGCAAATAACGTGAGATTGGTAAAGCCTAAAATCTTCCAATTCTTTCGGTAAGTCATCTTCAAATCAACCCTATTGTAGTTGAACCCGCTGTTAAACACTCCTTTAAATCCTTTAGAATACTGAATGATAAAAACAGGATAGGGTGAAATAGAGTGAAAATAGTATTTATCTGCGCCCCAAAAACGCTCGCCAAATGACAATCGCGCTCCCACTTTTACGTAAAAATCTTGGAAAGAATAAGGTGAGGGAGTTTCACCAACAAATGGTGTTTGAAAAGAGTAGTTGAAAACTGTTTTGTTATCACTGTAAAAAGCAGATACATATCCTGTTAGCCAACGCGTGAGTTTACTTTGTACCACCGCGCCAACAGCATGACTCCGATAGAACCGCTTAAAGAGCCAACTACGGTAGAATTCTCCCGAAAACAACGTGTAATCTCTATTGTAGAAGTCGGTTCTCCCGTTTTCAATCAAATTGGAGTAATAATAAAAAGTAGCCTTAAACTCTCTGGAACGCACGATGTTAAATCCTAATTCGCCGCCCCATTTCCATTTTTTATCTCTGAAGCCGTAACCGAAAAAACCTCCAAAATTCACAATCTTGCTCAGCCTGTCGTTGGTATAAACGCCCATCCCCAAACGCGCCGCTTCCGTGTTGTTAAAATAGAGAATTTGGGTAAGGTCAACATTCAAAAAAGTAACAGGTAACTTTCCTGTTATCAATATCTTCAACGATTCCAATTTTTTGTCAAGTTTATATTCTCCTCCCAGCGAATCTACCAAAAGCAACGAATTTGTTTCTTTATCTGTAAGTGCAGTGGGGCGATAGGTTTCCAAGATTTTTTTTTGTTCGGCGTCATCTCCCACATCTTCATCAATATCAGCAAATCCAAATTCACTGTTTTTGATGCGCGTTTCATAATCTATATCCATAATCTTTTTTTCAGAAAAGATGATGGGTCTTACATATACACCACCAGACGTAACTCCCACCCCAACATTACGAAAATTCACCCGAACACTCATGTCTTTTAAAAAATAGGTTGTATTCGGTTGTTTTTCATATTCTTGGACGATGAAAAATTTCATATCGGCTATTTCTTTATCAAATTGAGTTGCCTCAATTTTTGTAAATGCAAAATTTTGAGAAGATACCCAGATAGTTCCTTCAAGCGATTTAAAATGAGCGTTTTTTTGAGGTTTAAAAGAGATGACAAATAACGTATCTGTTTCTCTAACAATTTTTTCCTTCAAACGAAAATCGTAAATGGTTAAAGCATTCTGTGAGATAGGATTAACGTATGGAGATTCTAAAATCTCTAACATATCGGTTTGATAAAAGTTCACCGTTTGCAGTTTTGCCAAATAGATAGAAACGAGCGGATCTTTAAGCCCAGCCGTACGATGCGCAATCACTTTCTCATAATTTTTAGCAGGTTTTTTAAAATAGTTTTTAGTAACCGACTCCATAAAAAACAGATGCTGGCGCTCAAAAAACTCAACTGTTTTTAAAAAATTCGAATCTTTTTTTGAAAATGAAGCGGTGTCAGTGTGTAGCGTGTCAGTCATTTGCATTACCCTGTTTAACAACACACTGTCTCTGCCAATATCTCCTGTAAAACACATTTTTTGGTACGCCGTATAAGTAAAATGCTCATTGGCAAACTGTCCATTTTTATTTCTGTTTTGAATGGTTTTCTTGATGATGGGAATGGCGGGGTTATATTTTGTGGTAACCTCCACCTCGCGTAGTGTTCCTCTTAAAGTATCCGGCGTTTGTGAATAAGATGTCTGATACAAAGAGTTAAAAAGAAAGGTAAGAAAAACTATTTTTTTTAACATAATTAACAAAGAACGAAAAAATAATATTATTCGTCTTTTTTTCTACTTTCGCGACTTGTTTTTAATTTTTAAATGAAAGAGCTATGTATAAATTAGTTTTAATTCGCCATGGACAAAGTACTTGGAATGAGCAAAATTTATTTACCGGATGGACTGATGTAGATTTATCGGAACGCGGTGTAACTGAAGCTATAGCTGCAGGGAAACGGTTAAGAGAAGCCGGATTTGACTTTAAATATGCTTATACATCACTATTGACACGCGCCATTAAAACGTTGAATTATGTGCTGGAAGAGATGGGCTTACTGTGGATTCCCGTAGAGAAAACGTGGCGTCTCAACGAAAAGCATTACGGCAATCTGCAAGGGATGAACAAAAAAGAGATGGTGGAGAAATTTGGCACAGAGCAAGTGCAGTTGTGGAGAAGAAGTTATGATGTACGTCCCCCGGAAATTCCATTGGAAGACCCGCGCCACCCCGTGCACGATCCCCGTTATCAATCTTTTACGGAAGCCAGTGCTAAGCCCGGTACTGAAGCCCTCATAGATACGGTGGAACGCATTCTCCCCTTCTGGAACAGCGATATTAAAGAAAAACTGAAAACTCACAAAGAAGTTCTTATTGCCGCACACGGTAACAGCCTCCGCGCCATTATCAAATATCTGAAAAATATCTCCGATGAAGCTATTGTTGACCTGAATATCCCTACTGGAATTGCATATGTTTTTGAGTTTGACGAAAACTTTAATCTTATTAAAGATGAATTTTTAGCCGATGAAGAAACACTGAAAACGATGATGGAGGAGGTGAAAAATCAAGGGAAGAAATAGGGAAAATGTATTGCATAATAGCTGTTGAATAATTCTGAGTATATACTAAAATAGGGCGAGAAAGATTTGAAATGCTGTAAAATAGCGCTTTGTATTCATTTTATATTAAAATTTTCCGTTCCCCAAAACATACCGTAACTTTATTCGTCTTATAATTTCTCCCAAACACGACTATGCGTTACTCTTATTATATTATTGATTTGAATATAATTAAGCAAACATCAAAAGAAATAATACTTGGTTGCTTAGACGAGAAATACAAAATAGAATAGCCTTTTTTCATTCTGAAAAATAATTATCTTTGCCATCAATTTCAAAATAAATTATAAATATTAAAATCAATACATTATGAAAAAAATCAAGATTGGTATTAACGGCTTTGGAAGAATTGGACGTTTGGTGTTCCGCGCTGCTATGGAAAGAGACAATGTACAAATTGTGGGAATAAACGACTTGTTAGACGTTGACTATATGGCTTACATGCTGAAATACGACACCGTGCACGGTCAGTTCAAAGGCGATGTGGCTGTAAAAGACGGAAAGTTAATGGTAAACGGGCAAGAGATCCGCGTTACAGCAGAGAAAGACCCCGCCAATTTGAAATGGAATGAAGTGAATGCAGAGTATATTGTAGAATCCACAGGCTTGTTCTTAACAAAAGAAACGGCGCAGAAGCACATTGACGCCGGAGCACACGTGGTGGTCATGTCCGCTCCATCTAAAGATGATACTCCCATGTTTGTTATGGGTGTGAACAACAAAAATTACAACGGTGAAAACATCGTATCAAATGCCTCCTGCACTACAAACTGTTTGGCGCCCATTACCAAAGTGTTAAACGACAATTTTGGTTTACTTGAAGGCTTAATGACCACCGTGCACGCCACCACCGCTACGCAGAAAACGGTGGACGGACCCTCTGCTAAAGATTGGCGGGGAGGACGCGCAGCAGCAGGCAACATCATCCCATCTTCTACGGGCGCAGCAAAAGCTGTAACCAAAGTGATTCCCGAATTGAAGGGCAAACTCACCGGCATGTCGTTCCGCGTTCCCACTTTAAATGTTTCTGTAGTGGACTTGACTTGCCGCCTTGAAAAAGCTACTACTTACGACGAGATTAAAGCCGCTATGAAACACGCCTCCGAACACGAATTTAATGGTATTTTGGGTTACACCGAAGATGCTGTGGTTTCATCCGACTTTATCGGCGACCCCAGAACCTCCATTTTCGACGCCGGAGCCGGCATCATGCTCAACCCCAACTTTGTAAAAATAGTTTCATGGTATGATAATGAAATGGGATATTCACATAAAGTGTTAGAGTTTATTCTCTATATTGATAGTGTGAAATAGGCGTTAACTATTTCAGTAAGCCATTGTTGCACCATACTTCCCTATTCTCAAGCGCTCTTTCAAGAAGCGCTTGATTTTTATGTAACAATCGTTGAGAGTTTTCCGGATGCCAGATATGAAAACCTACCCCTCCTAATTTTAAATTTAACCTTTTCACGCCACTGTTTAGTAATCGTACCGCAAACTCACTGTCTTCGCGTCCCCAGCCCTCAAAATCTTCATTAAAACCATTGATATTCAAAGCATCTTTCCTCCAAAAAGAGAGATTGCAACTTCGTATTCCGGTATGGTCTTTAGCGCCGTAATATCGGGTAATTATTATTGATAACCATGGTAGGGACAACGTATTGGCACGATTGAGAATCCCTTTAGAACAAAAATGAAAACTAATATTTTTCGAATATAACCGCTCTTCTGATATTTTTTTAGATACTAAAACTCTTGAACCTTGAATAAAATGTTGAAGTTGAGATTTATTGATGTGATCTCTAATAAAGTGCGGATGCAATACCATATCTCCGTCAATAAAAATAAGGTATTCGCAATGACTTGCAAGAATGGCTTGATTCCTGATTTTAGCAACCCGAAATCCCTCGTCGGGATGCCAGCAATGCAACAAAGGAATTGGGAAAATGGCTTTAAACTGTTCTATCAGAAATTGAGTAGTTGCTTCCGATCCGTCGTCCGCAATGATTACCTCCTGAGGTAAAACACTTTGTGCAAGTACACTTTTGAGTGTTAAACCCAAATAATCAGGACTATTATATGTGGTAATACAAAGTGAAACAGTGGTTTGCATTGCAGTTTCAGTTTTTTAAAAAATGATTCGGCGCAATCCACATCAAAAAACAGATAAAAAAGGCAAAATAGTTCAAACCAATAAAAGTTTCCCAATTTGCCTCTCCTAAATTTACCACTAACATACTCACAAAGAATGGTATAAACAATAATGGATTTGTTTTTCTTCCATGAAACAACACCCAAATCAGCACACCCAAGATATACAAAGCTCCTAAGATTCCAAAACGGATAATGTAATTAAGATATTGATTATGAGAAGACCCTGTTTGTTGGGAAGTTAATTTAGATCCTGATTCCAAAATAATTTCTTCATAAGCCTGTACATTATTTCCCAGCCCAATACCTACCCAAAAATGTTTATTTATGATCTTAATCGCTAAAAATGCCTGCTCAATGCGTTGTGCCAATGATTTTCCATTCGGGTCTCTATCAATTCTATATTGATCTATTTCCCATATTGTTTCATAGATTCGAGGATAGATACTCTGTTTGTTCTCTGCATAAATATAATTAGGAATCTCATTTTCAATATTTTCAATATCTTTTTGCGAAAGCTGCGCAAAACCGGCAGCATCTTTGGTCAATCCTTTGCTTGTCATATATCTTATGATAACACAGTTAAAAGGAAAACCATGTAATGTCTTGCTATCGTAAGGTTTAATGCTGTGCGCATTCCATAGGGGCGCTAATTCTTCTTCACAAAGAAATAAACCCATATAATGCCCATTTTCTTTGGTCTTATTTTTGAAATTATGTTGATACCTGTTTCCTTTTGCCGTAAACTGATCTATTTCGGTAATTTTATACTCAGTAGTGTCGTAAAATTTTTGAACACAATGGTAGAGATAACAAACCGGCAGTACGGATATCAAAATAGCACAAGCTAACAAGCTAAATTTCAGAATCTTATTTTTCGCTTTCCAAATTAATAAAAGCAAAGCGGTGAACGACATCACCCCAAAATAAAGATACCCATTGAACGATTTTAGAGAGAATAAGGTAGTGATTAAAAACAAGATAAGAAGAAAAAGCAAAGATTTTTTAACCCACGTAAAATTGCCATAGAAAATAAAATAGATAATGAGCCAAATAACAAAAGCAATTTGAAATGAAAAAGGGATGTGGTCAATCCATGTTACTTCTCTAAAATCGGTAAAAAAGATGGTGTCAATAAACAGTAACTTTGTTAAAGCCACACCGGCAGCAACAGTTACCGTTACAATATAGATGCCCAACAATCTACAAGTGTTTTTATATGATATTGGAGATGAGGAACCTAATACAAATGCAAAAATAAACCAATAGAAACTTTTGTTAAATTCTTGTATGCCTAAAGAAAAATTATGGGTAAAAAAAAGACCTATTAAATAGATTATGGGGATACTCATCAATAGGAACGCATTCTTGTTGTGTATCAGTCTATTCCATTTAATTTTATAATCTCCTGTGAGAAACCATACAATGAGTAATGCGACGGCAGTAATGCTTATTAAGGCAATGGAGGTGGGCAATGCCACCAAAAATGCACACAACGACAAAAGGTATAAGTTTTTTTTCCAGTTGATTATTAATGAATTGAAATATTTTTTGAACATTACGAAAAAATTACATCAATAGCGTAAAAAAGCATTAATTATTGTATAGATTTCTCAAATCATACAACGCTTTCAGGTAAAATACTTCATGTACAATTTTTTGCGCTTTTGCTGCATGCTCCATATTAAAATCACGCATTAAGTCGTTAACGCTCATCATGCCGTTTTCTGTTTTTGCTTCAGAGGCTTTGTAAATGTTTTCGCGCATACGAATAATCTCGTCGTCAGAGGTTAATATTTTTCTATATTGCTCTGTTATTGCATGTTGTTGTTTAATTTGAATTGATTGGTTTAATAAAAACACTTTTCTATTCACTTCAATCTGGCTGATATTATTTTCAATCATTCGTTTTTCATTTTTATTGGTGTAAAGATTTCCGAAGCTCCAGTTGAGTTGAACGCCACCAACGGCATAGGGTTGAAAATTGTCTCCTTTGTTAAACATATTTAATCCGGGTCGAGCAAAGCCACCTTGCAGAAAAAAGCCTATTTTTGGCATATTTTTAGATAAAATCTGCGTATTTTGAATTTCTTGCATGGCAATAGAAGCGTCAAAAAGTTGTAATTCGAGTCTGTTATTAATTTCTTGCACCAACACCATTTCCGGTTTTTGCAAAACAACATTGGGCGCCAACTCCTCGCCCATAAAAGCGCCAAGCATTGCCACAAATCCCTCTCTCATGGTAGTGAGTTGAATGATATGCTGTTCTGCTGTAAGTTGCTCTACTTTAACCGCATCTACATCCGATACGTTGGCGAATCCTAACTCTTCGTAACTCACCACTTTGTCGAGATTGCGCTGCAACTCCTTTAAATTTACATTGATTTGTTCTATTTGGCTGTCGTACAAAATAATACCAAAAAACAGCTCATTTATGCGTCCTCTTAAGGCATAGAGTTCCACTTCATTTTGTTTGCGTTGCACTTCCGAAGCGGCACGAATGGTCTTCTTTGCCGAACGAATCTGCCCTCCATCCCAAATCACCTGATTCAACTGCAAATAGGCTTGATATTGGTCTTTGGGAACATCCACACTTATCGGTTTGGGAAGAGGCATACCCATCAACTCTTTCATTTCAAAATTTGGCGCATCACTTTGCAAAGAGGCTTTTCCGAAAAGTTGCAATTGTGGAATCCACGCGCGGGAAGCGTTTTGCAGGTTGTACTTTTCGCTCAAGTTGATTAGATCAAGTTGTTGAATTAAAGGGTAGTTTTTTTCTGTTTTTTCGTAACATACGGGGAGAGACAGGGGTTGGGAGCGTAGGAGAAAAGGGAGAAAGCAGAAGGAAGAAAGCAGAAGGCAGAATGGAGAGAGGAGAAAGAAAAAAGGAGAAGTGGGGGGGATTTTATAAAAAGGCTTCATAAATTTTTGGTTTATATAATTTTTTTTTTGAATAGGCAAAAAAACACATTTTTTAGATTCGTAAGAATTCAAAAAAAACCATACTTTCGCCGCCAATTCAAAATCAGCCTATTATGAGTAAACAAAAACCAAATGAAAACACAGAACTCTCTCCAAATCAACAACCTTTGTTCAGAAATATCAATTATATTTTAATAGGAGTGGGCGTGCTTTTTCTGGCGTTGGGCTTTATTTTATTGTCGGGCGGAGGTTCGGATGACCCCGAAGTGTTCAGTTCCGACATCTTTGACACACGTCGTTTAGTGGTAGCCCCCATCCTCATGTTATTCGGATTAATCATAGAAATTGTCGCGATTATGTATCGCGCGAAAAAATAATAATGCAAAAAATTAGAAATATTGCGATCATCGCACACGTAGACCACGGTAAAACTACCTTGGTAGATAGAATTTTACACCAAGCCAACCTGTTTAGGGCAAACCAACAGGTGCAGGACTTGCTTTTGGATAACAACGACTTGGAACGCGAGCGCGGCATCACCATCTTGTCGAAAAACATTTCGATACGATACAATGACGTAAAAGTTAACGTGATAGATACGCCCGGTCACAGTGACTTTGGCGGAGAAGTAGAGCGCGTGCTCAATATGGCGGACGGGGTGCTGCTCGTGGTAGATGCCTTTGAGGGTCCCATGCCTCAAACGAGGTTTGTAACTCAAAAAGCGATTGAACTTGGCTTAAAGCCCATTGTGGTCATTAACAAAGTGGATAAGCCCAACTGCAACCCCGAGCTGGCGCAGGAAGCCGTTTTTGAGTTGATGTTTAATTTGGGCGCCAACGACGACCAGTTGGATTTTCCTACGGTGTTCGGCTCTGCTAAACAGGGCTGGATGGGTCCCGACTGGAAAACCCCTACGCAAGATATTGGCTATTTGTTAGAACAAATCGTTACGCATATTCCTGAACCGAGAGCGCAAGATGGAAATTTGCAAATGATGATCTCCTCGCTGGATTATTCTTCCTACGTGGGCAGAATTGCTGTGGGACGATTGAAAAGAGGAACATTAGAGTGGGGACAAAACGTATCGTTGGTGAAACGCGACGGCAGGGTGGTTCCCTCGAAAATAAAAGAACTCTATGTGTTTGAAGGATTGGGAAAAGAAAAAGTAAAAACACCCATTTATCCGGGTGAAATTTGCGCCATTCTTGGCTTGGAAGATTTTGAAATTGGCGATACCGTTGCCGATTTTGACGCGCCGGAACAGTTAGAGCCCATTAAAATTGATGAACCCACCATGAGTATGTTGTTCACTATCAACACCTCGCCATTTTTTGGGCAGGAAGGCAAGTATGTAACATCAAGGCACTTGCGCGACCGTCTGTTTGCTGAGTTGGAACGCAATTTGGCAATGCGTATTGAAGAAACCGGTTCGCCCGATATGCTGAATCTTTTCGGCAGAGGCATCCTGCATCTTTCTATTTTAATTGAAACGATGCGCCGTGAAGGATACGAATTGCAAGTGGGACAACCGCAAGTAATCATCAAAGAGATTGACGGTGAGAAAAATGAACCTATTGAGCAGCTTACGGTTTTGGTGCCTGAAGAATTTCAAAGTCGCGTCATCGACTATGTGTCTCGCAGAAAAGGAGAACTCGTTAATTTGGAAACCAAAAACGACCGGATTCACCTTGATTTCATGATTCCCTCGCGTGGCATTATTGGCTTGAGAAGCCAAGTGTTGACCGCTACGGAAGGCGAAGCGATTATGTCGCACCGCTTTATAGAATTCCAACCTTGGAAAGGAGAGATTGGAGGCAGACATGCAGGCGCGCTCATTGCCATGGAAACGGGACAGGCTTATGCATATTCTATTGACAAATTGCAAGATAGAGGTTCGTTCTATATTGAGTCGGGAGAAAATGTGTATGCCGGACAAGTGATTGGCGAGCATATTCGCCAAAATGATTTGGTGGTGAATGTTTGTAAATCAAAGAAACTGACAAACATGCGAGCTTCGGGATCTGATGAAAAGATGCGGATTGCACCGGCTATAAAATTGTCGCTTGAAGAATATATGGAGTTGATTAATAAAGATGAATATTTGGAAATTACACCCAACTCCTTGCGATTACGCAAAATATTATTGGACGAGAACGACAGAAAAAGGGCTAGCAAAAGCAATGAACAGTAAAATTCACCTTTCCGGCATGGAGTTCTACGCCCACCACGGCTGTTTTAAAGAAGAACGCCAAGTGGGAGCGCATTTCAAAGTGGATTTAAAGTTGGAATACGATGCCTCACACGCTGCTCAGACTGATAATGTGGCACATGCCGTAAATTACCAGAGTGTTTACTTAGACGTTAAAGAGGTGATGAAAGAACCTGTGAATTTGTTGGAAACACTATGCCGAAAGATATTAGGGATGATAAAAGAGCGCTACCCGCAAGTGATTAATGCAGAAGTTATAGTGCATAAAATGAATCCGGCGCTTGGGGGGAAGGTTAGTGCGGTAGCAGTTGAAATGAAGTAATTGTTTTCATGCTACCTGATGTTGGTAAAACTTTTTTTACTTATGAACCTGAATTCCATTTTTCATTCTAACATGTTTATATCAAAAAAGGTATAGTCATATCTCCTGACTTCGACACTTTCAAAAAGTTAAATTTATAACAGTTTCTGAATTAATGATTTAAAGATTTTGCGTCACCCAAAATGGGTGACGCG
>JGI24696J40584_12961499_pt1 | contig 18296 bp, 15 predicted proteins | sample TergutCo191P4_FD_40584 | JGI IMG/M metagenome (IMG submission 40584)
CATCAGTATGCTTTGACCGACCGAAGAAGCGGCCTGCCGCACCGGTATGTCGTTCGGATTCGGTTTCACACCCATTGCTTTGAGCCCGATCCCGATCGCTCCGGATGTTACTATCAGAACCTCTTTCCCTTGATCTTTCAGTTCCTTGACCTGCTTGGCGATGGAGTCCATCATATTGCCTTTGGTTATTGTTGTTGTACCGACCTTGATAACAATTCTTTCTACTTCGCCAAGGAGCTCTTTTCTTTTCATTTGAGATCACTGACCGTACTTCTGATCATTTTTTGATGCAAAAATTTCTTTGCATCTTTTCCGACATAGTCTTTGACGACCTGCCCGTTCCCTATGAGCACGTACTTGTAGATCATCAGGCCTTCCATGCCGACCGGACCTCTTGAGTGAATCTTGTTCGTGCTTATCCCGACCTCTGCACCCTTTCCATATCTGAATCCATCGGAGAACCTGGTTGATGCATTGATGAATACATCGGCGGAATCCACCGACCTTACGAACTCGGACTGTTTGTCTTTGTTTTTGGTTATTATTGCATCGGTGTGGTGCGATCCGTGTCTATTGATGAAGCTAATCGCTTCCTCTAGACCATCGACTATTGCAATTGAGATTATCAGATCGTTGTATTCCTCATCCCAGTCCTTTTTCTTTGCTTTGACAACAGAGACATCTTTCGGGATTGAGTCCATGGCTCTCTTATCAACTCTGATTTCCACGTTGTTCTCTTTGAACATTTCGGCCATTCTTGGAATGAATTTATTAGCTATTTTTGAGTTTACAAGCAGAGTCTCAACCGCATTGCAGACGGCAGGATATTGTATTTTCGAATCCAACGTGACTGCAAGTGCCAGATCAACATCTGCTTCATCATCGACATAGATGTGGCATATCCCTGATGAATGACCTAACACTGGGATTTTGGTATTATTCTGAATATATTTGACAAACTCATTCGATCCTCTCGGGATGAGAAGATCTATGTATTTCTGCATACGGAGTATTTGACGAATGTCTTCTCTTGTCTCCATCAGAACAAACGCTTCCTTCGGAACACCTGCTGATGCTATTGCCCCTACTAATATGTCAAACAGAGCTTTGTTAGAGTTTGACGCTTCCGAACCTCCTTTGAATGCTACACCATTGCCGCTTTTGAGACAGAGAGATAGAATCTGCGGGACAACATCCGGACGGGATTCAAAGATTACTCCGAGCATTCCTATCGGACATTTGATTTGATAGAGGATGAGCTCTTCATCCAGTTTGAGGGTTGATATCGTCTCTCCAACTGGATCTGAGAGTTTTATCACATCTTTTATTCCATCAATCATTCCGGATATTTTTTCATCATTGACTTTCAGTCTTTTTATCAGAGAATCAGATAGTTCACTCCTCTGTATCACATTCTCTGCATTTGAGATGTCTGTGTCGTTGGCTTTCAGGATTTCCTTCCTATTTTCATCTAAAGCTTTCATCATTGCTTTGAGAGCATTGTTTTTTGTCTCTGTGTTAAGAGTTGCAAGTACCAACGCTGCGGACTTTGCCTTCATTATTTCTGAGGTGATCTGAGACATGATGTTGACACACCTTATGAGATTCAGATATTAAGATATTTGATTGAAAACCAAAGTGTTGTTTACTTTTTTTGTGTCTTTACGTACTGCGCGAGCTCGTTCTTAATTTCATTTGAAAGCGTTTGCGCTTGACGCATTTCATATAATAGTTTTTTATGGTTATTCCAGTGCTCTTCCCATTTTGTCTTGCTGACAATGTTTTCAAAATCAAGACAAACGCACTTATCATTTGTATATCGTTCATACGTTTCAAGTCTTTCAACAATAGTGTTTAATCCTTCGACGCCTCTCGTTTTTGGAGATAATTTAGCGGAACTCTCTATCCATTCTCGCCATTTCCTATTGCCTTTTGACGAATTGCATTTGTTGCATGATGGGACGAGGTTGTTAATCTCGGTTATATATCCGGTTGGTTTTTTGTCTTTAACAATTGGTCTAAAATGATCCCATTCGCTATAGTGGCCGCCACAGTATGCACAACAAATTGTATCTGCATTCATGCCTAACAAATCGAGAACAACCCCAATTTCTTTTTCGGTTGGGGTTATGCTGGGAATGATGCCATTAACAAATGCATTTGTTATGCTTGATGTTCTCGCCATCACTGTTGTTGGTTGCGGAACTTGAAAAATGTCAATGTTTCTCATTCGTTTTAACCCCCTATTCAACTCCGAGAATGATTTCCTATTTATAAACTCCTTTTGTCCACCTGCTTGCCCTAGATAGAGTTTATTTTCTTTAGGCGGTTCTGCATCCTTTTCAAAAACAAATCATGTTAAATACAGGAACGAGATAAGACGGGATAAGCCGAGGTAATCTAGTCCGGTAAGGTGGCGGTCTCGAAAACCGCTGGCGTTCCGCCTCGGGAGTTCAAATCTCCTCCTCGGCGCTTTCTTTACTTTTGATTGATCTCAATAAATAGAACCAATCAGTTACCACTACACTCGCTTAGCGACTTAACATAGAGTTACTGGTTGATGAAATGGCTACAACAGAAAAAAAACAATATACGGGGGATCTTCGACTGAGGCAACCAGAGAAAAATGTCATTCGCCCTTTTGTAAAGTGGGCGGGTGGAAAAAAACAGCTGCTTCCTGAAATTCATAAGAGATATCCGAAAGAACTTGGAAAAAATATCAACAAATACGCCGAACCTTTTGTGGGCGGCGGTGCAGTGTTATTTGATGTGCTCAGTAATTTTGAACTGGATGAGATTTACATTAACGACATAAACAAAGAGTTGATTGATACCTATACAACCATAAGAGACAATTCTGAAGACTTGATTGATACTCTTTTGGAACTTGAGCAAAAGTATTTGCCATTAGAAAAAAAGGCCAGAGAAGAACTATATTATGAGAAGCGTGAGCGATACAACAAAATAAAAAGCATTCGCACTCCCAATAAAGTTGAGCTATCATCATTGTTCATTTTTCTGAACAGAATCTGTTTCAACGGATTGCATCGAGTGAACAGTAAAGGCGAATTTAACGTCCCCCATGGGACCTATAAAAATCCAAGGATATGTGACACAGATAACATAAAAAATATTTCTTCTAGCTTGAAAAATGTAGAGATAGCTTGTGGCGATTATCGGAAATCCAGCAGTTTCATTGACGAAAACACCTTTGTATATTTTGATCCGCCCTACCGGCCAATAAACCAAACCTCGTATTTTACAGCATATTCTGAAAACCAGTTTAATGATGATGAGCAAAAAACGCTGGCTGATTATGTAAAGACCATTGCCGATGTTGGGGCAAAAACAATGGTGAGCAACTCAGATCCAAAGAATTATTCAGACGATGATTTTTTTGATGTGATTTACTCAGGATTTATTATTGAACGTGTTTCAGCATCCAGGTTCATCAACTCCGACATAAAGAAAAGAGGGAAAATAAATGAATTATTGATCAGAAGTTATGAAATTTGATCTTTATTCAAAAAATGAAATGGTGCTGTTTTTGAGCGGTTTTTCTCCCCTGTCCAATTTTCTAAACACAAACAGATGCTCATGCATTGTGAGCAAGAATTTGGAATTGGAATATTTGCCTAGATTTCTATCGCTCTCACAGTTCCATTCTTTTTTTATGATATCTTCTTTTAGTACAAACCCTTCTCTTAGGAAGTCTATCATTAATTTTGCCGTAATCGGAACGAAGTGACTTCTGTTGTGTGTATCTCCCATCAATATTGCACAATATGCCCCTGGTTTTAGAACTCTGTGAAATTCTTTGATCGCTTTTCTAAACTCTAAGAAAAACAATTCATAATCATTTATCTGTGATAGATCACCATCAACAGAGGGCGAATACCTTATTATATTCGCATATGGAGGGTGCGTAGCTATCAGATCTATTGACTCATCAATGATTTTATCAAGATTCCTTACGTCACCAACGAATGTCCTATGTATTGTTACAGGAAACTGTTTTTTTATTGATTCTGGAAGCTCCAGTCTGTTTCTTGTTATTGAAATGGCTCCCGAGTTGATGTCTGATGATATTGAGTTTCTTCCCATTAACATGCATTCAACTGGCGTTGTCCCGCCACCAACCATCGGATCTAACACTAAATCTCCGGGCTTAGAGTACAGTTCTATCAGATTCCGTATGACACGCGGAGACCAGTTGCCTCTGTATTGAGGAGTGTGAGAAGCCCAATCGCCGCGGTCTGGAAAACTCCAGACTGTAGTGCGCTCTAATTTGAAATCTGACGGTTGGGCCTCTGACATTTTCCCTTTTTTATAAACTTCCCATGGGACAATTTTTTTGTTTTCAACCATCACATCTTCTGCCTTAGAATCAAATATTTCTATCATCGGCGGATGAATTATTTCTTTTTCAATATTAAAGAAAATACTACATGTAGTAACGTAGCCAAATCCAGGCAGTTTCATTATTTCATAAAAGTCTGATTTTTTTAGATCTTCTATTGTGCTGTATCCTGCTTCATTCAGTACTTTCTCTCTCTTTGGCCCAATGCCCGGTATCTTTAGAACAGAGTTATCTTTTTTCAACATTCCAAGATAGAACTCATTGCTAAAATAGTATGAGTCTCATATTGTAGTGTGGATCCAAAACGAAGCTTCAATGAATGGTTTTCTAACTTCCGCAATACGATATATGGGTACTCATATTATGTTGACTTCCCAAAGGTTTTCAGAAATGTTGACTCAATAAAAATTGAACTTAACCTTATGAACTCTCTTATCGGTTCGAAAAAAATTAAAGAAGATTTTATTGCATTGGCGAACCAGTATCCAAATGTTTTGGAAACAATACCAATATTGATTGCTGTCAGAGAGAAAGAAATAGAGATCATGGATGATGAAAAATGCAATGTCTGCTACGATTTCTGCGATAAGGGTCTTTCAGCACATCAATACTCTACATTTATGGAAAAAACAGGACTCTTTGATTTGATTTCTAATCACATTATTTCCAATCTTGTAGATTATGCAACCGGCATTGAAACTGGGTTAGACTCCAACGCTCGTAAAAATCGCGGCGGGCATGTTATGGAGTCTTTAGTTGAAGAATATCTTAAGAAATCTAACTGCAAATATTTCAAAGAAATGTCTACAAAGGAGATCAAGAGAAAATGGGGACTTGATCTCTCAGGGTTATCGACTGAGAGCAAAGCAGAAAAAAGATTTGACTTTGTAGTGGCGAATAAAGACACAGTGTATGGCATAGAGGTTAACTTCTATGCAGGTGGTGGATCCAAGCTTAACGAGACCGCCAGAAGCTACAAAATGCTAGCCACCGATTCTAAAAACATTGAGCGGTTCAATTTTGTTTGGGTAACAGATGGGGCTGGCTGGAAATCCACACAAAAAAATCTCAAAGAAACATTCGATGTGATGGAACATCTTTACTGTATAAGCGATTTGGAGAATGGGGCATTCGATAAACTATTCAAACAATAAACCAAGACCTCGACAGACCTCTGCGAATCTATGTGGACGAGTGCCACTGCATAATGTTTGTGTATTACATCTCTAGAATCTCAAACATCTTGTCTGCTAGACGTAAAGTAACATCAGAGCCATCCTTATGCATTTCATAGAGATACTCTATGCCAGCATTCGCGAATTCCTCATTGATTTTGATTATCCTCTTCATATCGGTTAAGACATCTACACCCTCAACTGCCATTGCAATAGATTTTAGCAACCACATTCTGTTTTTTTCACTTGCCATTGAGAATGTTCTAAAGAGATCGTGCTTGTCCTTAACCGGTTCACGTTTTTCGAAGTAATATCCAACCGCTGCTGCTGTAACAAATACATCCGTAGCTTTGTGTCCATAAAAAGGACTTCCTTCAGTTTCAATGATCATGTCATAATATTCTTTTTTACTCTTCTCTATGTGGCCTGTTACATCATCTAGCATAAGGAATCACCTTTGAACATTTCGTTTTTTCGTCATATTCCAGACTATATTCTTTACCAATATGTGATGAGAGTTTTTTTCTTACTGCATCAGAGTATTCTTTGTCTGTGACGAGCATTACTACCTGTGTGTCTGACAAATAACTGGGCAGTGAACCAGCTATATTCTCACTAGGCTCATCAGATATCCTTCCCAGCGGCGTGTCGATGATCACAGGCACATTGTATCCGCTTACATGATAAAGTGCAGCAGTAAACGCAAGTGCAAGAACCTGCCTCTCGCCTGCAGAGAGATCACCAAGGCACTCTTTATTCAGATTGCTTTTGACTGAGATTTTATACTCTGAGCCATCATCGATTATTTGCACATTGGAAAAAGCTTCCTTTTTCCATATCATATTAAAGAAGTATCTCTTAGTTTCTTCCTCCAATTGGGCACGGACATCACCAACGATCTTTTCACGAACGTTTTCCATCGCGTCTCTGAGTTGTTTCGCATACTCTTTTACTTTTTCCGCCTTTTGCCTTTTATTATCTTTGCCCTCAGATTCCGCAAGCAACTTACCTATTCGTTCTAATTCCTGCCCGGCGATTGCATATCCCTTCCCAATACTTCCCTGCCTTACGCTTAATTGCCCATGTTCTCTTTCAAGTCCCAGACGTTCGTTGTCTAAAGAAATAATATAGTCTTTATCAAATTCTTTGAGTTTCTGCGATATGGCTTCAATAGCTGCCCCCTCACTTTCTCTTTGTTTTTTTAGTTCCTTCTGTTTCTTTACCAATCGAGTATAGTCTTCTTCAAAGCCTATATCATTTAGCAAAGAACTAACGATATACTTTCCATCTGCGGCATCGCTCGCTATCTCGCTCGACACGATACTGTTCATCATCTTTTCTACTAATTCACGATGCTCTGTATCGCCTTTGAGATCTCTCCCGCATATACATACTCCTTTGTCTAACAATTCTCTTAGGAAAGTGTCTTTCACATTTGGAGGCAGTGCGCCGCGTTCTGTTTCTGTGTTTATTATTTTAAGAGCTGACTTCAACGCACTTTGTGCGAAAACTGTTGAAACGTGTGTAAAAATTAGATCTTTTGTTTCTTTTCTACACTGTTCAGATTCCCGACTGAGTTTTTCAATACGCCCGCTAATGCCTTCTCTTTCTTTTTCTAATTGTCTTATTAGTTCTGGAGAGTTGTTGAGAATTAGACTCCTTATTTCATCTAGGCGCTCTTTTTTCACCTTGATCTGTGCTTCAATTTCTGTACGATCTTTTCTGCATTTTTCTTGAATCTCTCTTTGTTCCGATTGTTCTCCTAGCAAATTACTGACTCCGATGGGTGCTTGTTTTCGGATATCGAGATCAAATTTCTTTATTACGTGGTCTGATGTAGCAATGGCACTCGCTAGCACATCTATTTGTGATATTTTTTCCACATTGGATTTAACTTTGGATGTGTCTCTGAAATACTCATCCATTTTTTCTCCATCAAAGAAGAAAAACCCTACAAGCTCTTTTGGAATTAACTTAGTATCTACAATAAGTTCTGGGAAAACCTCATTTTTCCAACCATCTGGCATAATATTTGAAACTGTGAACTTTTCTTCTCCCTCGCGATACACTTTGCCTATACTTTTCACATATGTTTGAACCCTCTCAAGCTTCAAAGAGATGTCTTTTTCCCCCCAGTATGTTGCCACGGAAACTTTAGCAGATCCATCTTCAGAAATCTTATTTTCACAATCCTCATTCAGTATCGTGCGACCTTTAGCATACTTAGAATACGCCTTCAAAATTCCGTCTCCATACATACACCAAAGAACTGCGTTCATAAAGTTTGATTTTCCTGCTCCGTTTACTCCTCTGACTATTGTGAAGTTTTTATCAGGATCGGTTGAAATAACAATTTTGTTCTCGCCGCCATACTGTCTAAAATTTGAAATAACAACTTCAAGGAGTTTCACGGTTGAACCCCCTGATAATTTTCTCTCTCACGTTCGTGACTCGTGTGTTCAGATCTGTACGGTTACGTGCGTCGCGCTCGTAGTTGAAAATGTCCTCAAGTAGAATTTTTATGTTATCTTTTACATCTAAATTGCGTATCTCTTGAATCACAAGTGTGTCTTTATTCCTACTCATTGTGTCTCCTCACTAATTTTTAACCGCGATTTCTGCTTATTGATGATGGCCATATTTTCACTGTGGTTAAGCGAATATGTGGAAAATTCCATAAAACGCTCATATTCTTTCTCAAAAATTTTTATCTCGTGTCCAAAATAGTTGCCAGATATCTCTCCTGGCACAACAATATAGTCAAATATGTTTGCATGAGTTTTGCCCGGATATTTTCTGAGTACACGTCCTCTTCTCTGAACATATTCTCTCGGGTTTCCTGTGCTTGCCATTATTATAGCAGTCTTTGTTGAAGGAACATCTACGCCCTCATCCAGACACTTAATTGCAATAAGTGCTTTGAGTTCTCCGCTATCAAAAAGTTTCAAAATTTCTTCTCTTTCTGTATGGGATTCACATGAAGTAAACTGTCTAGTTGGGATTTTTCTTCTGTTTGTTTCCGTGATTATTTGATGAGTATATCTGAGTTCATCATCACTCCCATCAGAACAGTAGATAATGGTATGATCTATAAGCCCATCCTTTTCCCAATTTGGGAGTTCAGTACGAAATAGCTCAACTTTACTTTTTGCTCTTTTGACAATCCGCGATCTCTGGATGCGATAATGCTCAATAGTTCTTTTCTCTTCTTCTGCAAGTTCCCTTCCATCCATTATGCTAATTAGCTTTGCCAATTTATCAGAATATTTAGCATACTCTTCCAACTCAGTTCCATCCAGCGAGACGAATAGTGGGTAGTAATTGTACGGGACCAGGTATCCTTCTTTGATTGCCCGTCCAAGTGAAAAATCAAAAACAACATTGCCAAAATAATCTAGAATCTTTCTGCTACCATCATCATCAAAGTATCGTTCCGGGGTTGCGCTTAGTCCTAGCCTATACTCGAATCTATCTGATAACCCCCGGCTATAATTGATTGCCCCTGCATTATGTACTTCATCAGCTATTAGTAATATTTTTGCTTTTGAGTCAGCAACTGCCTCAAGAATCTTGCCTGATGAGAGCGTAACATATGTTGTCAAAACCACGATCGTGTCTATAATGCCAATTTTGAGATGGTGGGTTTGCTCTTTGATAATTGGTTCCCATTTGCTTGAGCTATCGTATGCATAAATAAAGCCGAGTTCGCGGCCTGTGCTTTCAAGCGTTCTCTTTATTTCCCTTTCCCATGGAGGTATCAGATGCTGCAACGGCACAGCAATTATTATGATTAGTTTTTTGGGGGATTCTCGCTCAATAAGTTTTTTTACTGTGTGGGTGGCAGTTATGGTTTTCCCCGTTCCTGTGGCCATATTGAAGATGCCGCGATTCCCATTCAACAGCCATTTGTTGATGGCCTCGTGCTGATAACTTCGAAGAGTTAATGTTTTTGACACCACTTTACATATCTCTAGTTCTTCAAACTCTGCAGGTACATGTTTTATCCAGTGGTTTTTAACTGCGTCGGGTAACGAAACTGTGAATTTCCTGCCGTGACTTCCTAATTCCCAGTAAGTCTCAAATTGTTCTATGTGTGGGTCTATAAAGTCTCTATGTCCTGATTTCCAACTACAGAATACATTGAATTCTTCTATATTTTTTCTCAGTCCTGATGAGGTTTCATTTATAGAGCCAGAGAAAAGAACGATGTCTTCTTCATCCGCTAATATGCCTGTTTTATTGTGAAACATCCCTTCTGATTCCACCAGATTTAATATGTCTCCCTTTTCATCCACAAGCAGTATCAATCGCATTTCAAGGAAACCATTTGCTAACATCCAGCCAAGTGCTTGAACGCCACTCTTTTTTATCTCTTCTGGCCTCAGTTCTCGCTCAATGCACGATGACAATATTCCTTCAACTGCATACTGATCTGATACCACTTCTTTTATTGCATCTGCATCTTCTTTGCTGAGCCTTGGAGATGCCACTATTCTCATCTTTCCGCCATTTTTGATAAATTCAACAAGACCCTCTGCAACAACCGAAAGAGAGCCTGATGTGAAAAAGCCAGTTGTCCTGTCATACCTTTTTGCCTGAGCAAGAGTGGGCACAAAAAATTCTTCAACCACATCTATAAGGTTTGAGTCATACACAGTTTTCAGATTAACATCTTTAAGCATCTATATTCTACAACAGTTATGCGCTTTGGATCTACATATGTCTACCGATCTTTGAGTACATCTTAAAGTGCCCATATACTGGGTGATTTCATAAATGCCTTTTTTATCAAATTTGTTTAGTTAAATTGAGTACTTTTTCTCCCACTAAGAACATGTTAGCAGTCTCTTTTGAAGCACCGAACAAATTTCCTCTTGAAATCTTTCTAGATACTTATATATAGAGAAAGTATAGCCAAAGTTTGCAACAGCATTGACTTGCTAAAAAAAAATATGACGCACTAACTTTAACGTATCTTGATGTTTTATTGACATTCGGAGATATCTCCCAACAGGCGCGGCTGCCCTATGTGCGGAGGGCCCTACAAATGCTCCGCAGTCCTTTATTGCAAAGGATGAATCATGCTGTTCCTGCAGCTCTCTGCTTCTTCTTTCTCGCATACAAAGAGACTGCGATCGTCACGGCCAGAACAGAAAGTATGACCGCCAGCGAGAAGAGCACATCCACGTGATAATGATCCGAGATCAGCATCTTAACTCCGATGAACGCCAATATCGCTCCCAATCCGTATTTCAGATATTCCAGATGTTCCATCGTTCCCTTGATCGCAAAGAACAGCGACCTCAGACCCAGTATGGCAAAGAGGTTGGATGTGTAAATGATGAATTTATCCGTCGTTATAGCAAGCGCAGCGGGGATGGAATCAAATGCGAACATTATATCGGTGAGTTCAATAACGATTATGCACAGGAACAGAGGAGTCATCATCCTGGCGCCGTTGCGCAGTGTGAACAGCTTGTCGCCGTCGAACTCCGGATGAACATTGAACCTCTTGCTCAGTTTCCTGGCGAGCTTGCTGTCTCCGTCGCCATCCTTCTTCATGACCGTCTTTACCGCGGTGTATATCAGCACCGCGCCGAAGATATACATCATCCAGTCGAATGCGTCAAGAAGCTCCGCCCCGGCGAATATGAACAGCGCCCTGAACGCAAATGCTCCTATTATCCCGTAGAACAGCGCCTTATGCTGGTACTCGTCCGGGACGCTGAAGTACGCGAAGATGATGATGAACACAAAGAGATTATCAACGCTCATCATCTCTTCGATAACGTATGCTGTAAAGTATTCGGTCGCGTGGGCAGACCCCATCTGGAAATATATCATTATCCCAAACGCTGATGCCAGACCTATCCAGAACGCGGTCATTCCCAGCGCTCTTTTCGTCGAGATGTGTTTCGCGCCACGGTTGAGGATCCCCATGTCGATAGCGAACATCACAATGATAACTGTGAAGAATATCGCCCACATTATCGGTGTATCTATCGTTAGGATCCCCTCCCTTGTTTCACCGTATGATGGTATGCGTTAAAAGAATATTCATAGATCGTCCAGTTTCTGCCTCAGCTTCGATTTGCCTTTGGCGGGCTTCTTGCCTGCGCGCTCATCCAGTTTGGAAAGCAGCTCTTTCTCGTAGGGGGAGACTTTGCCTGGGACTTCCATCATCACCCGCACGAACATGTTCCCTCTGGTATTCTGGTTAAGCTTCGGGAGCCCTTTGCCGGCTATCCTCAGAACGCCTCCGACCTGGGTCCCGGAAGGGATCGTCAGAGATATCGTTTCCTCATCTATTGTTTTGACGGTTTCCTCTCCACCCAGAACAAGCCTGGGATATGTTGTGAAGACCTCCGACCACAGGTTAACCCCGTCCCGCCTGAAGTTCTTATCCTGTTTTACGTGGATCACTACTATCAGATCTCCGGGCGGCCCTCCGTTGTATCCTGCATCGCCTGCGCCGGCCACTCTCAGCCTCATATCCTCTTCGATGCCCTTCGGGATGTCCACGGATACTTTGGATGATACATTATTCCTTCCGGACCCCCTGCATTTGGGGCAGCGTTCCCTGAAGGTCCTTCCGCTGCCGCCGCATGACGAACAATCCCCGACGGAGACCATGTTCCCGAACGGCGTGCGGCTTACTCTTTGCATCTGGCCTGCTCCGTTGCACGTCTGGCACGTTTCCACTTTTCCGTCTTTGCCGCCGGTCCCCCTGCAGTCCCCGCATGGGATTGAGTGAGGAATGGAGAGTTCCACCGTCTTCCCTTTAAGCACATCTGAGAGAGTTATCTCCAGATCGTATCTCAGAGATTCCCCCTGCCTAGGGGAGTTCCTCGACCTCGGCTGCCGGCTCCTGCCGAACATGCTGCTGAAGATATCCCCGAAGATATCGCTGATATCATCTGCGTGAGTAAAGTCCTCCCACGAGAACCCTCCTTTGCTGAACTGGCTGTTCACTCCCGCGTGCCCGTACTGGTCGTACAGCTTCCTTTTATTCTCATCGGAAAGGACTTCGTAAGCTTCTGAAACCTCTTTGAATTTGGCTTCCGCTTCGTCCTTCGAGAGGTCGGTCACATCCGGATGGTATTTCTTCGCAAGAGTGCGGTATGCCTTCTTGATCTCATCCTGTGATGCGTCCTTGCCGACGCCCAGTGTCTCGTAGTAGTCTCCTAGCATTCATATGACCTTATTTCTCGTCGTCGTCCACTATCTTGTAATCGGCGTCGACGAAATCTTCTTTGCTGTCCTTCTGACCGGCATCTTTCGGATCCTGCGTCTGCTGCTGTTGCTGCTGCGCCGCTTCCTGGTATATCCTCTGGCTGATCGGACCCATAGCTTTCATCAGTGCGTCCAGCTTGGACCTTATCGCTTCCGCGCTGTCCCCTTTGACCGCATTCTCCAGATCGGAGGTCGCAGCCTCCACGGCCGCCCTCTCTTCCTGAGATGCCTTCTCCCCGAGATCGCTCATTGACTTGCGGACCGAGTGTATCATCGTCTCCGCCTGGTTCTTCGCTTCGATGATATCCAATTTCTTTTTATCTGCGTCAGCGAACTTCTCTGCCTGTTTAACAAGCTCGCTTATGTCATCCTTGGAAAGCTTGTTGCTGGAAGCGATCGTGATCTTCTGTTCTTTTCCTGTTCCCTTGTCCTTCGCGGAGACGTTTATTATCCCGTTCGCGTCGATATCGAAGGTGACCTCTATCTGAGGCATCCCGCGGGGCGCCGGAAGTATTCCCTCGAGCGTGAATCTTCCAAGCGACGTGTTGTCCGCGGCCATCTTTCTCTCGCCTTGTACAATATTGATCTCAACGGATGGCTGATTATCCGCTGCGGTGGAGAATATCTGCGCCCTCTTTGTCGGAATGGTCGTGTTCCTTTCTATGAGGGTTGTGGCTATGCCTCCGAGCGTCTCTATCCCCAGAGACAGAGGAGTAACGTCCAAAAGCAGAACGTCCTTCACGTCCCCTGACAGCACCGCCCCCTGGACGGCCGCTCCCATCGAGACGCACTCCATTGGATCTATTCCCCTCTGTATCTTCGGTCCCACGATGCTCTCGACGAAGTTCTGCACTATCGGCATCCTTGTCGGCCCTCCGACCATTATGATCTTGTCTATCGAATCGGGCGGAAGCTTTGAATCCGATACCGCCTGATCCACCGACTTCCTGCATCTCTGAACTATCGGCTCAACAAGTTCCTCGAGCTTTGCTCTCGTGATCGTCTGTATCAGGTGCTTCGGTCCGGACGCGTCGGACGATATGAACGGAAGGTTGATCTCCGTCTGCATTGTCGTGGAGAGTTCGATCTTCGCTTTTTCGCATGCTTCTCTCACCCTCCAGAACGCCATGTTGTCTTTGGAGAGGTCTATCCCGGTCTCCTTCTGGAATTGTCCCAGAATGTATTTTGTGAGGATCTCGTCCATGTCGGATCCCCCGAGCTGTGTGTCCCCGGATGTGGATATCACTTCGAACACGCCGTCGCTGAAATCCATGATGGTAACGTCAAGCGTTCCTCCTCCGAGGTCGAAGACCATTATCTTTTGGGCCACTCCGGTCTTCTCAAGACCGTACGCAAGCGCGGCCGCTGTGGGCTCGTTTATTATGCGGACGACTTCCAGTCCGGCTATCGCTCCGGCGTCCTTGGTCGCCTGTCTTTGATTGTCGTTGAAGTATGCCGGCACCGTTATGACCGCTTTGTCTATGGTCTCGCCTAGATATGACTCGGCATCCTTCTTTATCTTCTGAAGTATGAACGCCGATATCTGCTGCGGGGTGTATTCTTTCCCCAGAGCTTTCACTTTCTCATTCGACCCCATCTTCCTCTTGACATTCTTTATAGTCCCGTCAGGGTTCGTCACGGCCTGCCTTCTTGCCGGCTCTCCGACCAGCAGCTGGCCGTCCTTTGTGAATGCCACATAGGACGGGAAGGACTTCCCCCCGACGCTGGTGCCTTCCGCGCTCGGGATCATTGTCGGTCTGCCGCCTTCCATCACAGATGCGGCGGAGTTGCTTGTTCCCAGATCTATTCCTATTATTCTTGACATGTTTACTCACTTTCCTTCTTTTTTGTGACCTTGACCTTGGGATATCTTATTACCCTGTCATTCAGGCGATATCCTTTCTGGAACACCTCTGCTATGTCTCCGTCGGTGTCCGCTTCCACTGTGCACAGAGCCTCATGGATGTTCGGATCGAATTTGCAGTCCGTTGAGATCTCCTTGAGACCATTCTCTTCCAGGACCTTCATCAGATTCTGCCTTATTCCCCGTATCCCGATCACAAGCTCTGTTTCCTCTTTCGCCGTTCCCAATGCCCTGTCCATATCGTCCACGATGGTCAGCAGGCTCACTGCCACCCCGCCTATCGCGAACTTTCTGAACTCCTCGCTCTCCTTTTCCGTCCTCTTACGAAAATTGTCGAAGTCCGCCTGAAGCCTTCTGGCCATGTTGAGGTACTCTTCCGCTTTGGCGTTTGCCTCGGCGAGAGCAGCCGTTGTGTCATCGGACGCCTCTGCGGCATCCTCATCCTTCTTTTTTCTAGACTTCTCAGTCATGGGCGGTCTCCTGTTAGTTTGATTGATAATAATGAAAGGGGCCAAAGGCCCCGTTTAATGGTTTCAGTCATCATCAACGCGAGGCATGCTGTCGGGGCTGTATTCCGGCATCGAGCTTCCCTTTGATGCTATGACATCGTCGATCCTGAGGATCATTACCGCTGCGTCGGTGGCCGAGTTGATCGCCTGTTTGCCGATCCTGAGCGGCTCGATGACGTTGAGCTTGCGCATGTCCTCGATCTTCCCGGTGAAGGGGTTCAGGCCTGCATTGACCTTTCCTTCCTTGTGGGCCTTCCTCATCTGGATGTTGATGTCGATCGGATCGAGTCCTGCATTCTCCGCAAGCGTTGTGGAGATGATCTCCATCGCAGAAGCGAATGCCTCTATGGCTATCTGCTCCCTTCCGCCGACTGATGCCGCATAGTCCCTGAGCTGCATGGCGATCTCCATCGCCGTGGAGCCTCCGCCGGTGACGATCATTCCGTCCTCGATCGAGACCTTCACGACAGACCATGCGTCGACGAGCGATCTCTCGACCTCGTCCGCGACGTGTGTCGTGCCGCCCCTGACGAGTATGGATACCGTCTTGGGTTCTTTGCAGCCGGTGACGAATGTCATCTCCTCGTTCTCAATGGTCTTCAGCTCTATGCTGTCGGCATATCCGAGGTCTTCTTTGGATATCTCCATGATCTTGTTGCATATGCTTGCCCCGGTCGATCTTGCCAATCTTTCCATGTCGGACTTTTTGACACGCCTGCATGCGTATATTCCCTCTTTTGCAAAGAAGTGCTGTGCAAGGTCGTCAATCCCTTTCTGGCAGAACACAACGTTGGCGCCTGACTTCTTGACTTGCGCGACCATGTTCTTGAGCATGTTCTCTTCCTCTGCGAGGAATGCGGAAAGCTGAGAGGGATCCGTTATCTGGATCTTCGCGTCGATCTCGGTCTTCTTGACTTCAAAGGCCGCGTCGATGACTGCGATCTTCGCTTTGCTCACTTTCTTCGGCATTGCGGGGGAGACCGGCTCTTTGTCGATGATTATGCCTTTGACGAGCTGGGACTCGTCCATGCTCGCTCCCGCTTTCTTGACTGTCTGTATGTTCTTCAGGTCCGCTGTGTACTTGCCCTTGGCGTCCTTGTCGATGATCGTCTTAACGGCGTCCACGACCATGTCCGCGAAGAACTCTTTCGATCCGCCTACCTGTTTGCTGATCATTGCGTTGGACGCTATCTGCTTCAGGAGCTTGTCGTCGGTGATGCTCACTTTCATCGAGACCTTCTTGAGGACCTCTTGCGCTTTCTGGTTGGCAAGCCTGTATCCGGAAGTGATGATAGTGGGGTGTACGTTCGAATCGATCATGTCCGTCGCTTTCTTCAGGAACTCTCCGGCAAGTATGACGGATGTCGTTGTTCCATCCCCTACCTCTGCGTCCTGTGTCTTCGCCACCTCGACCAGCATCTTCGCTGCGGGGTGCTGTACATCCATTTCTTTAAGGATGGTGACACCGTCGTTGGTGATCACTACGTCGCCCATGGAGTCAACGAGCATCTTGTCCATTCCTCTCGGTCCGAGACTGCTCCTGACCGCGTCGGCTATAGCCCTGGCGGCGGTTATGTTATTGTACTGTGCGTCTTTTCCTTTGTCTCTTTTCGTCCCTTCCCTGAGGATAAGGATCGGTGCATTGCCCATGCCCATTTAATTCAACCTCCAATTTATCTATTCCATTCTTATGTGGAATTTCTAAGGGGTTATGGTTTGTTCTTCTATATAAATATAGCCTATAAACGACTGTGTTTGTCTTATCAAGGAACCTCGTGAACGCCACGCACTTTGGATAACAAATAAACTTAATACTGGTTGACACGTGTTTTGCCTGTGCACAATGAATATGCTCCCTAAGCTAGGACATATTCGCAGGATAATATGTGCACCCCCTCATTAAATAACTATTTTGGTTGATGAAAATCTTTAAACAGACCGCCAGCTCATGAAGCAAATGCGGCAGAGTGTGTTCTTAATCGTTCTCACGCTGTTCTTGAGTATACAACTATGCCCTCCTTCCTCATGTTGCACATAAGCATTGAGTCGGGCCTTACTCCTCCGAATGTGATCACATCCACTTCGGATCTTATTGCGCCCTCCATGTCTTTCACTAGATGAGCGAGTTCATCATAGTCTTTTATGAGTCCGGGGTCGACACAAAAGTCATAATCGCTATTGTCGTTGTCGTCGCCTCTGGCTACCGAGCCAAAAAGTACTATGCTGTCTACTCCATGCCTCTCGGCTATCGGCGTTATGGCCCTGCGGAGTTCCTCGACGGACAGCTTTTCCTTACCAGTCGTATCAGTTCATTATGTGTTTATGCTGATAGATCACTTTGTGTTTCGGAAATGCATCATCACTGACTCAGAGGACAGCGTTCAGCGTATGAAGAGCAGTTCCCTGTACTTCGGAAGCGGCCACATCTGATCGTCCACTATCATTTCCAGCAGGTCCATGCATTTCCTTATCTCTTCTATGCGCGGTGCCAGCTTATCGTGGTAAGCGACGGCCATGTCGCGCCCTTCCAGCTTGGAGAACTCATTGCACATGCCGTCCATCTCGTCGGCCATCGTCCTGGCGATGTTGATGTAATCGGCGATCTCCTTGATCTGCCTGAGCTCCTGCGGGGAGTACTTCTCGAACTCTTCCTTCGTGAACAGCTCCCTGCTTTTCAGAACGTTGTCCAAGAGGACGTTCTGGAACCTTATCGCCACCGGTATGATGTGGTTGTACGCCATATCGCTGAGCACCCTTGACTCGATGTCTATCTTCATCGAATAGTGGTTCCATGCGACCTCGTTCCTGGCCCTCAGCTCTACCTCGGACAGCACGCCCATCTCCTTGTAGACCTTGATGGTCCTCTTCGTTGTGAACTGGTCGTATATCACGGGCACTGATGTATCCGTGTTCAGACCGCGGCGGGCCGCCTCTTTCTTCCATTCATCGGAATAGCCGTTCCCGTCGAAACATATGTCCCTGCATGCTTTGTACGTCTCGCGCGTCTCGTTCAGGACCGCTTTCATCGCATCCTCTCCGGACGCTATCCTCTTATCGACGGCTTTCTTGAACTGCCTGAGCTGGTACGCTACCGCCGTGTTGAGCACAGTCATCGGCAAAGCGCAGTTTGCCGACGAGCCTACGGCTCTGAATTC
>JGI24696J40584_12961498_pt1 | contig 18256 bp, 18 predicted proteins | sample TergutCo191P4_FD_40584 | JGI IMG/M metagenome (IMG submission 40584)
CCTGCCACTCGGTCCGCCCCGCCTCGCGTCATCCGAACAGCCCTGTCGGGGTCAACGAGCTTCTCGCTTGCGGCTTCTCGCACCGCTTCGTCAACCACCTGCAAAATCACTTCGAGGTGCGAACGGGCTGCTACTTCTGGAACGACGCCGCCGAATGCGGTGTGGATATCGATTTGACTCTGAATAACGTTACTTAGTAGTTTTCGACCATCTTCGACCACCGCAGCAGCGGTCTCATCGCAAGAACTCTCGATTCCGAGAATTTTCATTATTTCCCCATGCGACGTTCACGCGTAGCAAAATCATCCAGAATTTGATGTAACATTTCAGGGGTAAAGTCCGGCCAAAGGGTTTCCAAAAAAGCATATTGTGTGTTGTCGGCCAACAAACTGAGAAAACCAGCCGAGTTGTGCGGATCGTTACTCACCCCCGTACGAATGATCAAATCAACATCCGGTAAGTGGCCAGTCCAAGAATTCTGGCGCAATAGATTAGCGAAGTAATGGAGTTCGTCCGACGTTCCCCCAGCAAGCCCGTCTCTTTCTCGTTCCGCCTCGTCGTCAACTGTCTGGCGATTTGGCGCCAGACTAGGCATGCGGAGGGAAATCGGACTCGTCAAAATCTTTTGCAGCGCCGCGCCGCGCTCTTCGCTACCGTCATAGCCGAGCAACACCGTCAATCGCCTACCAGAATCAGCGTACATAGCAGTTTCGTCGACAGTTTTCGTGATGACTTTTACTGTGTCGGATTCCAATAAATCGCGCCAACGACCCAAACAATCGACTTTGATTCGTCGTTCATGGGCGAAATCGAGATTTTTTGAATCAGCGAAAAATTTCTTGTACGCTTTGTTAAGAGCTTTGATTTCGAGAGTTGGTCGTTTGGTCAGATTAGACACACTACCAATCCAAATTGTCAAATTATCGATACCGCGATCAAAAGCGGCCTGCGCCACATCCAGACCGAGCAAACCACTTTTAATATAAAAATCCACACTCATTTTCATACCATGCGCACGACCCCAGCGACGATTACCGTCCAAAATTATCGCTAAATGGTTCAGATTCAATTTCATCATAACGACAATATTAACACATTTTGGGGAGAAAGTTCAGCGAGGATAAAATCCTGACTTCTCGCGCTCTGTCCTTTTCGTCCATTTCGTCGTAAAATAGTGGGGTGAAAAGTGTGCTAAGGCAAGCAACCGCGCGAGAAATCAAACGTTGGGACGAGTTACTAACAGAAAACCCAGCGGGTGGTGAAGTTTTTCAAACTAAAGCTTTCGCTGCAGTGAAAAAGCGCCAGGGTTGGCAACCAGAGTTTTGGGTTTATGAAACTTCTTTTGGTCAAGTTTATACGCTAGCACTAACTCGAAAAATCACCGGTATTGGACGGATAGTTTATCTACCGCGTGGTCCAGGTGTTGTCAACGTCAAACAGTGGCGCGAAATTTGTCGGTTGAATCGTAAGTTTGAAAAAACAGCGATACTGATCAAAATGAATCCGCCGATTATCCATAACGATATCAAAACTTTACCAAACGATTTAACCAAAGTCTCTAACATTCAGCGCTCAACTATTAACACTGTAGTAATCAATCTGGATCAACCCGAGGAAGATTTGTGGCGGAGTTTTCGTCAACGTGCTCGGCGTTCCATCAGAGGTGGTAAGAAAGAAAGATTACGAGTGATTGACGTCGAACCGTCGCCTGCTAGTATTGCTCAAATGTGGCAACTTTACAAAAACACTGCCAAACGCGCTAAACTGTCAATCAGGCGTCAAGATTATTATCAACGTTTTTGGCAAGAATTTGCTGAGCGTAGCATCGGACGATTTTTCTTCGTGTTACCACCGAACGGTCAAGAACCAATGGCGGGCGCCTTTATCAGTTGGTCAGGAAAAAATGCTCTGTATAAGGATGGTGGATCGCGACGTGATGGAAAAACTCACTTTTCACATCTGTTACATTGGCAAATTATGTGTACTTTGCGTGAACGTGGGATCACAAATTATGATCTTGGCGGAACACCGCCGAGTGATCGCTTGAACGATCCAACACACGCTTTAGCGTCGCTAGTAACTTTCAAACTGAGTTTTGGAGCGCCGGTGGTTGACTTTATTGGTACTTATGATCAAGTACTAAAACCAACCAAATACGGACGATGGCAACAAACTGAACGATTATGGCGCGGCGTAGTGCGACACACACCCTCTCGCGACATTTATTAAAATTTTTAAATTTGATACAATGACTGCTATGATTAAAAAATTATTAGAGAGAATTCCTGGTTACAATAAATTGGTTTTACCGTTGCACCGTTTACGATCTTTTAGAATGGCAACCAAGTATGATTATCCAGCATCCAGCATGAAAGTTATTGGTGTAACTGGCACTAACGGTAAAACTACCACAGCGTTCATGATTCACAGTATGTTAACAGAAGCTGGGTTCAAGGTTGGTTTAATGACCACAGTAGCGTATGGTGTGGGAAAAAATTTAAAATCACAAATTTCGCACATGACTACAGTAAGTGCGGGATTACTTAACAAGCGTATCGCTGATATTCGTGATGCTGGCGCGGAATATTTAGTACTCGAAGTGACGTCGCACGCCCTAGCGCAATATCGAACTTTTGGTATTCCAATTGATGTGGCGGTGATGACTAACGTCACACATGAGCATTTGGATTATCATAAAACTTTCGCTAATTACCTAAATGCTAAACGAAAACTATTCAAATCCGCTGATAAAGTTCACGACGGCCAACGTGTTGGTATTATTAACGCTGATGATCCAACAGCTAATGTGTTCGCTAAAGACATCGCACATCCGTTAACTTATGGTATTGGGAAAGGGGATTTGCTAGCGCGTCAGGTTAAATTAACACCGTCAGGCATCGATTATTACATCAAATATAACGACGCTCGTTTGCATATTCGTTCGTCGATTCCGGGTGAATTCAACGTTTATAATTCATTGGCAGCGGTTGGTGTGGGACTCAGTTACGGACTGACGCCAGAACAGATTGAAAAAGGGATCGCAGCGTTAAAATCAGTTGAGGGTCGCATGACGCGTCTCGACGAAGGACAAAAATTTGAAGTGGTGGTTGATTATGCTCACACGCCCGACAGTTTTGAAAAGTTATTACACGATTTTCGCACTACCACCAAAGGAAAATTAATCGTCATGTTCGGTTCGGCCGGCCGTCGCGACGAAGCAAAACGCGCAGTGCAGGGTCAAATTGCTGGTAAATATGCTGATATCGTAGTGTTAACCGAAGAGGATGATCGCGATGTTGACGGTGAAGGAATCCTAGCGCAAATTGCTAGTGGCGCTGAACAGTCTGGCAAAAAACTGGGTAAAGACTTGTTCAAAGTTCATGATCGGATCAAGGCTATCAAATTTACCTTAAAACAAGCAAAATCGATGGACGATGTAATCATGCTCCTTGGTAAAGGTCACGAAAAAACCATCGAACGCGCTGACGGCGAACATCGTTGGAATGAAATCGAAACAGCGCGGAAACTGCTGAAGAAGATGTGACAAACGTCGCAAGTCCCTCACGCGTTCTCGTTAGCAGTTTTTATCCTTTGACAAGGTGCACACTTGTCGCTCCGACAGCTTGACCTTTCAGCTCCGCTATCTTTTGATTTATTCTCTCCATAGAAGCGTCGTTTAACCCCTGTGGTTTGATACCCTCGCTCTGTAATAATTTTACATATTCGGGATAATCGTCTAGCTTGGATGGCCATATTTTTTCCCGCTCATGTGCCTTGAATGCCCACTCCTCTTCGTCTAAATTGATAACTCTAGTACAATCAAGTCCGTAATCATTATGCCAAGGCTCTGCGAGGTAGTACCCAATTTCTATTAAATCTGTGACGTCGGAATCTTTTGTTGACACGCATAAGCCCTTATATCTATCGTTGTGTATAGTTCCATAAAATTGTTGGCCATTTTTCTCATATATAAAATATAAGGTTATATAATTATATTCATCATACTGTTCGCCAATATCATATTTTGTACCAGGTTTCTTGTTAGGAAAGACATGTCCTGCTTGAATAAAGTAGGTGTACCCCTCTTCTTTTAATGGTTTAAGAAACTCTTCGAGTTTGGATTCTCTATTGGTACTAGTCTCAGTCGAACTAGTGGTAGGGGGGGGGAGCGACTCTCTTGACATTTGAAATATTGTATACCCGGCAAATGACAATTGCAAGCATAACTGTTTTTGTCAAGATAACGATACACGACGAATCGCCAAACTTTTTCGCATGTGTTAAAATGAAAATGTTAAATTTAGGAGGGGATATGGATTCGGAAATTTTCAAAGCCTATGACATTCGTGGCAAAGTCGGTACGCAACTAAATGGTGCGATTGTCGAACGAATCGCCCGAGCTTTTACCGAATGGTTGCCGACTAAGGGTCCGGTAGCCGTTGGGCATGATATGCGACCAGATTCAGTTAATCTGGCGGAAAGTTTTATTAAAGGGTTGATTGAACAGGGTCGAGATGTTTACGATATTGGTTTAGTCACCAGCGATATGATATATTACGCGGTCGGCGAGTGGGAATTGGCGGGTGGTGCAGTTATCACGGCCAGTCACAACCCAGGCCAAGATAATGGTATCAAACTGTATCGCGATCAGGTTATTGCGGTGGGTCTGGATTCTGGACTAGCTGAAATTCGCGATGCTGCAATCGCCGATGAATTTATCATGTCGGATAAATCCGGTACTGTTAGTAAACGTGAAATTATTGACGAATGGATTGAACATTGTCTGAAATTTGCACCGAACCTTAAACCGTTTCACATTGCGATTGATAACGGTAACGGCGCAGCCGGCGCGGTTTTACCACATATTTTACCCAAACTACCCATCACAGCGGAAACTATGTACATGGAACCGGATGGCACATTTCCCAATCACGAAGCTAACCCGTCAAAATTAGAAAATCTACAGGATTTGATTACGAAGATTAAATCAGACAAACTCGATTTTGGCGTTGCTTTTGACGGTGACGGCGATCGGGCGGTGCTGGTTGATGATCTGGGTCGTCCAGTGTCAGGTAGTGATATTCTGACCATCGGTGCAAAATATTTCCTCGAACAACAACCTGGCGGTGTGATCGTTCACGAAGTGCGCACTAGCCGTTCGACGCAAGAACTGGTGAAAAAGTGGGGCGGAACGCCGATTCGTACCAAAGCTGGTCGTACAAATATTGCGCCAGCGATGCGTGAACAGGGCGCATTGTTTGGTGGTGAAACTTCGGGACATCTATTTTTCCGCGATAATTATTATGCTGATTCTGGGTTGTTAGCGTCGTTGGTCATTATGCAAGCGATTTCTGACGATGGTCGGAAATTGTCAGAAATTGTCGATGAATATCACTTGTACCCAATGATTCCAGAAACGAACTATGTGGTTGATAATAATGATGAAAAAGAAAAAATCCTTGAACATCTAAAACAAGAATTTAGCGATGGTCAGATTGATGAGTTGGATGGTGTAACCGTGAATTATCCATATGGTTGGTTCAACGTACGTCCGAGCAACACTGAACCAGTTCTGCGTCTCAATGCGGAGGCGACTGACCAAGAACATTTGGATGAGTTGGTTAACAGAGTTAAATCCATTATAACTAATCAAAGTTAGTTTCGACGTAAGCATCATCAGATTGACTTTTTAACAAAAGTATTATATAATCAAAGAATGAACAAGATGCCTGTTAGTGATTTACTTTATGAAGCGCGCCAATGTTATGCTGGACTTACCTCAGATTTCACGGTTAAACTAACTGATCCATCCGTTTGGTGGCGGATTTTACATCGTCGCGCACGAGCTTTGCAGGTGTTCGATATTGCAAAATTTGCTGGAAATGACGTAAGTGTTTTTGGATCAATTCAGATTCCTGAAATTAACAATGATAATAATGATCTTGACTCTCAAATTGGACCGCTGCTTGGGTTGTTAGCTCTGCGCTATGTGAAAAGTGAAGGACATGATGAAGACCCAATTAATGAACAGAGGTATGGTAAAGAGTGGACGCTGAGCAACCACATAACGAGTACAGCACGGCGTCTGAGCATCGCCAAACAAGATGCGAATCTCTAGCACTCTAATATTGCGAGTGCTAAATTTTTTGCTATAATTGACTAAAAGGAGGAAATTTTAATGAGTAAAGTACCAATCAAACCGCTCGGCGAGCGCATTGTGGCCACGCGCGAAGAAGCGGCGGCTAAAACGGCCAGTGGTCTGTATCTGCCGGATAATGCCAAGGAAAAATCACAAATTGCCAAAGTTGTGGCTGTCGGTGCGAGTGTGAAAGAGGTCAAATCCAGCGACCGCATCATCGTGCGCGAATATTCGACCACCGAAGTCAAAGTCGATAGTGTCGAATACCTAATCGTCAAAGAGGAAGATGTTTTAGCAACAATTGTGTAAAATTCTGGTCGTTCGTCAGTCCAACATACGATGTTCATATCTTAAACAATATTTTGGATTTTCCCAGATAATCGTGAATCGTAATAGTTCGTGTTTTACTATCAAACAAAAACAGGGCAGAAGTCACCTCGTCCTTTTTGATACCTTCACTAACATGGATTGTCTGCATATAGTTATCACTTGAATATTCGAGCACTTCTTTTACACTATCGATCGTCATCCGGCTGACGTCGTGTTGGTTCAGTAGTATTTTTACTTTATCTAACCTATCCTTGGTATTGCTGTCTTTCGGATAATACCCCCCCCCCTTAAGTGAATAAAGTGGTTGGTATGTTCAAATTTGCCAGTTATTTCCACTACACTTACCTTATCTAGATAAAACTCAATAGAGTACGAGCGGTTGTTTTTAGTATCTACAACGTTCAGATTGAATCCAGAGGCACTTTCGACACTTTTGATCTTGTCAATTATTTCATTTATACTACCACACTCAACTAAATCCCTTAAAATAAACCACGTTGAAATATTTTCTAGTTTTTTGTGCTCAGTATAAATATAATTACCACTGAAAATAATTCCACTACTATTCCACAAGTACGTTGTGCCTGCGAGCGAGTCGATGCAAGAGTATTCGATGTACCACCCCTTATCGGTCGAATGTTTTACCATTGCTGAATTATCTAACGTATATGATCCATCTTCGTTGTGCCCATATAGTATTTCACCACGACTGTTTTTGACAATCACATCCGTACATTTTTCGCTATTTATTCCGCATAACTCATAAGAGACAAACAGCAGGTATTTATCTTCGTCAACTCCTGCGCCCCTGGCTCGATCACACACTTCCTGAAAATATTTAGGGTAAGTATTGATTAATTTCTGTTTCATTACGTAGAAGTTTTTAGTGAAATTACCCGAACCCGCAACCCTTTTTCTGATAGCATCTGAAAATATTCTGCCAATATTAACACCAGCCTCGTTTTCCTCGAACTCAAAATATCTTAATCTATTTATCATCTCATTCCATCTTATCATTTTATTTAGGTTATGGTAGTTACAACAGTTTATTTGACTTTTTGGTGTAAGTGTGATAAAATGGCGGTATAGGTTAATGAAAGGATATAAAAATGACTAATTACGAACAGGCAGGGCGGACGGGGTCTCCAGAAGGCCCAGTTGATTTGCCGGGCGATGCGAGTACAGAACGGGCAGCCCTGGAGGGCCTTGCTCAAGATGCTATACGTCAGGGATTTAACAGTATGGAAGCCTATCAGGAAGCTTTGGCGTTGATCAACAGCAGTCTGGAGGCTACCGCGGCTTATTGTGCCTGGCAGAGTACCCGGCAGGGGCGGACTGCGACGTTAAGGGAATATATGGATTATCTCGACCAGCAACCAGTAGCTTGATCCTGAGGTAACCTTCGCCACGGTTCTAATGCCAAATTCTCTGCGACGTCTGGCACTCCGTACCCAGGAGGACTGATTTTTTTGACTTTTTCTCAATAGTGTGCTATAACTAAAAAATGGAAAATTCTAACCCAGGTAGCTTTGAATTTAACCCCGAATCTGCATCTAGAAGTGACGATCGCGATGCTGAGTGGCGCAGAAACGATTCGTTCTACTATGAGCGCTGCGGATGGCTAGTTGAGAGGCACGCATCCGATTTAGATCATGCTTGGAACTCCTACAACTTAATGTTGTACGAGCGTCCAGGCAAGATGAAGTATCTTAGCGATGTAGAGGTACTAGACCATGCGCTCGATGTTTGGGCTACTAATTCGGTAACCGCATATGATATAACAAGAGAAAGGCTCATATGGTTATTTGAGGAGATGAGCGATATGAGAGCTTTACCAGAGTCGATTCGCGAATGTTTATTGAGAGCAGATATTTTTCGGAACATTGATCTACTGGGGGGGGGCTTTGCTGAATTTGAAAAATTCTATCAACATTCTGGCTGGCCAATGGAGGAGAATGATACAGAAGGAAAAGCATCGGCGTATTTCATAAGAAGTTTAGCACTAGGGTGTTTTTCTGGAGACACAAATCCTGCTGAATTTAGCCGACTAATCGAAATGCTGAATTTTGAACCGGCATCAAAAATCCTTCTTGATTATAAAGTTTATCAGATTGCCAAAGGCCAAAACGAATTTGACGAGGGTAACTATCAGTACTGTTCGAGCCCAACAGTCGCAGATATAATCAGACAAGTCGTTGAGCAACGAAAAGCTACTGCAACTACGGCCAACAAATCAGTAGCGGATGTTATCCCTACTGCTACCAGTGCTAATACTGGGGAAGATGCCATTTATATGAACGAAAAGTTACTGATTTTAAAATTACCATTCGACGAAAAGAAAATTCTGACAGAAGCTGCAGATTTGATGAAACTACCAGATCCCAACCCCAAAAGCAGACATCCGTTGCTGTTTAGCTTTTTACCGTCAGAAGTGGAGCGAGCAATTAAAAGTGCTTACCGCCTTCGTATCCAGGGCAATGATGATTCTAATATCCTAAAATGGTTTCGCGCACAGTTAAATCTGACAAAAAATCGAGAGAATCCACCGGTTTATAAACAACTAAACACCGACACACAAATCATCTGGTTGTTAATGGGAAAAAATATCCATGACGGTGAATTACCGCTGAAGTTACTGCCACCAGTCAAAAAAACATAGTTGCTGGCACTCCACACTTGCGAGTGCCAACTTTTTTTGCTAAAATGGTAATATAAGGATAAAAATTTAACGGTTTTGGAGGAATTTTATGGCAAAGAAAGTTTTTTATGACGACGAAGCGCGGGAGAAAATTTTGGCGGGCGCCAAGAAATTGGCTGATGCGGTCAAAGTAACCATGGGGCCGAAAGGTCGCAATGTGGTGATCGGTAAATCTTATGGTGGGCCGAATATTACGCACGATGGTGTGACGGTGGCGGAGGCGATCGAGTTGCCCGAAACTGAGGAAACTTTGGGCGAAAAAATCGGCGCGGAATTGATCAAACAGGCGGCCAAGAAGATGAACAAAGCGGCCGGCGATGGTACGACGACGGTGACGATTCTGACTTATGAAATTTTAAAGGAAGCGAATCGGTTGATCGCGGCGGGTCATAATCCGATGGAGCTACGGCGCGGTGTTGAAAAAGCTGGCGAAGAAGTTTTGGCCGGCCTGGAAAAATTGGCCGAACCGGTCGATGGCAAGAAAGATCGCGTGGCCGAAGTTGCGACCATCAGCGCCGGCGACAGCGAAATCGGTCAGTTGATCGCCGACGTGATTGCCAAAATCGGTCGCGATGGTGTGGTTAGCGTCGAAGAGGGTCAGAGTTTGACCATGGAGGCCGAGGTGGTCGAAGGTTTCACCTTTGACCGGGGTTACGTTAGCGCCTATATGGCGACCGACACCACGCGCATGGAGGCGATTTACGAGAAACCGGCTATCCTGATCACTGATAAAAAAATCAGTTCGGTGCAGGAATTTTTGCCGATTTTGGAAAAGTTAGCCGCGGCCGGCAAAAAGGACGTTGTTTTGATCGCCGACGAAGTTGAGGGCGAAGCGCTGGGTGTACTCATCCTGAACCGATTGAAAGGTGTATTTAACACCGTGGCGGTCAAAGCACCAAGTTTCGGCGATCGTCGGAGTGACGTGTTGGTCGACATCGCGATTTTGACCGGCGCGACGGTAGTCACCGAGGATCAGGGTCTCAGTTTCGAAAATGTCGGCCTCGAGGTGCTCGGTTCGGCGCGCAAAGTTATCGTCGGCAAAGACAACACCACGATTATCGAGGGAGCGGGCGATGGGCGGAGCGTCGCTGAACGCGTCAAACAAATCCTGGCACAAGCCGAAAACGCACCATCCGAATATGATAAAGAACAACTCGAAAAACGCGCAGCGTCCTTGAACGGTAAAGTCGCCGTCATCAAAGTCGGCGGTGCGACTGAAACTGAAATTAACGAGAAAAAATACCGCGTCGATGATGCTGTGGCGGCCACCAAAGCGGCGCTCGAAGAGGGAATCGTGCCGGGCGGCGGTGTGTCGCTGATCGCGCTAAGTAAGGAAATCACCGGGAAAGATGCGGGCGCGGAAATTTTGCGCGTGGCGCTGGCGCAACCGTTCAAACAGTTGATGAATAACGCTGGTCTAAATACTGAGGCGTTATTTGCCGAAGTTAGCGCCGCTAAACCGGGTTACGGTGTGGACGTGATGACGCCGGAAAAGGGCGTGATCGATCTCAAAACCGCTGGCGTGGTCGATCCCGCGCGCGTTCTGCGCGAAGAAATCCAAAACTCGGTCAGCATCGCCGCTACCGCCATGACCATGGGCGCGTTGGTCGCCGAAATCCCCGAACCAAACCCCCCCGCACCCGACATGGGCGGGATGGGGATGATGTAAAAGTTATTTTGTCTGTTGACTAAAGAAATCAACTTCTTTGATGATATCTAACAGTGCTTGGGCGCGTTGATTTTCGTCTGGTATGGCGCGGGCAGCTTCGTAAGCGATTGGTAAAAGTGACACATCGTCAGTTGAACGAATAATTAGTAGAGTAGTGCGAAATTTGTCCGCTGGTGATAAAGTTAACCGATCAACTAGCGGTTTTAGTTCAGCCAGCGCGTTTTGTTTGATGCTGGATAATTCAGGTGGTGGTGCGGCAACTGGCGTTGCGGGCATCGCGGGGGGTGGTGCAGCGGCGGGAATAGCTGGGTCGACTGGGTCGGTAACTGGACTAACTGGCGGCGTAACTGATGTGGATACGACAACTGTGCCAGCGTCATCACTTGGTGTGACGGGCGGGCTAGCGCTAGCAACCGTCGGTGCGGCGGCTGGTTGGCCTTGAATGTTAGCGATCATCTTGTCCAACTCTTCATCATCAACAGTGTCTTTACCAGTACCTTCGTCCATTTCCACCCTTTCTGTTACTTGAAATCTATTGTAGCATAAGCAATTTAAACTTGTAAACTCTTACGCGGCGCAAAAACTTTTATAGATCGCTGAACTCTTTCGGCGCTAATCGTTTTTACTGCGTTGAGATTAACAGTGTCACCACCGATGTGGATGATCATATCAGAGGGGCGCAGAAATTCCAATTTCTCGTAATCAGAGATCGAACCGGGCAGACCAAACGTTGCCCAGCGACCAGCAACCAACCCCTTACTTATCCAACCTCGACCGGGTGATTTTTTACGAACATTGTCAAAGTGAAAGAAAAAATCGTCTCGTATCAGGAAATTGCTAATTCCGGATGGTCGCAATATTCCCTTAGCAGCCGGGATTAGAAAGAAACCAACGCTGTCGTCGTGATGGACCAAACAATCACGCTTGAATGGTGTGAATTTTAGATCATTAATAGCATGTGATATTTTACTCAAAGATTCCGACCGCAGGGCAGCAATCGGTGATAATTTGGCTAAATGTTTTCTAGAATGACGAATTTCTGCTGAATTAAGCTGTTCGACAGCTATAGTTGTGACGCCAAGTGTCGCGTAAGATGCTATAAAAAATCGCGGTTTGTCATTAATGGAAAGTTCAAGTGGTTGAAAATTAATAGTTGGACTGGTCAGAATCTTCAATGGACTTTTAATATGACCATTGAGAGCGGTTGCGAAGTCATTAGCGTTGCCGAGCGATAAAAAACCAGCCGTGATATCTCGCTTGGACTCGAACGCACCTTGCAGGGTCGCTTGATTGATGCCGTCGCCACCAGCACCGATTACCACATCACCGTCCTTGAGACTATCGCGCACTAATTGTACAGTGGCGAAATAAGGTTTATCTTTCAGTGAGATTTCAACTAACTCAGCGTTACAAGTAGCGGCAATTTGACGAAGTTCGTGAGTAATTTTTTGATCATACTCGTCGGCACGACTAGATTCCGGGGAACAGACCACAACGAACCGGTTGAACTTTTTCATACATCCATTGTAGCAGAGTTTTTCTTGTGGTTTTTACTTGTTGTTAGCTTTGTTAGTTAGATATTTGCCCAGAGCGTTAATTGCAGTGGTGAACTCAGCGGCGGTTTTAGTGCTAGAGCTGCCGAAGCTGGTAAATGCAGTTTGCAACAGCGCAGCTTTCGTTTTGATTTTAGCACTAGCACTAATCAAAGCATTGGTAGTAGCTTGCGTAGGATTGGCCGCAAACTGATCGAGCGCTGTGGCGAAATCCCCATAAACCTCGCTAAGTTCGGCAAATGTCTTGTCGATATTGTTGTCGTCGGTATTGACATTAGCACCTTTATCTGCGACATCACGCAGGCTGGCGGTGAGCGGTTCAACATTGTTGATATTAGAAATGTTGAAACCTACCATCTGTTGACTGAGTTTACTCATAGCAACAAGTGTCGGTCCAATTTCTTCTAGTAATTTCATACTGGACGAGATATCCTGATCGTACTTTTTATAAGTCGACTCCAAAACATCAAATTTAGCTTTGGCATCCTCATCTTTTTTGACGGCTTTCATCGACGATAGTGTCTCCATTTCACTTCGTAGTTTAGTTTGGGCGTCTCCAAACTTGCTGACGATGCTGTCTATGGCGGGCTGTGTCACAGTACCGCCGAGGACACTAGTATAGAACGAACTCGCACTCATATCGGTAGCCGTTTGGCCGACTTTTTTAATCTGGTCGGCTGCGTCGCGATAATCTTGTTTGCTGATGCCGCCGCCGAGCACTAGGAGCAATACTGTTACCAATATACCGATTAGCAACACACCACCACCAATGCTGAGGCCCAAAATTAGGCCGAGTTTTGATTTTTTCTTTGGCGTAACACTATTATCTGGCACGAGTTGAGTGTCAGACGGGGTTTGAGCTTGATCCATTTTCCCTCCTCCTTGGTTAACTGTACTATTTTAGCATAGAAATTGGAATCTATAATCTAAATTCCATATTTCAACTCAGTGATACTGTTTCAGCGCTACAATCGGGTCTTGATGGGCGGCGCGGGCAGCGGGCCAAAGACCAAAAATTAGACCAACCAACAGTGGTACACCGAGCGCTACCGCGAAAATCCACCAATTAAAAACCAGTGGTAGAGAAAATTGCAGGGCGATTAAATAACCGACCGCATAAGCGAGCGCTACACCAATCAACCCACCGCCCAACGTCATCAACATTGCTTCGAGAAGAAACTGTTCAAGAATTTGACGCCGGGTAGCACCAACAGCTTTTCTAATACCAATTTCGCGCACACGTTCAGCGACGCTGACTAACATAATATTCATGATACCAATACCACCAACCAATAGTGAGATACTGGCAAAGATCAAAGCTGCCGTAGTAATGGTAGCTAACCAACCAGCTGTTGCACCAGCGATCTCGCTAGCAGTACGAACCATGAACTCACTATCATCGAGATGATCATGCTGCAAGGTGGCAATAATCTCACCCTTAACTTTTTCTAAGTTATCTTGATTATCTACTCGTACAATAATTTGACCAATTTCTACAGTACCGCCGGTAAATCGAGCACCATTCATGAGAGAAATAAAAGCAGCTTTATCGACATCAACGCCGGCTAAAGAAATCGATTGACCAGTTGTTTTGATAATGCCAATTACCGTAAAATCCTGATTCTTGAGAGTAACAACTTGACCCATAGCTTGGTTGGTTTCGATGAGACCAGAAGCTAATTTTTCACCCAGAATTACATATTTACGATCGATTTCTTTTTCGGAAAACCAACTACCTGATATCATTTCTAATCCGAGGACACTAGGGAAATCATGGTTGGTGGCTATAGTGGTAATATTATTGTAAGAATGTTTGCTACTTTCGGCGATACCACCGAGAAACATCATTGATGCAACATTTTTAACACCAGCAATCTTGCTGGTTGCGATAGTGTCGCGTTCAGTTAAAATTGTCGCGTTGGCTACCCGGAGGGGTGAAAAAGCCTCCATACCGGTAGTGCCATCGCCAGATGAACGAATCAGCAAAATATTATCATTCATTTTGGTGGCTTGACGGGCGATACTAGCGTGCAAGCTGCTACTAAGAACCAAAATTAGGGCAATAATAAAAACACCAATAACCACACCAAGCGTTGTCAAAAACGTCCGCAAACGATGAGCGCGAAGACTACCAATAGCAAGGTTAAAACTGACTGGTAAAATCATTTCTTGCTCCTTCCAGCTAAACGTCGAATACTACGACGATGACCGCGCACAGCTTTGCGTCGGGAAACAAATTTAGTAGCGGTAGCGTGTGCTTTATTCTTGGTTAATTCAATATCGCGAACAATCTTACCATCTTTCATATGGATCACACGACTAGCGTACGATAAAAGATCAGGATTATGTGTGACCATCAAAATTGTGTTGTCTTCACGATGAATACGAGTTAACTCATCCATGATAATTTCTGTGTTTTTACTATCCAAATTCCCAGTTGGTTCGTCCGCTAAAATGATCGACGGTTTATTGACCAGAGCTCGCGCAATCGCCACACGTTGAGTTTGACCACCAGACAACTGATACGGCATGTAATATTCACGATTTTGCAGACCAAAAGTTTTAAGTAATGTACTAACTTTTTGTTGGTGACGAAAATTTAAACCGCGTTGATAAGTTAGTGGTAACGTTACATTATCAAGTACGTTCAGTTTTTGAATCAGATTGAAATTCTGAAAAACAAAACCAACCTCACGATTTCGAATGCGGGCCTTGCGGGATGCGCTAAGCTTAGCAACATTTCGACCGTTTAATAAATAATCACCACTCGTTGGTCGATCAAGTAATCCAACCACGTTTAGAAGAGTAGTTTTACCACAGCCGCTCGGCCCCATGATCGCCACAAATTCGCCGCGTTCAATTACTAAATCAACACCGTCCAGAGCTGTGGTTGCAGTATCATCATAACCGAAAACCTTCTCAGCCCCACGAAGCTCAATAACTGGTGTATCACCACCAGTTGGCGCAGCGAAAAAAATTTGTCCGGCGGTTGGCTGGACAAGAGAATCAGAGTCAGTACTCTCGCGTGTGGTGGCCATATTGCGATTATTTTACTCTATTTTACTGATTTTGGCAAGGGGTAAAAAATCGCCCGCGGGAACAGGCGATTTCCTTTTGCTGATAATTATTTAACCAGCGTAGCTTTGACACGCTTGCTAGCAACAAAATAAACTGATACTAAACCAAAGCCGATAAGACTACTAAATATAATACTCATGCCAAATGCCACATCACCACCAATGGCGACTAGTGCAACCATCTGAGTTACCATGGTGTAAAGCGCTCCTGTAGCCAGAGTGATTAAGGCCGTCAGTCTACCAACCTTTTTCTGCATACTAATGAGTACTACCGTTGTGATGGCCAGTCCGGCTATTGGTAGTGAGAAAATTACATCCGTCACTTTTTCTGATAGGCTGCTACTGTTAAATGAGGATAGCGCCATAAAGAACAGCGAAATGTAGCTTAGTGCTTGGATACAAAAGGCCACAACAAAGAATGCCAACCAACCACCAACACCTTGTAAGGATTGCTGCATTACAACGTACTGGACGTTCTGGGGTTGTTGATATTGCGCATTATCCCAAGATTGTACAGCCTGCGGCGATGGCGCTACTGGCTCGGTCGGTATTGATTGGGGGGGGGTTGTTTTTTCGCTCATACGTTCCTTTCGGCTTAAGTTTATATTCTAATTCTAACATGTTTATCAAAAATGGTACAATAATTGTCATGGAAGGTTGGCCGAGTGGTTTAAGGCGCACGCTTGGAAAGCGTGTGTGGCGGCAACGTCACCAGCGGTTCGAATCCGCTACCTTCCGCCAGGAAGAAAATTTGTGACCTCTTGGCGTTGCAAATTTTGTTTCTCGTGAGAGAAGCGAGGATTGGAACCGCAGGTTCGGGCGTAAGCGTTGCGGAGCAACCATCCGCTACCTTCCGCCAAGTTAAATCCTTATGGTAAATTCTCTTAATATGATATAATACGTTATAGAAACGTCATTCGAACAATGGGATGGCGCCCGCGGCAGTGTAGAGTTGTAGATGGGATGACGGTTGACATGCAAAAAGGGAAGAAATTATCAATATTATCGATTGCGTTCGTAGCAGTGCTAACCTTAGTTCTATGGTCAGTATCACCAGCGCGAGCGTCGACCGTACCGGAACTCGTAGCGCAAATTGATGCTGTGAGCGGGTTGACCGCAACTAGCAGCGGTAGCGAAATTACTGTTACGGGTAACGCCACCGCAACGTCGACACTGATGCTAGACATCGACCCGGGCGTGACGATTAATTGGGAAGCGAATTATTCTGGCGCATTGTCAGCCAGATACGTTTTAGTTTTACAGGGAGCGGGTACGTTCAATTTAACGGGATCTGTTAGTAATAGTTCTTATGGTGCGATCAATGTAACGGGTGCAGGCGGTACGAAACTTGATATTAATGGTGGCGCGCTTCTATCGGCGGGCGGTGGGTACACGCTAAGTATCGCTGCGGATAACGTTATCGCCAATATCAATGGTGGTATGGTAAGTAGGAGCGGCGGGACTAATTCTGCTATTAATGTTGGTTCTGGTTTGAACGACGTTAAAATCAATATCGACGGTGGTACAGTTTCGTCGATTTCGGGTGGAAACGCCATCAACGATAGCGGCAGCAATACGAAAATCACGATTAGTGGTGGTGGTACGGTTGTAGCGGGCAGCGCCAGCGCTATTCGTTCTACTGGTGCAGCAGCAGAAGTAATAGTTTTAAATAGCGTTGTAACGAATGCTGGTACAGTGGCCGCTAACGCGACTATCTACATGACGGCGGTTTCCAATAATCAAGTGACTATCAGTGGGACAAGTATTGTTGAAAATACCTACGCGCCAGTCAGTTCGGCGCAAGCGGCTTATGCCATACAAACCGGCGGCAATGTGACGGTGATAGATAATGCTGAAGTAGCGGCCTATTCCCGGGCGATTAACTTAGTAGGGACAAACTCTATTGCCACAATCAGCGGCGGCAAAGTTATAGTAACTGGAACGGGGGAAAACAATTATGCTATTTCTACTGCTACGACTGATCCTGGATCGGTTGTAAATGCCAAAGTGTTGGTGACCGGTGGATGGGTATCAGCAACTGCCGGCAATGCGATCCACGTAACGGGGGCGAATTCTGTCGTCACGGTCAGTGGCGGATGGGTAACTGCCGAAACAGGACGTGCGATTAACGCGACAAATTCCACAGTTACTGTGACAGTAAATGGCGGATTTGTGTTCGCGTACGGCACCACTAGGGACGATGTTGTTCATGCGACCAGCCCGATATTTTTGTACACGAGTCCCGATAACGCTGTTGTTTTAACGTGGGATCGACAAACTGCAGCTAGCTTGGTGCCGGCGGGCGAACTCATTTTATACGCCCAGCAAACTCGTGATGATTTAACAACTTGGATTGGCATCTCGGCTGGAACTATGTGGCAGAATCATCCGAATCTGGGAGCAGGAATTTTCTATACTAATGGGGTAAATACCGGTTTCTTCCCAATCAGCGGTGTCGAAGTTTATGTTGATCACGGCCTAATCTTTCAATATGACACAACGGAATATAAAATATTTCGCGATATCAACGGTAATGGTGCTCGTGATGTGCAAGATTTACAATTCTCGTACGCTGGTCCTTTGATTCCGCCAAAATTCGAAATAAATACTAACACGTTATATCTGAATGATTTTCGCTGGAACACTAATCGACAATACGCGTTAACTGTTCATGATAACGCGACAATTTCACTCGGTGGTTCGAATATGTTGACGTCTATAGATAATTATACTAGTGATCCTAGCGTGATCAGTCCACAATCATATGGATTGAACATCGATCCGGGTGTA